>JACCED011331551.1_pt1 | contig 17828 bp, 16 predicted proteins | sample 7455021 | NCBI WGS metagenome assembly JACCED01 (sample SAMN15323456, study PRJNA562643) | freshwater metagenome | isolation source: river surface water | place: USA:Blue River Watershed | collected 2017-08-19 | reverse complement strand
TGACCCTGTTGCCCCCTAAAGAATTGCTTGAGGCAAAATTGCATCTCTCCATCGAAATCGCCCGACAGCGACTGACGCAAAGTGATGTGTCCGAGCTATGAAGAGGGGCGGGTGTAGCTGATTCATGTAAGATGGGGAAATTCCCGCAGTTCGACACAGGACAAGGCACACAAGGAGCAGAACAACAGCCATGCCGATACCCGATTTTCAGACCGTGATGCGGCCTCTGCTGGAGACAGTACGCGACGGTCAATCCAAGAGTCTCACCGAGGTGCACGAAGCCCTATGCCAGAAGTTCGGGCTGACGGAAGACGAGCGCCGCGAGATGATCCCTTCCGGTCGCCAGACCATCATCCGCAATCGTGTCGGGTGGGCGCGCACCTACCTCAACAAGGCCGGCCTGCTGGAGATTCCCGAGCGCAGCAAGGTGAAGATCACAGCCCGAGGTCTGGATGCCCTCGCGAATGCGCCCGAGAGAATCAGCGTGAGCTGGCTCAAGCGTTTCCCCGAGTTCAAGGAATTCCACACGCACACCCCCGATGACAACGCGCCGGCAGTGAAGCAGGGCGCGGCGCAGGTACCTGCCTACACCTCCACCCCCGACGAGCAACTGGAAGCCGCACACAGAGACCTGCAGGAGCGACTCATCGATGAATTGCTGCTGGCCATCCGCCAAGCCTCACCGAGTTTCTTCGAGCAGCTGGTAGTGGACCTGATGATTGCCATGGGCTACGGCGGATCACGCAAGGAAGCCGGGCAGGCCACGCGCGCCACGAATGACGATGGCATTGACGGCATCATCAAGGAAGACCGACTCGGCCTGGATGTCATCTACCTGCAAGCCAAGCGCTGGACCAGCACTGTGCATCGCCCCGAGATCGACAAGTTCATTGGCGCACTGACACGGCAACGAGCGCGCAAGGGCGTGTTCATCACGACGTCGGAATTTTCCAACGGCGCGCGCGAATGTGTGACCTCGCTGGACATCAAGGTGGTGTTGATTGATGGGCGCGAATTGGCGCGGTTGATGATTGACAACAATCTGGGGGTGACGTCGAAGCAGGTTTACGAAGTGAAGCATATTGATAGTGATTATTTTGTTGAGGAATAGGTTTACGTATTTATGTGCCAAGAATTTTAATTTTATTAGAGAAGCTACTAAAAATTTTATAATCTCTTTTTGAAAGAGCTCTTCTAAATTCAATTTAGGTTCCAATTCATGCTTCAGTACATTAAATTTTTCCACGAAATTTACAATGGAATAACTGATGACAAGAGAAAGATAGAGTTACTACGTATTGTTATAAGAACCGAAGCGCAGATTAATAATGATATTGCCGCTATAATTTCGAAGAGTGATCCGAAGAAATTGGCTCTTTCGGCGCCAAAAATTTACGAGCAATTCGATACTAGTTCTTTTGAGCTCTTGTCAGCGCTAGGGGTTTCATCTTTTGAAGTTCTTGGAGATGATCGGCTTCCAAAAGAAGAAGATTTGAGCGCTCTAGATAAGTCTTCGAATAGTTTAGAGTATTTCTCGAATAGAACTCGCTCCGAGCTATACGAATTCTATATAAGAAAGACTAGGCTTCTTTCTAAGCTTGCACAGTCTGGATCTATTTGCTCTGTAAATGTTGGGCTTACAACTAGAGTGCGGAATGTGGAGTATGCGACGAGATTTCTCGCTAGGAAATTGAGTTAATTGCTTTCTTGCAAGAAATCTAGGAGCAGTAGTGCCAGGTCCGTTCCCATGAATGAATTGAGAAATAAGCTTGCGATTTATTAGCTTGCTAAAACCCCGATTAGGATGTGATAAAAATGAACTTGTGGGTTGTTAGAGCGGGATTCGGTCAATATGCCAATGCATTCCGTGTCGGCGAATATGTTGCAATAGATTACTCTATCGACGAGCCTTATCCGATAGGCGAGGGGCGCGAAGTATTTGTTGATTTGTACAAGAAATATCATCCTTCAGACAAGAGTAATGTGGTGATAGGGCAGCAGGTAGGACAAATAACTCGCTTCTGTGAAGACATGAAACCCGGGGATTACGTAATTACGCCGTCAGAGAATAGTGATGTTCTGTATTTCGGCAAGTTGGTCGATGAGGAATATCGATTCGAAGCCAATCCTAAAGATAGTTGTCCATGCAGACACAGGCGCAACGTCAAATGGAGTGTCAAGACAGTATCACGCAGTACATTCTCTGTGCCCTTTCAGAATACTATCCGTTCCTCGCTTACTGTGTTCGCGGTTTCCCAATCTTCCGAGTTTTTGTCAGCCATAAGTGCTGAGGGCTACGAAGCACCAGCAGAAAGCCCTGTTTATAATCCGTACCATAGCGTTATAGAGCGAATTCTTACCTTGGACTCGCAGGAGTTCGAGGTGTTAGTTAAGGAATTGCTTCATGCTATCGGCTTTGAAGAAACTGCTGTCACTGGAAAATCGGGGGATGGGGGGGTAGATGCAACGGGCGTGCTGAATGTCTTTAACATAGCAAAAGTGCAGGTGTACGTTCAGGCAAAGCGTTATAAGGCAGGAAAAAAGATTAGTTCGAATGTGGTGCGTCAGTTGCGAATGGCAATCCCTGCCGGTGGGCAGGGTGCGTTCATTACTACAGCTGACTATCAAGGTATGGCCTACCAGGTGGCAACAGAAAATGGCTTTCCCCGTATTGGTCTGATCAATGGGCGTCAATTAGTCGATTTGCTGGTGGAGCATTGGAAGGACATCCCAGAAGATTTTCAAAATAAGCTGGGCTTGAAAATTGGCTTGGTGTGGTCTGCGTAATTTTTCTCTGAGGCAGAAATCCTTATTTCAATACAGTATATGGTCAGTTACTTGACCATATATAGATCGCGCAATCCGAGTATTGTCCCTGATTCTGTGGAGAATCGGCGTATCTTCTCTGTCGGGAAAAGGCAGTGCTAATTTGGGGTCGGGCTATGGGTGATGCTCCCGAGTTTGGTAAATAGGTGGCGCTTCGGATTAACACCTGATCCTTCGATGGTTCGGGGCAACAAGCGGGAGGTGATGCTAGATCATATAAAATGGCGAAAAAGCAGCAGCAAAAAAGTGAAGGGTTCAACGACAGCAATGGGAGCCGCAATGTCGATACTCGAAAATCCGGATGAGTTGCTCCGCTTGTACCGGAAATTGCGTTTTAGAGCTTCTCTTCGCTCAATTTGCCAGAATTAACACCAATACAGGAATACGCATGGCCATCAAGAAATCCGATCTCTACTCCTCACTCTGGGCATCGTGCGATGAACTGCGCGGCGGCATGGATGCCAGCCAATACAAGGACTATGTCCTTTTCATGCTGTTCATCAAGTACGTCTCGGACAAGTACGGGGACTCTGATGACTTTGCCCCGCCTGTCACCATTCCGCCCGGAGCCAGCTTCAAGGACATGGTTGCCCTCAAGGGCAAAAGCGATATTGGCGACAAGATCAATACACAGGTCATTCAGCCACTGATCGACGCTAACACCCGACTTGCACGCAGCGACTTTCCTGACTTCAACGACCCGAACAAGCTCGGTGAAGGTCAGGCGATGGTGGATCGCCTCAGCAACCTGATTGGCATCTTCCAAAAGCCTGAACTGGATTTCTCGAAGAACCGCGCCGAGAACGACGACATCCTGGGTGACGCCTACGAGTACCTGATGCGACACTTCGCCTCGCAGAGCGGCAAGAGCAAAGGCCAGTTCTATACGCCATCCGAGGTCAGTCGAATCATGGCCAAGGTCGTGGGCATCTCCCCAGCCAATGCAGTGGCATCGACCACCGCGTATGACCCCACCTGCGGCTCTGGCTCCTTGCTGCTCAAGGTGGCCGCCGAGGCTGGCAAGCACATCACGTTGGAAGGGCAGGAAATGGACGTGACCACTGCTGGTCTCGCCCGTATGAACATGATCCTGCACGACTTTCCAACCGCCAACATCCTGCAGGGCAACACGCTGGCCTCGCCGAAATTCAAGGATGGCGAGTCGCTGCGTACCTATGACTACGTCGTCGCCAATCCGCCGTTTTCAGACAAGACCTGGAGCACCGGCCTGACCCCTGCCAGCGATGCGCACCAGCGTTTTGCTTGGGGTGAACCGCCGAAAAAGCAAGGCGACTACGCTTACCTGCTGCACATCATTCGCTCAATGAAGAGCACCGGCAAAGGCGCCTGCATTCTCCCTCACGGTGTTCTTTTCCGGGGCAATGCCGAGGCTGTCATCCGCGAGAAGCTGGTGCGGTCGGGCATCCTCAAAGGGATCATTGGCCTGCCGGGCAACCTGTTCTACGGCACGGGCATCCCCGCCTGCATCCTGGTGCTGGACAAGGAAAACGCTTCTGCACGCAAAGGCATCTTCATGATCGACGCCTCCAAGGGCTTCATCAAGGACGGTGCCAAGAACCGCCTCCGTGAGCAGGACATTCACAAGATCGTCGATGCCTTCACCAAGTTGGCAGAGTTGCCACGCTACTCGCGCATGGTGCCGCTGACTGAGATCGCAGACCCCAAGAACGACTACAACCTCAACCTGCCACGCTACATCGACAGCACCGAACCTGAAGACATCCAGGACATCGATGGCCACTTGCGTGGCGGGATTCCAGAGCGTGACCTGGATGCGTTGAGCGACTATTGGAAGGTTATCCCCGGTGTGCGCAATGCCCTGTTCGAGTCAGCCGGGCGCACTGGTTATGCACAGTTGAAACTGCCCATCGCCAAGGTAAAGACCACCATCTTTGCGCATCCAGAGTTCACTGCATTCAATCAGACAGCCACCCAGGTGTTTGCTGATTGGAAGCAAGCCAGCACCCCGCAGCTTAAGGGCTTTGCGAAAAACGGCCACCCAAAGCAACTGATCGAGGCACTGTCCGAGGATTTGCTTGCCCGATTCAAGCCGACGCCACTCGTCAATGCCTATGACGTGTACCAACACCTCATGGACTACTGGGCCGAGACGATGCAAGACGACTGCTACCTGATCGCCGACGCTGGTTGGCAGGCCGGCGCGCAGCCGCGTGAAGTGGTCAAAATCAAAGACGCGAACGGAAAGTTGGTGTGGCCAAAAGAGCCCTTTGATTACACAAAGGGCAAGCGCCGATTCAAATCCGACCTGATTCCCGCGCCAATTCTGATCGCCCGCCACTTTGTCGCCGAGCGCAACGCCATTGAAGCGCTTGAGACCAAGCTGGCCGACGTCGAGCAGCAACTTCAGGAAGCAATGGAAGAGAACAGCGGCGAAGAAGGGTTGCTGGCCGAGGTCATCGAAGGCGAAGGTGACAAGCAGAAGATCACCGCAAAGGCTGTAAAAGCCCGCCTGAAGGAGATTGGCAAAGATCCCGACTACGCTGACGAGCGCAAGGCGCTGCAGGACTACGCCGCCCTGCTCGACAAGCAGACCGACATCAAAGCGAAGCTGAAGGCGGCGCAGGATGACCTTGAGGCCAAGCTGGACGCCAAGTACCCCAAGCTGACCGAGGACGAGATCAAGCAGCTTGTAGTGGACGACAAATGGCTGGCGACCTTGGCCGATGCCGTGCAAGGCGAGCTGGATCGGGTTTCTCAAACCCTCACCAGTCGCATCCGCCAGCTCGCAGAACGCTATGCCACACCGCTGCCGACGCTGACCAAAGAGCTCGCAACACTCTCAGCGCGGGTGGATGACCACCTGAAAAAGATGGGGGCGGTATGGAATTGAAGCCTGGTTACAAGACAACAGATATTGGCGTCATCCCTTTTGATTGGGAGGCTGCAACTATCGGCGAAGTTGCGAAGTTTTCCGGAGGCTCGCAGCCTCCAAGATCAACATTTAAGTTTTCTCCTGCGACTGGGTATGTTCGACTGATTCAAATTCGAGACTACAAGACAGACGCCTACGCCTCATATATTCCGGCAGCCTTGGCGAGAAAGACCTGCAGCACTGACGATATTATGATCGGAAGGTACGGTCCGCCAATTTTTCAGATTCTGCGTGGGATTGAAGGTGCTTACAACGTGGCTTTGATAAAAGCCATACCTTGTGAGCGCATCTCTCGCGACTATCTATTTAATGTTCTCAGGCAAGAGAAGCTGTTTCAACTGATTGACTCTCTGTCAAGAAGATCGTCTGGCCAAACTGGCGTAGAGATGCCTGCGCTCAAGGCTTACGGTCTTCCATTGCCACCAATTGAAGAGCAACGCAATATTTCAAGCGTTTTGAGCGATGTCGATGCGTTGCTCGCTACCCTTGACCAAGTAATCGACAAGAAGCGCGATTTGAAGCAGGCTGTAATGCAGCAATTGCTCACGGGAGAAACTCGCATTTTTGGCTTTGCAGGGGTGTGGTCGGAGAAGTCGCTTGGCGAGATTGCAAAGCCTCAGAAAGGTCAGCTAATAACGACAAAAACGCTCACGCCAGGCGACATCCCTGTGATTGCAGGAGGAAAGCAGCCTGCCTATTTCCATGCGTCCGCCAATCGATACGGCAAAACAATAACTGTAAGTGCATCAGGCGCCAGCGCAGGTTATGTCGCATTTCATGAAGCCCCGATATTTGCTTCGGACTGCTCAACTATCAGCGAATCTGACAAGTACAGCATTGAGTTCATCTACTACGCGCTGCAACTTCGGCAAGAAGAGATTTATGCCGCTCAGACCGGTGGCGCTCAGCCACATATACAGCCAAAAGACCTTGCGCCTATATTAATAAAAATCCCCGAGGATGTGACAGAGCAAGCAGCGATTGCATCTGTTCTTTCTGATATGGATACCGAGATTGCTGAACTCGAAGCGCGCCGCAACAAAACCAGTGACATCAAACAAGCCATGATGCAAGAGCTGCTCACTGGTAAGACGAGGCTGGTATGAGCGTTGCGGAGATGTTTTCCGACTTTGTTGGCAATCTGGCGATTAGTAACGCGGAGACGATCAGCACGCGCTATGGCGAGTTGATGTCGGCGCTGAACAAGCAGTTTCGAGACACGGAGTCAAAAACCGCGAACACACTTCAGGTCGGATCGTTTGGTCGGAAAACAGGCATCAATGGCATTTCCGATCTGGACATGCTGTACATCATGCCCAAGACCAAATGGGTCGATTACAACAAAGCCGGGGGGGCAATTGAGCCTGCTGCAGGATGCAAAAGATGCGATTCTCAAGCGCTACCCGACGACGAAAGTAAAGGTAGACCGCTTGGTTGTGACGGTCACCTACACGAACTTCCACGTCGAGGTTCAACCTGTTTTTGAACAGGACGATCAAAGCTATCTCTATCCAGACACGAAAAACGGAGGTAGCTGGAAAACCACCAAGCCGAGAGAAGAGATGACGGCCGTGGCGGATTTGGACGCGAAAAAAAATGCCAATCTGAGGCCTCTGTGCAAGATGGCCCGGGCCTGGAAGAACAAGCACGGCGTCGGAATGGGCGGGCTTCTGCTGGATACGCTGGCCTACAACTTTCTTGACTCAACCACGGATTTCGACACCAAGAGCTTCCTCTACTACGACTGGTTGAGTCGGGATTTCTTCAAATACCTGTCTGAACTGCCAGAGCAAACCGAGTACGCTGCGCCGGGTAGCCGCCAGCGAGTGAAGGTCAAAAAGAAATTTCAGAAAAAGGCCAAAAAAGCCCACAAGCTCTGCGTAGAAGCCATCGAGGCCGAGAACCAGAAGAACGTCAACGATAAGTGGAAGAAGGTTTATGGGCGACCATTCCCCTCGTCTGCGACGGTGGCTCAAGAGGCTGTGACCAAGAGTTTTGCCCAAAGCTGGGATGACACCGAGGAATTTATCGAGGACAAATTTCCAGTTGATATTCGAGAATCCATGCAACTGGATTGCGAGGTCAAACAGAACGGATTCCGTGAGTTCTTCCTCCGCGAGATGTTGGCCAGGAGGATTCCTTTGATGACCAAAAAGAGCTTGCGCTTCGAAATTACAGGTGTTTCGGCAGCCAAGCCGTATGACATCTACTGGAAGGTCTTAAATCGCGGCGATGCGGCCCGTAAGAGAAATTGCATCAGAGGGCAAATCATCAAAGATGATGGACTGATGCAGCGGACGGAATCTACCAGTTTTCTCGGCGATCACATCGTTGAGTGTTATTGCGTGAAGGATGGTGTGGTGGTCGCCAAAAACCGGATTCACGTTCCTATTAATGGGGAGCAGAACAATGACGACTGACCATATCAATGTACTGGAAGGCCAGTTGCGCGAGTGTTACGGGCGAGTTGTTTACTCCCACAAAACACACGAGAAATGCGCGGACATTCTGCTTGAGCGGCAAGGGCACATAAAGCTAGCCCAGATCATTATTTCCGCCATCGTGACCGGTGGAATCGTGTCAACGTTTTTTGATGCGGGAAAAGCTGGGGCAGCAATTAGTGCAGTGTTGTCCACAGGACTCCTTGCTCTGAACGCCTATACAAAAGACTATGACCTCGGTGAAATTGCTCAAAAGCATCGGCAAGCTGGTGCGGAGCTATGGATTGTCCGAGAGAAGTACCTGTCGCTCTTAACGGATATCCGCACAGGGGATGTTTCGTTGGAGTCTATTCGAGCACGTAGGGATGCGCTTCTCGATGAACTACACGCAGTCTATGTCGGAGCTCCCAGCACAAACTTTAAAGCCTACAGCAGGGCACAGGAATCACTGAAGAAGCTGGAAGACATGACCTTTTCCGATGAGGAAATTGATGCCTTCCTTCCGAAAGAATTGAAAAGAGTTTCCAAGGGAGGTGGCAATGTCTGAAAAAGCCAGATCTGAGCGCAAGACGCAGAACCGTGTTGCCGCTCTGTTTACCGATGCAAGTCGCCCTGACTGCCTTGGGTACGATCACCTGGGTGAGTGGAGTAAACGCGACAATAACCGCTCCATCGAAGCAGATTTTTTGCGCGGCAACCTCAAGAAGCGTGGTTATTCCGATGCGCACATTTCTGCTGCGCTGCAAAAGCTCCTGACCGCCGCCGACTCCACCGGCATCACCCTGTATCAAGCCAATCTGCGAACCTACCAGCTGCTGCGCTATGGCGTACCGGTACAGATTGCAGCCGGGCAGGCGCATGAGACCGTACACCTCATCGATTGGGAAGCGCCCGACAACAACTACTTTGGCCTGGCCGAAGAGGTCACCTTGCGCGGCGGCTACGAGCGGCGGCCCGATCTGGTCGTTTACATCAATGGCATCGCGGTCGCCGTCATTGAGTTGAAACGCAGTTCGGTGGAGGTGGCCGACGGTGTTCGTCAGCTCATTACCAACCAGGAAGAGATTTTCAACAAGGGATTTTTCAGCACGGTGCAGTTGGTGCTGGCGGGAAGCGACTCGCAGGGTTTGCGCTACGGCACCACGGGCACCCCTGAAAAATTTTTCGTCGAGTGGAAGGAGCGCAAGGATAAAGGCGCAGCCCCATCAGAGCCACTCGCAGAGGGTGCGCTGCTGGATAAACCATTGGCGCAGATGTTTGACAAGGTGCGCCTGCTGGATCTGATCCGCAACTTCATCATCTTCGATGGCGGGCAAAAGAAGGTGCCTCGCGTCCATCAATACTACGGCGTGAAAGCGGCCCAGGAGCGGGTGAAGCAGCAGGAAGGCGGTGTGATCTGGCACACCCAAGGCAGCGGCAAGAGCATTCTGATGGTGCTGATTGCAAAGTGGTTGCTGGAATTTGACCCGCACGCCCGCGTCCTGGTCATCACCGACCGTGATGAGCTGGACAAGCAGATCGTGGGTGTGATGCGTAATGCAGGCGTGATTGGCGAGGATGCGGCATCGCCGCGCATCACCTCTCGCGCGGAATTGGTTGAAAAGCTAGGGGCAGCCACGCCACGCTTGATGTGTGCGCTGATCCACAAGTTTGATACGACCGACCTGAAGGGCGAGCCTCCGAGGGTGGTGGGCCGTGTTTACGTCTTTGTCGATGAATGTCACCGCACGCAAGGCGGCGACATGAACAAGCAGATGAAGCGATGGCTGGAGAACGCCATCTTCATCGGTTTCACCGGCACGCCTCTGCTGCGCAAAGACAAGCTGACCACCCGCGAGGTTTTCGGCACCTACATCCACACCTACAAGTTTGACGAGGCGGTGGCTGACAAGGTGGTGCTTGACTTGAAGTACGAAGCGCGCGACGTGCCTCAGCGCCTCACTTCGCCGAAGGACATCGAAGACTACTTCGCACGCAAGACCAAGACGCTGAACAACTTTCAGAAGGCCATCATCCGCAAACGCTGGGCAACGATGGAAGAACTGATGAGCGCGGAAGAGCGCAAGGCCCGTATAGTAGCCAGCATCATCCACGATTTTGATACCAAGCCGCGTCTGAACGACGACAGGGGCACTGCGATTCTGGTAGCCGCGAGCATCTACGACGCCTGTCACTATTTCCGCATATTCCAGAGCAAGCCCTTTGGTGACTATTGCGGCATCATTACATCGTTCGAACCCAACCATAATGCCATCTCCCGTGAGCCAGCCAATAGCGACGAACGCTACAAGTTTGATACCTACACCAAGCACGTGCTCAAGAACGGACAGAGCACCAAAGTTTATGAGGACGACGCAAAGCATCGATTCATTTACGAGCCGGCCAATCTCAAGCTGTTAATAGTGGTTAGCAAACTGCTGACGGGTTTCGATGCACCCAGCTGCACGTACATCTACCTGGACAACGAGTTGCATGATCACAACCTCTTCCAGGCCATCTGCCGTACCAACCGCCTGGATGGCGAAGACAAAGACTATGGTCACATCGTCGATTTCAAGAAATTGTTCAGTGACGTGCAGGAAGCCATTGCGGTCTACAGCTCCGACGAACTGGATGTCGATCAGGGCAATGGTGGCAGCAACAACGTCGAGCTCAAGGACTGGTTGAAGGAAGGCAGAAAGCGACTCGACGCCGCCCGAGAGGCGCTGCGCTATCTGTGCGAACCGGTCCCGCTGCCGCGTGAGATGGAACAATTCCTTCTGCATTTTTGTGGTTATGCGGAGGATCCACACTCGTTGACGGACAGCGAGCCCTTGCGCATCACATTCTACAAATCGGTGGCCACTTTCGTGCGTGCCTTTGCCGATATTGCGCAAGACCTCACCGAGGCGGGTTACTCGGACGCGGAAGCAACCGAATTGCAAAAGGAAGTCGAGTTCTACGGGGACACCCGCGCCGCCATCAAGAAGCATTCAGGCGAGGAGCTGGATATCAAGCCTTTCGAGGCCGACATGCGCCGCTTGCTCAATACCTACGTGCAGGCCGATCCCGCGCAGGACGTTGGCAATCTCAATTCGCTTTCGCTCACGGAGTTGATCATCGAGACTGGCATCCACGATGCCATTGCCCGCAAGATGAACGAGAAGGGCAAGCTCTCGAAGAACGCCATCGCCGAGGGCATCATCAACAATATCCGCAAAACAATCATTCGCGATCAGCTTACCGATCCACGCTTTTATGCGCAGATGTCAAAGCTGCTGGATGATCTGATCAAGCAGAGCAGGCAGGACGCCGCTGCATATGAGGCATTTCTCAAGAAGGCTGAAGAACTGGTCATTCGAATGGCGAAAAGGGACGTAGTCGCTAGTGTGCCAGTCATCCTGCATGGCAATCAGCCCGCTACAGTGCTCTTCAATAATCTCACTGGCATTTTTGTCGCGGAACCCCGCACGGTACGTGAAGAGAATCCTCTTGAGATGGAAGAACGAGCGTCGCTTGCTCTTCGGCTTGATCAAGCCATGCGGGAAAGTGCGCCAGCGGGCTGGAGAGGCGATGAAATCCGTGAAAAACAAGTACTGAATGCTCTTTTTCCTATCATGAATCGCGACCGAGCAGCCACGCTTGCCATTTTCGAAATTATCAAGAATCAACCGAGCTACTGATGAACGAAACGATACAGCTAGGGGAAATTTCCATAACAGTGACGCGCAAGAACATCAAGAATGTTCACTTGTCTGTGCACCCGCCCGAGGGCCGTGTCACACTCGTGACACCCTCCGCTACGCGACTTGAAGTGGCGCGCGCCTACGCAATTTCCAGACTGGCCTGGATTCGGGATCAGCAGCGAAAGCTGGAGAGCCAGGCCAGAGAGCCGCAACGTCAATATGTGGAGCGCGAGAGCCACTATGTGTGGGGCAGGCGCTACCTTTTGACTGTGCGTTATCTGGATACGAAGCCCTCCGTTGTCCTCAGCAACAAGCGAATTCAACTGACTGTTCGACAGGGAAGCGATGCAACGAAGCGTGCCGAAGTGCTACATGAGTGGCACAAGCGATTGCTGCACGAAGTGGTTCCTGTCTACATAGCAGAATGGGAGAAAAAGCTGCAAGTGAATGTGTCTGGCTACTACCTGCAACGAATGAAAACGAAGTGGGGAAGTTGCAATCACGCACAGGGAAATATTCGTCTGAATACAGAATTGGTAAAAAAGCCGAAAGATCTGTTGGAGTACGTTATCGTCCACGAGATGGCGCATTTAATTGAGCCAACCCACAGCGAGCGCTTTGTTGCATTGTTGGACAATCACTACCCGAGTTGGCGAGAGGCCCGGGCGGAGCTCAATGAGTTGCCTTTGGCAGCCGTGGATTGGGGGAACCAAGCTTAATTGGCGGAGCCAAAAGCCCAGAATTTAGTTCAGCTCTGAACGATAAAAAAGTACTTAGATAGTTCGCACCTCCCGATACATACCAGCCCAGACCAAGAGAACTTTGATGTACGACTTGATTGGTGATATTCACGGTTACCACGAGCATCTGACAGCATTGCTGAAGAAGCTTGGCTACACGATGCGTCACGGCCTGTGGTCGCACCCAACCAGAAAAGTCATATTCCTGGGAGATTTCGTCGATCGCGGTAAGGGCCAGATTGAGACAGTGAACATCGTGCGCAACATGACCCAACAGGGGCATGCGCTAGCGGTAATGGGAAACCACGAGTTCAATGCAGTGTGCTATGCAACACCAGATCCCAGAAATGCCGGCGAATTCTTGCGAGCTCGTACTCAGAACAACGTCAGGCAGCATGCCGCCTTTATCAATGCGGTTGGGGAAGGCAGCTCTTTGCATGAGGAATTCACCCTTTGGTTCAAGACGCTCCCGCTGTTTCTGGAACTCGATGCGTTGCGAGTAGTACATGCTTGCTGGCACGAGCCCTCACTCAATGTCCTGAAAGAAAAGTATCTCGATAGCAATAACTGTCTCAAGCAGGAAGCGTGGCTGCATGCGTCCAGTAAAGGCCACGACGCCTTTGAGGCGGTCGAGGTCATCCTCAAAGGAATGGAAATCAAGCTGCCTGATGGTGTCAGTTTCCTGGATAAAGGCGGGCATCCCCGAAGGCATATCCGCAGTCGATGGTGGCAGAGCGGAGCAACCACGTACAAAGCAACGGCCATCGTGCCTGCAGATGCCATTGAGGCAATGCCTGATGAGTCGATAAAGCCCGATCTGTTGCCTGGATACGACGGCAAGAAGCCCTTGTTCCTGGGGCACTACTGGTTGCAGTCCGATAAACCGACCCCGCTGACAGAACACATTGCATGTCTGGACTACAGCGTCGCCAACGAGCATGTGGATGAGAACAATCGACACGGCAAATTGGTCGCCTATCGTTGGGATGGGGAGGATGTCTTGACTGCAAACAATTTCGTGTGGGTTAGTTGAGGGATAAAAGGGAGGTGGCAGGTATGGCAAATTTCAAAGACGGCGTTATTCGAGACGGATCATTCGTCGGATCAGGCAAGGCCTTGGGAAACATCAAGGACGGAATAATCAGAGATGGCTCCTCGGTCGGTTCCGGTAGAGCGCTGGGAAATGCCAAGGATGGTGTAATCCGAGACGGATCTTCAAAAGGCAGCGGCACCGCCATCTTGAATGTAAAGGCTGCTGTTGTAAGAAAAGGGTCCTCACTTGGATCGGGCATTACGATAGGCAAGGTCAGTGATTTCAATATCAAGGGAATGGAGCGAGAACTTGATGTTGATATTGTTGCTGCATATCACTTCTTGGTGAAGAAAATCGCTTAGCTAGCAAGGCGCCATGAAAAACCTATGAAGAATATTGGGTTGCCCGCCTCAAGTCGCTCGATCACCTAGGCTCCAAGAGGCGGGCACCACATTGCGATCTAGTCGTCGCTTTCTTCGCCCTTGTACTCCTCGTGGTTTGGATTCAGCTGGTTCGCATGGTTGTCCAGGCTATCCCAGTAGGCATCGTTGTTGGGGTTCATGCTGTCGCTGCGATCATCATTTGGCGTTCTGCTCATTTTGAATTCCTCTTCGAAAGTTAGTTTTGTCTTGCAGGGCCATTAAAACGCATATGGCGCTGCAGAAAAGGGACATTTCATTGAAAAATACTCCGGCGCACACCCCACTAGGCTATTTATTTCGGAATCTCACAGGGTTTCTTCTCTATGAGTCTGGTTGGTACGCCTCAGAGTCAGAGCTATTTCTTGATCTGGAGCGAATGGCCCGGCCGATGGTCAAGCACATAGATGCCGATGGCCAGTTCTACAGAAAATTAAGGGAGGATGATCTAGACATTGATGTTGCTTTGAGGTGGATGAAGAACTTACTCCCCGGGCAGTCATCTGAGAATATGCTGGAAGATGCAATGAAATACTATGAATTGCCCAAAGACGATTGGGTGTTGCTGGAGTCGTTCGCAGTCGGAGTTGGAAAAATCTCCTGTAGTGAAGAGGTTAAAAAATTCTGGGATTATGTTTGTAAACTTTGTCGAGCGGATGAGGCCTTGCTGTCCTGCGAGCTCGATCCGGTAGCTCGCCACTTGGAAGTATCAAAGTGGCTCTTGATGAAGATGGATGTTGCAACCGCGCCTGACATACAAGCTGAATATATGGTGTGTCGCGTTTTGCATTGGGTTGCGATTCTGGAACTGTACTTGAGGCTTTCAGATCCAGCAGTAAGTGACTATCTTGATTCCGGCCCAAGGGAAACTGCCATCGATCCCTTTCTGCCACAGCTAAGTAGAGTCGGAAAGTTGGAGAGAAGTGTTGCGCTCTACTTGGACAATTGGCGAAGCAAGTGGCGTCCTCAACTGGCGAGTAATGCAGCTCTATTTCGCAAGATTGCTCAGGCAAGTAACAAGCGCTCTCGATTGGATGAAATTGATCCTCCCATCGAAACAATCAAGAAGGCCTTTAACCGTAGGAGAAGTGGGGAACTACCGCTGACGATTCGTTGGGTCGAAGATAACCTGGGAATCTTGGGTGACGTTTCAACAGGTAAAGACTTCGATTGTGCAATCTATTTGATTCCATTCATCAACATGTTCGACTTTGTGCAGCGCGAATTGCTTAAGGCTGATATATCGCATGCTCGGATAGTTGAACTTTTCGGGCGCTACAGTGAGCATCAAAGGGTTGTGAAGGATCGCTTTGATTATTTCAAGCGAACGGGCGCGGTTGATCATCTGCGCCACAAGATGTGACCAATAGAACAAGAATCCTAGGTTCTCGAACGGGCAGTCAAAGCAACTGCGGCATACACATTAGATGCTTTCCAGCGATATCCAGAATCAGGCGCTGAAGTGGCTGTTCCCCCGACAAAACCACGGCCTGCATGCAGGAAAAGACGGCCAGCCCATTGGCATTCCTGAGGACATCGTGAATCAACTGTAATGGGTAGCCGTTTCGATGCCGTTGGATTGAATGTATTCCTGCGTGAGTATAGGAGTTGAGTGCTTTCCACGAGTTCTCCTTGAATCGGGACAGCGCATCATAGGCAGTCGCGGGAGCCTTCTGTTTCAGAGTCTCCATCATCTGTAGGAGTTGGGGCATGTTCTTGGCTGCTTGCTCTGACTCAAGGGTCAGGTCTGCCGTCAGTTTCGACACATCCAAATCTGACGCCGCGTAGGTCAGCCAGATTGATCGAGTGATCGCTTCGAATTGCGCGCGATGTACAACGAGCGCCGAAGGCAGTAACGCGGAACTTAGCAGGACTCTCGTTGCGTGCCAGTGTTCCAACGAAAGTGAGCATGCGACATCGCTCACGACTATTCGATCGGAATCATCGAAGAGAGGTCTATCAATTGCCTCCATTAGTTCTTCCGCAAGAATTTCCGATTCATCAAAGATGTCTGGTGGATTCATTTCTCTTCTACCTCGCTTTCCGTTGCCCGGATTCCGCACTTCCATTGATTGCACAGCGAGAGTGTATGCAGAGAAGTGTGGATCTACGGTGCGGCATGTCACAAGCCGGCAATGGGAAATGAGGGAGGATTCTTGAGTCGATCCGACCTGCGGCCTGCACATCAAAGTGCGACTTGAATGTTTCTTCAATTGGGGGGCGCACAAGGGCTGTAGCCCAGCGATTCAACAAGTTGTACCAGTGGAGGGCGTTACAGCACTGAAAGCTAAAATTTCAGCATCACTAACGGCTGCACGCAGCCCGCTGACAACGGTGACTCCGTCGTCTCTTGTATTCTCATAATGACTTCAGACTTCGAAACCCTATCGGCACCTGGCTTTATTGGCGCACACCAGATTCGGCCTCGTGTGCGTCATGCCCATCCACAAAACTCACCAGCCTCTCTGCCAGCGCCTTCGCTTCATCCTCTGCAAATATCTGAGTGTTGGGAGTCTTGCTCAGGATTCTCATCGCACTTTCGTACGCTGGTGCCAGTTCCTTGTCTGTGGGGTGCCCGACCAGGAAGTAAACCTTGAAGTCCTCGCTGGCATTGGCAACGCTGGTGATGCGACCCAGCCATCGGTGTGCCTTTTCCTTGATGGTCTCTGGCGAGCTCAAGTCGAAGGACAAGGGCTCCAGACAATGCAGCGCGCCATTTCTCAGGGTGTGCTGGAACTCTATCTCGTCGTCCTGCACTGCGATGGTCGCAGGTGCAAGGTGCTGGATGATCTGGCGTGACTCCAGGCTGAGCTTGAAATGCCGCCAGACATCGTCATCTGTCTGCTTGGCTTTCGTGTGCTCCGCGTCGTATCTGGCGACCATTCTTTCGTAAAGTTTTCCCAACGTTTCCGCAGGGTCCTTGGTTTTCCCTGCTCCAACCGGCGACCATTGCAGCGAGCTGTCGTCTGCTGGCACCACCTTGCGTGCAATCTCAAGAACGGAGCTTGCCGATTCCAATGTCAGTGCACGTGAAAGCTCATCGCCAATTGCATCGAACCGCGATTGCACATGACGCATCAGCTGCTTGATATGGCTGGCATTGATGCCCGGAAAAACCTTGCCCAGCCGCGTGGTGCTGGTCTTGCACAAGGCGCCAGCAAAGCGACGGTCGCGACAATGTAGCGCAACACCGACATTGATGAATTCGCCGGTGCTGGTGTCGTGAACATAGCGAAGGACGGTGTATGTGTACGGACTCATGGTGTTCATCCTAATACCCTTCTGACTTCTGCAAGTGCGGGAGCGATGTTGTCCCGTATTTCCCGGATCAGGTTGGTCGCGGACAAGGCCACGTTGTTCGCTGATGACCATTCTGGCGGTATCGCGCTTCTATACTCAGACAAGCGTTGGTCACTGATGTTCAGCCAGCTGCGCTGAAAGCTGCTGTAATCAACTCGCTTACCTTTCAGCGCGGAGAAGAAGAGATGTCTGTTCGATGTCTTGTAGGACTCGAGACTTCCTGTCACCCAGGGTGGCTTCCAGAACAGTACCCCTTCAAACGTGAACGCCAGCTCATGGTCGATGGCGGCAAAGTCGTGACCATTCGAGAGGCAATTCGGATTCTCCGGCCTTCTATCTGAATTCTGGATCAGGGCATCAAAGGCAAATATTTCCGCGGCCTGAGTCAATCGTTCGTGCTTCAGTGCCAGATCAGGCGCATGAGTCATGAAACCAGGCGGCAATTTGCGCGAGCCGAATGATACGCGCGGGCTATTCGCCATTTTTGTTG
>JACCED012332033.1_pt1 | contig 17843 bp, 16 predicted proteins | sample 7455021 | NCBI WGS metagenome assembly JACCED01 (sample SAMN15323456, study PRJNA562643) | freshwater metagenome | isolation source: river surface water | place: USA:Blue River Watershed | collected 2017-08-19 | reverse complement strand
CCCATTGAAGCGCATCGAAGGCCGGCTTAAAGGCGTGGCCGATGGCATGCGGAAAGTGATGCAGGATCGCAAAGTAGAAGTCGCGCCAGATCAGCTCACTGAGCCAACCGAGTGCACCGGCGGTACCGTCGCGCCAGGCGCCGCCGGCCAGCTGGCGGATCGACACGGTGCCAAAGCGCAGATGGACGGAGAGATATGAGACGCCTTTGACTGCGGGGAAGTCGCGGGCCTCCTTATAACGGTCGATGCGGGTGAAGAAGTCGGCAACCCGTTCCTGACCACCCCGCATGCCCGGCACCACGCCGATGGCGGCCAGATCGGTTGATTCAAAGCCCAGCGCGGCCAGGGTGGGCACGCCGCACGCCTGAGGCGTAGTTGCGGCGGGCGCCAGGTGCGAAAGATAACGTTCGACCGGATACGGCCGCACAAAGAAATCCGCGTCACTGAGTGCCGCCTTTTTGAGCCAGGCATTCTTGTAGGGGGTGTAGACCGTAAAGGGTTTGCCCGCCTGCGTGAGGACTTCGTCGCACTCGAAGATCACCTGATCCTTGAAGCTGTGAAAGGCAATGCCGTCCAGCGTTGGCGTATGGGCAACATCCCGGTCACGAATAACGGCGGCGGGTTCGTAGTCCCGGTTGGTATAGACCGCACTGACCCCGAGTTCGCGGGCCAGTGCCGGAATGCACGCGCGGGGGTGACCGTGTAGTGCAATGAGGGCGCCGCCGTGCTCACGCATCGCGACATCGAGTTCAACGAGCGATTCACGGATAAATTCGACCCGCCGATCCTGTCTGGGCAAGGGATCCAGAATGTCCCGGTCAAACACAAAAGCCACAAAAACGCAGGTGTGGTGGCGCAACGCATGGTAGAGCGCGGCATGGTCTGTCAGACGTAAGTCGCGGCGTAGCCAGACCAGGGCAGGTCGGGTGTCCGGCGCGGCAGGGTTTTTGGCGGTGATATTCGACATTTGCGGTAGAATACGCCACATGACCGCTTCCAGCGAACCCTCGGACGCTGCAAAAAAATCGTCGGGGATGGCAGAGTCTGCCACCTGGCTGCGAGGGCATTTTCTGGTGGCGATGCCGGGCATGACCGATCCCCGCTTCGCCCGCAGCCTCATCTACCTTTGCGAACACTCCGATCAGGGCGCCATGGGCATTGTCGTGAACAAGCCTACGGACATGACGCTGGCCTCATTGTTTGAACGCGTCGAACTGGCCAATCCGGATAGCGAACTCTCGGGGCAACCGGTGCTGTTCGGCGGCCCGGTGCAACTGGATCGGGCCTTTGTTTTGCACAAGCCGGCCAATCCCTGGCAGGCCACGATGAAGGTCACCGATAAGATCGCGCTGACCAGCTCGAAGGATATTCTGGAATCTGTCGGTGGCGAGGCCGCCCCCGATTCGATTCTGGTGGCACTGGGCTACGCGGGCTGGGTACCCGGCCAGCTCGACAACGAAATCCTGCAGAACGCCTGGCTGAGCGTGCCGGCGGATGACGAGATCCTGTTCGATCTACCGTACGAAGAGCGTCTCCCGGCGGCCCTGGCCAAACTGGGCATCGGCTTCGACCGGCTTTCCGATGTGGCGGGCCATGCCTGAGGGCACGGTCATGGGCTTCGACTTCGGCACGGTCCGCATCGGGGTCGCCATTGGTGAAACCGTCACCGGTCTGGCACACCCGCTGACCCTGATTGCCAGCGAACCCATCACACAGCGCTTCGAACAGATCGGCGCCCTGCTGGCCGAGTGGCAGCCGCGCCAGATTGTGGTCGGGTTGCCGACGTCACTGGAGGGTGCCGAACACGAGATGACACAACGTTGCCGCCGCTTCGGCAATCAGCTGCACGGCCGCTTTAATCTGCCGGTGGCCTGGGTCGATGAGCGACTGAGCTCGGCGGAGGCCGAACAGCGCCTGCAGCAGGCCGGGCAATCGGCCCGCGCCGCAAAGGCAAATGTCGATGCTGTCGCCGCTCAGATTCTTCTGCAGCAATGGCTGGATCAACGGTTACAACAACAGTCGCAGCAACAGCAACAGAATTTTTCCGGAGGCACCTATGCCTGACTTGAAAACCCTTCCCGATGCCGAAGCGCAGATCAGCGCGCTGGCTGAGCAGCTGCGCCCCGTGTTCGAGCGGGCGCCCGATACCGTGCTGATCGGTGTCTTTACCGGAGGCGTCTGGATCGCCGAGCGGCTCTCGCAACAGTTGTCATCTCACCCGCCGGTGGGCAGCGTTGATATCTCCTTCTACCGCGACGACTTCAGCGAGCGTGGACTGAGCCCGAATGTGCAGCCTACCTCGGTACCGGTCGATATTGCCGGCAAGCCGGTGATTCTGGTGGACGATGTGCTCTACACCGGTCGCACCACACGCGCAGCGCTGAACGAGCTCTTCGATTATGGCCGGCCGGCCAGCGTTCAGCTGGCAGTGCTGGCAGATCGTGGCGGGCGCCAACTGCCGATCGCCGCCGATTACTGTGCCTGGCAGGTCGAACTGCCGGATAACGCCAGCCTCGTGCTGACCCGAACCCCGCTTGATGACCCGAAGGGCCAATTAACCTGGAGCCTGGACGATGCTTGATCCGCAACTCGATGCCGACGGTAACCTGATCCACCTGCTATCGACCGAGGGCCTGTCGAAAGAGCAGCTGACGCGCTTGCTCGACACGGGTGCGAGCTTCCTCGGGGTCTCGGACCGCGACATGAAGAAAGTGCCGCTGCTGCGCGGCAAGAGCGTCTTCAACCTCTTCTTCGAAAACTCGACGCGTACCCGCACGACGTTCGAGATTGCCGCCAAGCGCCTCTCGGCCGACGTGATCAATCTGAACATGTCGACGTCGTCTACCGCCAAGGGCGAAACCCTGCTCGACACCGTCGACAACCTCTGCGCCATGCACGCCGACATGTTTGTCGTGCGCCATGAGTCCAGCGGTGCCCCGCACCTGATCGTGGATCACTTGCGCCGCACGGGTCGCAACGACATCCATGTCATCAACGCCGGGGACGGTCGGCATGGCCACCCGACGCAAGGCCTGCTCGATATGTTTACGATCCGCCACTACAAGGGTGGGTTCGAAGGCCTCAACGTGGCGCTGATTGGCGACATCCTTCACTCGCGCGTTGCACGCTCGGACATCCATGCTCTTAAGACGCTGGGTGCCGCATCGATTCGCGTAGTCGGGCCGCAGACCCTGATCCCCACGGACATCGAAGCGCTGGGCGTAGAAGTCCACCGCGACCTCGATACGGGGCTGAAAGACTGCGATGTGGTGATCGCCCTGCGCCTGCAGCGCGAACGCATGACCGGCGCGCTGCTGCCCTCGGCCACCGAATTCCACGACCGTTACGGGTTGACCCACGAGCGACTCAAGGCGGCCAAACCGGATGCGATCGTGATGCACCCGGGCCCCATGAACCGCGGGGTCGAAATCGACTCGGCGGTTGCCGATAGCCCGCGCGCGGTGATTCTGCCGCAGGTCACCTTCGGCATCGCCATGCGAATGGCCGTGATGAGCGTACTTGCAGGAGGTGGCGCATGAATACCAAGAACATCGAGATTCGCGGCGGTCGCGTCGTTGACCCGGCCTCGCAGTTTGATGATGCCGCCTCGGTCTTTGTTGCCGATGGCAAAATCGCCGGCATCGGCCAGACCCCCGCCGGCTTCAAAGCCGATCAGGTGGTCGAGGCCAAAGGCCTGGTGATCGCGCCAGGGTTGGTGGATCTGTCGGCGCGGATCGCCGGTAACATTGACGCCGAACTGGAGGCCGCGGTAGCCGGTGGCGTGACCACGCTGGCCTGTCCGCCGGATGTGGACCCGATCATCGACGAACCGGAGCTGGCCGAGCGCATCGTGCGCCATGCTGAAGATGTCTCGCAGGTGCGTGTGCTGCCGGTCGGCGCGATGACCCAGGGCCTGGCAGGCACCATGCTCGCCGAGATGAGTCTGCTGCGTGATGCCGGTTGTATTGCCGTCTCGCAAGGCCGCGGCTTGCCGGCTGATACCAAAGTGTTGCTGCGTGCCCTGCAGTACGCTGCTTCGTGCGACGTGCCGGTCTGGCTACAACCGGCCGAGTACTACCTGAGCAAGGATGGTATTGCACACGACAGCGCCTGGTCGTCACGCCTTGGCCTATCGGCGATCCCTGTGGCTGCCGAAACGATGGCCATGCAGAACGTGCTGTCGCTGGCCTGGGAAACCGGCGCACGGATTCACTTTACCCAGATCAGTTCTGCGGAGGGTGTGGCACTGCTGCGGGCCGCGCAGGATGATGGCTTGCCAGTGACCGGTGATGTGGCCGCCCACGCCCTGCACCTGTACGAACAGGATATCGGTTACTTCGATCCACTGGCGCGCTTTGACCCGCCGCTGCGGGGCTTTGAAGATCGCGAAGCCTTACGCCTCGGTCTGGCAGAGGGCACGCTGGGTGCTGCGGTTTCGGCGCACACGCCGCGCGGTGTCGATGTGAAGCGGGTACCGTTTGCCGAAGCGGCACCGGGCGCGACGGGCATCGAGCTGTTGCTCTCGCTCACACTGGCCTGGGGCGAATCACTCAGCCTGCCGCTGCGCCGTTCGTTGCTGCCGGTGACGGCGAAAGCGGCCGAGATTCTCGGGGTTGAAGCCGGGCAGATCGCAGTCGGCCAGCGTGCCGACCTGGTGCTCTTTGATCCGGAAGCCACCTGGACGGTGGAAGAAAGTGCGCTGCGTAGCGCCGGCAAACTCACGCCCTTCCTGGGCCGTACCCTGCAGGGTCGCGTCATGAAAACCCTGGCCGGTGGTCAGCTGGTCTACGAGCGCGCCTGATCCGCTACTTTGCGGCGAGCGCCTCTAGCGTTGCACGCATGAGCGCGAGCTTCGCACCGGCATCAATCGCTAGCGTCTTACGCCGGCTTGCTTGGCCGCGAATCAGCGTGATGTGGTTCTGTGGGCACGCCAGCGTATGGGCTAACCAGGCAATCAGCGCCTGATTGGCCTTGCCATCAACCGGCGGAGCGGCAAGTCGAATCTTGAGCGCATCTCCGTGAATGCCCGCGCATGACGTCGTCTTGGCGCCGGGTTGCACATGCACGGTCAGCTGCAGATTGCCCTGAGACGTCACCTGTAGCCAGGGGATGTTTGATTCAGTCACGCCCTAATTCAACACCCAGTTCGCGACTGCGTTCTGCTGCTGCTTTCATGCCGGCAACCAGCCCTGCTTTGACGCCCAGGGCAGCCATCTTGTCGAGCGCAGCGGCCGTTGTGCCCCCTTTGGAAGTGACACGTTGGCGCAGCACATCGACCGGATCGGTAGATTGGCGGGCCAGTTGGCCGGCGCCCAGCACGGTTTGAATGGCCAGTTTGTGCGTGGCCTCAGGGGATAGCCCCAATGCCAGGCCAGCTTCTTGCATCGCTTCCAGGAACAGAAATACATACGCGGGGCCACTACCGGAAATGGCCGTCACGCTGTCAATGAGGGCTTCGCTCTCAACCCACACGGTTTCGCCCACGGCCCCCAGGATCGCCTCAGCGTATTGGCGGTCTGCGGCCGACACGACAGGATCGGCATACAACCCGGTCATACCGGCGCCAATCAGGGCGGGGGTATTCGGCATGGCGCGCACGATGCGGCGGTCGCCACCCATCCAGCCCGCAAGGGATTCAACGGTTAAGCCGGCGGCAATGCTCACGATCAGCGGACGGTTGGTCCCTGCCGGTAAGCCAGCCAGAGCGGCATGCATCTGCTGTGGTTTAACAGCCAGAACGAGCACATCGCAGGCCAGTGCTTCCGGGCTGGCGTCGGCATATAGCGTGATGGGAAACTGCTGGCTCAGGCGTTCGCGGGCTTCGGGCAGAATCTCGATGACGGAGAGATCTTCCGGTTTGAAGCCCCGTTGAATCAGGCCGCCGACGAGTGCGATGGCCATATTGCCGCCGCCGAGAAACGTGATTTTCATGGTGTGCTCCGTTGCTAGGTGTTCATGTAAGTGCGTGCGCCAAAAATGGCCGACCCGATGCGGACCATCGTAGCGCCCTCGGCGATCGCAGCTTCCAGATCGTCGCTCATGCCCATCGACAGTGTGTCGAGCTGGAGAGCGGAGTTTGCCGCATTGATATCCAGCATCAGCTGGCGTAACGCGGCAAAGTGTCGGTGCTGTGTGGCTTCGTCCGGCGTGGCCTCGGGGATCGCCATCAGCCCCCGAAGTTTCAGGTTCGGCAGCGCCGCAACAGCCTGGCACAGTGCCAGCGCCTCACCCGGGATGCAACCACTTTTGCTCGCCTCGTCCGAAATGTTGACCTGCACGCAGACCTGCAGCGGGGGCAGATTGGCAGGCCGTTGGGCTGAGAGGCGTTCGGCAATCTTCAGCCGGTCGATGGTGTGCACCCAGCTAAAGTGCTCGGCAATGCCGCGCGTCTTGTTGCTCTGGATCGGGCCGATGAAGTGCCATTCAAGTGCTGGCCGTGCCTGTGCCTTGTCCACGCCCTCCTGGGCATAGTTCTCGCCAAAAGCCCGTTGCCCGACAGCCGCTACCGCATCCACCGCCTCGATCGGAAACGTCTTCGAAACAGCCAGTAGCGCCACAGTATCTGCCGGACGATCGCTCTGCTGAGCTGCACGCACGATACGATCCCGCACAACAGCCAGCCGCTGTGCGGATTCTGCCGGTTTGTCGGAGGTTGGCGTGGTTTCGACCATGAAAAGTTAGGTTAGTCGCTTTGTGCAGTCGCGAATGTGCTGTTAGGCTAGGCGAAGTATAAAACGGGAGTGCCCCCCATGCTCGATTCATTGCTTCGCGCCGCCGGGGCGCACCACGCATCGGATATTCACCTGTCGGCCGGTATGCCGCCGCTGGCGCGCGTTCGTGGCGCACTGCAGCCGCTGGAACCAACCGCTCTGGGTAATGCCCAGATCCGCGCCATGATTGATGGTGTGCTGCCGGAATCCCAACGCCGGCAGTTTGCCGACGGGGCGGCGTGTGACTTTGCGTTTCACCTCGAAGGCCTGGGCCGGTACCGCGCCAACGCCTATCGCCAGCAACGCGGCGTTGGCCTGGCGCTGCGGCCGATTCCCGACGTCGTTCCCTCGTTAGCATCGATCCAGGCGCCTGCAATTCTCAGCCAGATGGCCACGCAGTCGCACGGGCTCGTTCTGATCGTGGGGCCGACGGGTTCTGGTAAAACAACCACCTTGGCAGCCATGGTGGATGAGATCAATCACACGGCGGCTAAACATGTGCTGACGATTGAAGACCCGGTCGAGTTTGTCTATACGCCGGACAAGGCGCTGATTACCCAGCGCGAGGTGGGGCGCGACACCCCCAGCTTTGCCGATGCCCTGAAAGCGGCATTGCGTGAAGACCCGGACGTCATCCTATTGGGCGAAATGCGCGATCTGGAAACCATGCGCCTGGCCCTTACCGCAGCAGAGACGGGGCACTTAGTGCTGGCGACCTTGCACACCGCCACCGCAGCGCAATCGGTAGAACGGATCGTGGATGTCTTTCCGGGCTCGGAGCGGGATCTGGCGCGTACGTTGCTGGCTGATGTGCTCCGTGCCGTGGTGGCGCAGGAACTCCTGCCGCGCAGAGACGGCCAGGGTCGCGTGGCAGCTCATGAGGTTCTCATCGGCACGCCCGCTGTGCGTAATCTGATCCGCGAGCAGAAGGGCGCGCAACTCGTGAGCGCTATGCAGACCGGCCAACAGTTCGGTATGCAAACCATGGCGCAGAGCCTTGAACAGCTCACACGCGCGGGGCTGATCTGAGCAGCGCATACAATCTAATTCAATCGACCACTCAAAAGTTGGGTTAAACCATGAAACATCAAAATCTTGTCGTGACTGGATTAATGCTCGTTCTATTGAGCCTGCAGGCGCAGGCAACCCAGCTACTCGAGCCGCCAGTGATGGAAACGCCCAAAAGCATCACCGTATTTGTTGCCAAAAAGATCGTGACGATGGACCCATCGTTGCCGGTGGCAACCGCAGTCGCCGTCTCGGATGGCAAGATTCTCTCGGTTGGGTCTCTCCAAGATTTAAAACCCTGGACAACCAAGTATCCAACGACCATTGATCGCCAGTTTGCAGACAGGGTCGTATATCCCGGCTTTGTTGAAGCCCACGGCCACCCGTTGCTAGGTGGTTTGACGCAAACCAGTTTGCCGTTGACGTCTCAGCCGCTGCCCAACCCTTGGGGTGCGGACTTCCCCGGGGTGCCCAATCTCGAGGCAGCAATCACTCAGCTCAAGAAATATGCAGCACAGATGAAAGACCCGTCAGAACTGCTGCTGGCGTTTGGCTATGATATTGCGGCCATGGGCAAGGTGCCGGATCGCCAATTGCTGGATGAGGCGTCAAAGTCCCAGCCGATCATTGTGTGGGACAACTCGGAACACAATATGTTCCTCAACTCTGCGGCGATCGCCAAGTATAAGATTACGGGCGCCTCGGTCAAAGGCATCATTGGTGTGGGCGTTGATCAGTCTGGCAACCCTAACGGGCAATTTTTAGGGGTGGACGCGTCTGAGTATATTTCCGGTGTGGCTGGGAAAGACATGTTTGCACCCGCCAGAATTGGCAGGGCTATGCTCTATTCCAACGATCTGGCACAACAGCACGGTATTACCAGCACCAGTGATATGGCATTTGGCACTATTAATATTGCCCTGGAAACTGAGGCGATGAAGGAAATAACGTCATCCAAGGCATCGTCGTTGCGCATCGTTCCGGTGGCCATGGCAGAGAACTTTATCGCCAAATACGGCGACCAAGGGCTAGAGCAGGTCAAGGCGCTCCAGAACATGAATACCGACAGACTGATGTTTCATGGGGTGAAGTTCATCGGCGACGATGCCTACCTAGCCAACACCATGAAGGTGGAAAACCCCGGCTACACCGATGGCCACCAGGGCATCATTTTCTACAAATCACCACAAGACTTCTACAAGGCCTTGAAGCCGTGGTGGGATGCTAATTTCCAGATCCATGTACATAGCAATGGCACCGGCGGCAACCAGAACACACTCAACGCACTGCAGTTGCTACAGGATAGTAAGCCACGTTTTGACCATCGTTTCACCTTGCAGCATTTCGGATTGCCGACGACCGCCATGGTGATGAAGATGAAGGCCCTGGGTGCTGTTGCGAGTGTGAACCCGGCGTATTTCTACACGCGTGCAGGCGTCCAGGCGAAAGACCTGGGCAACGATCGCATTTCGTATGCGACCCGTGTCGGTTATCTGAACAGGGAAGGTGTCGTGGTTTCACTGCATTCGGATAACCCGGTTGCACCGCCCATGCCCTTGACTGAAGTCTGGTCTGTTGTGAATCGTTTGGGTGCGTATACCGGTAACAAGAAATGGGCCCCCGCCGAGGCGGTGTCTGTTGCGGATGCCATGAAGATGATTACGATCAACGCCGCCTATACGGTAGGCATCGAAGACAAGGTCGGCACCATTGAGCCCGGCAAATATGCCGACTTTGCCGTGCTGGGTGATGATCCGCAAACCGTGCCATCGATGAAGATCAAGGATGTGCCGGTTGTGGCTACGGTATTGGGTGGCAGAGTGATCCCGGTTGCCGAGACCAAAAAAGAGCGACCACTCAATTGAATGGCCGGGCCAACGGATGATTAGTCCGTTGGCTTTTGCCGCCGGTGAAACCCCGCCACCAGGTCAATCACAAAGAGCCGGCAATCCAGCGCGCCGTTCTTGAGCGGGAAGCGGCGGCGGGGTTTGAGGCCCAGGCCTTTGGTGAGTTCGAGGTCGCCTGTGAAGAAGGCGGCAGTCCAGCCCGCAAATTGTTGTTTGAGGGTGCGCCCCCATTCCGGGTATTCGGCACGCAGGGCGTCTTGTTCCGAAAGGCGTACGCCATAGGGCGGGTTGGTGACGATAAGCCCGGATTCGGCGGGCGCGGCAAGCTCGACAAAGTTAGATTCCATAATGGCCACGGCATCGGCAAAGCCCACTTGTTCGAGGTGACGGTGCGTAGCGGCAATTGCGCCGGGATGGACATCGCTGGCAAACAGGGTATCTTCGGGTAGCGGCTTGATGGCGGCACGCGCATCGGCGCGTAATTTAGCCCAAAGCGTTTTATCCGCCTTGGCCCAGCGCTCGCAGGCAAAGCGGCGGTTCAGGCCAGGGGCCGTGTTAGTGCGCATCCAGGCCGCTTCGATGACGATGGTGCCGCTGCCGCACATGGGGTCGAGAAAGGTTTTATACACCGGTTCGCCATCGTCGCCGAGATCATTCCAGCCGGCCAGTGCCAGGATGCCGGCGGCGAGATTTTCTTTGAGGGGGGCTTGCCCAGCGGCACCGCGGTAGCCGCGCTGCCAGAGTGGTTCGCCCGAGCTGTCGATGTAGAGCGTGGCGGTGGTGTCGGTCAGGAAGAGTTGAATGCGCTGATCCGGGTGGTTGGTATCCACATTGGGGCGTGCGCCCCGATCGGCCCGGAAGCGATCGCAGACACCGTCTTTAACACGCAGGGTGATGAAGTCCAGGCTTTTGAGCGGCGACTTCACGGCCGTGGTGTTGACGCGGATGCTCTGGCTGACATCAAACCATTCGTGCCAGGCGATATCACGCGCCATTTTGTAGACGTCGTCTTCCTTCTGATAGGGGCCCTCGGCCAGCTTGATGAGCAGCCGTGTGGCAAACCGTGAGTGCAGATTGGCACGGTACAGCGCTGCCTGGTTGGCTTCGCCCTGTACACCGCCGCCGACGGCCGAGACGCGTGTGAGCCCCAGTGATGTCAGTTCTGCGACCAGCAGTTCTTCAAGGCCGCGCGGGCAGGGGGCAAAGATGTGCATCAATGGCTTTCCGGCAAAGAGGGCAATTAAAAAGGTTTGAGAACAACGAGCAGGGTGATGATGGTGAGCAGCAACACCGGGATCTCGTTGAACCAGCGATACCAGACATGGCTGTGTGTATTCTTGCCCGCCGCAAACTGTTTATAGAGATAGCCGCAGTAATGGTGATAACCGAGCAGAAAAACCACGAGCAGGGTTTTGGCGTGGAGCCAGCCGCCGCTGAAACCGTAGCCGAACCAGAGCCAGAGCCCCAGGGCGACTGCGCCGATGGCAATCGGGGTTACGAACTTGTAGAGACGACGTGCCATGCCGAGCAGACGTTGGTATTCGGCCGATTGCGTGTCGGGCACGGCGGCCAGGTTGACGAAGATACGCGGCAGATAGAACAGGCCGGCAAACCAGCTCACGACCAGAATGATGTGAAAGGCTTTGATGGTTAGCATGGGGTTCCCTGGCTTGAATGAAGGGTGGCGAGAAAATCGTGAACAGTGGGATAGGCCAGTTGCAGCCGGAGCTCGCGCCGGAGCCGTGTGTTATCTAGCCGGCGCGATTCTGACATGAACGAGTACATCATGGGGGAAACACGGGTTTTAAGTTCGGCCCGGGGCAGGCGTTGTGGCCGGGGCAGGCCGCTGGCATCAGCCACGGCATCAAACCAGTCCCCCATTTTGAGGTCGCTGTTATCACAAGTGTTAATGACCCGAAGCGAACCCGCCTTGGGTCGGGTCAGGGCCAGCCAGCAGGCGCGTGCTAAGTCATCAGCATGGATGTGGTTGGTCCAGGTGTCGTCCTCTGGCCGTACGGCCGGGGCGCCGGTGCGAAGTCGCTCAACCGGCAAGCGGTCTGCGGCGTAGATACCGGGTACCCGCAAAATCGGGCTGTTCGGTCGTACAGACCGTGGGCTGGCTAGGCGGCCGGCGACGCGGGTCCGATGCCACTTGCGCCAGGTGGCCTCAGCATGTGCACGGCGATGTGCTCGGGTGGTTTCGGGATGCACAGGGCAGGTCTCGTCGATCAGGGCCCCCTGCTGGTCGCCATAGACCCCTGTGGTACTGATCAGGACCTGTTGACATGGTAGACTCAGCCCACCATGCAGGGTCGCCAGAAACCGGTTCAGACGCGGGTCTAACGGTCTCGGGTGGCTTCCGGCCTCGGTGTCGGCAGGTGGTGCCAGATAAATGATTTTGTCGGCAACGCCCCGCATCCGCTTCAGACTGACCGGCTGATCCAGATCGGCCTGTAACGGTGTTGCGCCCAGTGACCGCCAGTGGCGCCACTCAGGGCCGCCCACATCGTGACGCAGCAGGGCGCGGATGCGGTAACGCCCATGCAGCTGGCGTGCGATACGCGCCGCGACATCGCCACAGCCCACCAGTAATAGGCGGGGTTGGCGAAAGCGGCGCGGCAGCGCGCGCGGCGGCAAGGGCATTGCGGTCGGCATGACGCTATTTTACGGTTAATACAGGATCTGCCATGACACATCAGGTGACGCTTAATCCGATCAACGCCACTTTTCGGGCCGACGGCCATGAAACGGTGCTCGAAGCGGCGCTACGCCACGATTTGCTGGTGCCCTACGGCTGTCGAAACGGGGGCTGCGGTGCGTGTCGCGCCAAGATTACGTCGGGCGCCGTGGACCATGGCAAATCCAGCGAAACCACGCTGACGCCGGCAGATCGTGACGCCGGTTTTGCGCTGCTCTGTTGCGCGGTACCGCAGACGGATGTGACCGTCGAAGTCAAGGATGTGCGCCGCACGACCGACATCCCGATCAAAACCCTACCCAGCCGCATTGAAGGTCTGGAGAAACCGGCCACCGATGTGGCGGTGCTGACCCTGCGCTTGCCGGCGACCGAGGTGTTCCAGTTTCATGCCGGGCAGTACATCGATATTCTGCTCAAGGATGGCAAGCGCCGCAGCTTCTCAATTGCTAACCCACCTCACGACACGGCTACCGTCGAACTCCATGTGCGCCACGTACCGGGCGGCCTCTTTACCGATCAGGTGTTCAGCACGATGAAGGTGCGCGATATCCTGCGCTTCAATGGCCCGCATGGCAGCTTCTACCTACGTGAATCCGATAAGCCGATGGTTCTGCTGGCCGGCGGTACGGGTTTTGCCCCGATCAAATCGATTGTGCTTGAGGCGCTGTATCTGGAACTGAAGCGCCCGATGCACATCTACTGGGGTGCGCGCGATCGTGCCGGGCTTTACCAGTATGACGTCGCCGAAGCGTGGGCTGCCCAGTATCCGCATATTCAATTCATCCCGGTGCTCTCCGAGCCGGCGTTGACGCCGGGTTGGGCGGGCCGTACCGGGCTGGTGCACGAAGCGGTGCTGGCAGATTTCCCCGATCTATCCGGTCACGAGGTCTATGCCTGTGGCGCACCCGGCATGATTGCCGCGGCCCGTGCCGATTACCAGGACAAAGGGCAGCTGCCGGAAGATGCCTTCTTTGCGGATTCGTTCGAGTTCGCTGCGAATTAACCTACGCCCATGTGCCTGATCGCCTGGCGCTGGGCGCCTGCAGACCCGACACCGTTGGTGTTGCTGGCAAACCGCGACGAATTTTATGCGCGGCCGACACAGGCTGTGGCCCAGTGGCCGGATTCGCCGGTGATCGCCGGGCGGGATCTGGAGGGCGGTGGTACCTGGTTGGGTGTTACGGCTCATGGTCGCGTTGCGGCACTAACCAATTACCGTGACCCAGCGATGATGGAAGACGGTCGCCCCTCGCGCGGTGCCCTGGTGCAAGGGTTTTTGCAAGGCCGCCTCGATAGTGAGGGCTTTCTGAAGGAGCTGGGCCGTTACGCCCATCAATACAACCCGTTTAATCTGCTGGTCTTTGATGGCCAACAGCTGATGGCGTGTGAAAGCCGTGGTCGGCACACAGAAATGATCCGTCTGGAGCCCGGTGTGGGTGCCGTTTCAAACGCCGGCTTCGATTCGGCCTGGCCCAAGGTCGCGACGTTGCGCCAGGCATTGAGCGATGCGCTGTCGGAGTGTGATGCCACAGATCAGCAGCTGCTGGCCCTGCTGGATAACCGGGAGGTCGCACCGGACGCCTTGCTGCCCCAGACCGGCATTCCGCAGGATCTGGAGCGCGCTCTATCGGCGGCATTTATTACGCTGCCATCGTATGGCACACGTGCGTCGAGTGTGGTGCGTGTGCACGCGGATACCGTGCACATGATCGAACGCAGTTTTGACGCCAACGGCATGATCGGTGACGTGGCCCTTTCACGCTCGCGATCATCCCGGGAGGGCATGTGATGTTGATTCATGGTGTTGTACCAAAAACGATCCGCGCCCTGCTGCTGGCGTCACTGTTTTTAATCAGCTTGCCGGGCTGGGGCGCTCCGGCGCGGCTAGATGCGCTGCCGCCGATGTATGCCAACGATGCAACCGTGAATGGCATTGCCGGTGTGCGGTATGCGATCAACCACACCTCCGGCGTGGGGCTCTTCCTCAAGGATCTGGAGCAGAGTTTGCGCACGATGAATCGTGATCAGCCGGGCACGCCGATCACCTATCTCTCGATTTCCGGGGGCGGTGGGCGCGGCGCTTTTGGCGCCGGCCTGCTGACCGGGTGGACGAAGCATGGCACCCGGCCGGAGTTCAACATGGTGACGGGGATCAGTACCGGGGCGCTGATGGCACCGTTTGCCTATCTGGGTCCAGAGTACGACCCGGTGTTGAAGCGTCTCTATACCGGGGTCACTGACAAGGATCTGATCCGTGAGCGCTCGTATGCGGCGATTTTCTTTTCGGACGGCCTGGGGGATACCTCACCGTTGTACAACCTGATTTCGGAATATGTCACGCCGGAGCTCCTGCGCAAGGTGGCCTATGAGTACACGGTGCGTCACCGCTGGTTGCTGATTGGTACCAACAACCTGGATACCGGCCAGCCGATTATCTGGAACATGGGCAAGCTTGCGGCGCAGGACACCCCCGAGGCACTGGAACTGTTTCGCCGGGTCATGCTGGCCTCGGCATCGTTGCCGGGCTTCTTCTCGCCCGTGATGTTCAACGTCAATTACCAGGGCCGTGACTATCAGGAGATGCATGTGGATGGGGGCGTTAGCCGTCAGGTCTTTCTCTACCCTGCCTCACTATTCCATGAGAGCGGCGCCTATAAATTGCTCGAGGGGCGTAAGCGCGAGGCCTATCTGATCCGCAACGATGTGCTGGATGATGAAAGCTACCAGACGGTGGAACGCAAGACACTTTCGATCGCCACGGCCGCGTTGCGTCAGTTTGCCCAGTCACATGAAGATGGCGATACGCTCATGGCCTACATCACGGCACAGAAAGATGGCTTTGGTTTCAATATGGCGTACGTGACTGACGACATTGGCGTCAAGCCGAATCGCAAAGGTAAACAGCGCTTTGACCAGAACTACATGCGCGCGTTGTTCGACTATGCCGAATTACGTGCGGCGCGCGGGTACCCCTGGTCAAAGACCCCGCCGGGTCTATCGGAGGCGCTGTCAGGCAGCCTGAGTAAGGTTCGCGAAGCGCTCAACGGCAACGCCCGTTAAGCACTCGGCGTCCAGTCTTTTATCGGTGTCCGGTGCTAGTGCGCCTCTTCCCAGTTCTGGCCAATCCCGATATCGACCACCAGCGGCACTTTCAGTTTGGCCACCTGGGTCATCAGCGGGCCTAGCGCTGCGCGCACCAGCTCGCGTTCGGCTTCCGGTACATCAAGGACCAGTTCATCATGCACCTGCATGATCAGCCGGCTTGCCAGGCCTTCCTGAGCGATCCAGCCCTGAACGGCAATCATGGCCAGTTTGATCAGATCCGCGGCAGTGCCCTGCATGGGCGCGTTGATGGCGGCACGCTCGGCGCCCTGCCGGCGACCCTGCTGTCCCGCTTTTAGATCCGGTAACCACAGACGACGGCCGAAGACAGTTTCGACGTAGCCATGGTGATGCGCTGATTGGCGCGTTTCTTCCATGTAGCGGGCGACGCCCGGATACCGGTCGAAATAACGATCAATGTAGGTTTGTGCGGCGCTGCGCTCAATGCCCAGTTGTTTGGCGAGACCAAAGGCGCTCATGCCGTAGATCAGCCCGAAGTTGATGGCCTTGGCGGCGCGCCGCTGATCATCGCTCACTTCCAGCGGCATGACACCGAACACTTCGGCCGCGGTGGCACGGTGGATGTCTTCGCCGTGGGCAAAGGCATCGAGCAGACCTTTGTCCGCCGATAGGTGCGCCATGATGCGCAGCTCGATCTGCGAATAGTCGGCCGAGATAATCACATGGCCCGGCGGCGCAATGAAGGCTTCGCGAATGCGTCGTCCTTCGCCAGTACGCACCGGAATGTTCTGCAGGTTGGGGTCCGAGCTGGCCAGTCGCCCAGTGACCGCCGTGGTCTGTGAGTAATGTGTGTGCACACGCCCGGTGGCGGGGTTGACCCGTTGCGGCAGCTTGTCGCAATAGGTGTTCTTGAGCTTGGCGATGCCGCGGTATTCCAGCAGGAGTCGTGGTAGCGGAAAATCCAGCGCGAGTTCGTTCAGGACTTCTTCGTCGGTCGAGGGGGTGCCGGACGCGGTTTTCTTTTTGACGGGCAGTCCCTGTTGCGTGAAAAGAATCTCGGCCAGTTGCTTGGGCGAGTTGAGGTTGAAGCTCTGCCCGGCCAGTGTATGGGCTTCAGATTCCAGGGCCAGCATGCGTTCACCCAGCGCATGGCTCTGATCGGCGAGACGCTGACTATCAATCAGCACGCCATTCTGTTCCATCGTAAAGAGCACCTGTTCGACGGGCAGTTCTAGGGCGCGGTAGATGTGCTCGAGCCCCGGTTCCGCTGCAAGCCGCGGCCGCAAGCGGTCGGCAATACGCAGGGTGATGTCGGCATCTTCGGCGGCGTAGGCGGCCGCATCGGCAACAGCGACCTGATCAAAGGTGATCTGGTTGGCGCCTTTGCCGCAAATGGCTTCATAGGGAATGGTGGGCATGCCCAGATGACGTCGCGCCAGGGTACCCAGTTCCAGCGCACCGGCGCTGACCTGGCCGGCTTCGAGCACATAGGCCATGAGCAGGGTATCGTCGACCACGCCAGCCAGCTGGATGTTGTGGTTGGCAAACACATGCTGATCGTACTTGGCGTGTTGCATCACTTTCTGGGGGGTCGTGCTTTCTAGCCAGGGCCTGAGCTTTGCCAGCGTGGCATCAAACGGTAGTTGTGCCGGTACGTCCGGGCCCGTGTGGGCCAGGGGCAGGTAAGCGGCTTCGCCGGGGGCGATGGCGAACGAGATGCCGACCAGTCGGGCCTGCTGCTCATCGAGGCTGGTGGTTTCTGTGTCGAGCGCCACGCGTTCGGCGCGGGTGATCTTGTCGAGCCAGCGCTCGAGGGCGGCGTTATCCAGAATGGTTTCGTAGTGTGCCCGGTGGGCGCCATCGTCCGGTAGCAATGTGGGTGCGGGGTCGGCACCAGTCGCTGGATCAGCGGATAAAGCGGCCGTTGGGGCGCCGGGTTGTTCCAGCGCCTTGAGCCAGGTCTTGAAACCGTTGTGGCGGAAGATGTCGCGCAGTGCGTCTTCGTTTTCGGGTTGGGCTTGCAGTGCAGACAGACTAAGGGGGAGCGGCACATCGGTCTTAACCGTGGCCAGCGCGCGCCCCAGCGGCAGAAAGTCGAGATGGGCGCGCAGGTTCTCGCCGGCCACGCCTTTCACTTCAGCGGCATGGGTAATCACGCCATCGAGGTCGCCGTAGGTCTGCAACCATTTGGCGGCAGTCTTGGGGCCGACTTTCTGGACGCCAGGAATGTTGTCGGCCGTATCGCCGACCAGCGCCAGGTAATCGGTAATGCGCGCCGGCGGCACGCCGAATTTGGCCTCGACGCCGGCCACGTCGAGCCGCTCGTTGCTCATGGTGTTGACCAGGGTGACCTGCGGTGTGACCAGCTGTGCCAGATCTTTGTCGCCCGTGGAGACCACAACGTGTAGGCCATTGGCCGCCGCGTCACGGGCCAGTGTCCCGATCACGTCGTCGGCTTCGACACCGCTTTCCATCAGGAGGGGCCAACCCAGAGCGCGCACCACGGCATGGATCGGT
>JACCED010078379.1_pt1 | contig 17848 bp, 11 predicted proteins | sample 7455021 | NCBI WGS metagenome assembly JACCED01 (sample SAMN15323456, study PRJNA562643) | freshwater metagenome | isolation source: river surface water | place: USA:Blue River Watershed | collected 2017-08-19 | reverse complement strand
GTTTCCTTAACATAAGATTCTCTAAATATAGCAATTTCAGCTGCTACAAAATAAGAATCAGTTCCTAATGATTCCCAAAACGCAGTTTGAGTATCTGGTTGTTTATTTAAGTTTGTAGTTGCGTTTGGTTTTGTTGCGTAATAAGTTCCACTATATAAAACAGCATCTCTACGAGTCGGATAATCATCAGTATCGTAATAAGTTGTAGTAGAACTCCACGGCCCTCTAAACACAACACCCGGCCCATCCGCACCATCCGCACCATCAGTTCCGTCAGTTCCATTTGTACCATCAGTTCCATCACTACCATCAATCGTTACACTAACTCTATGAACTTTTGTAATTGTACCAGATGTACCTTCGGAATTCACATATGTTATTGTTAAAGAAACTGTTGTTCCAACATCAGTTGTTGGTGTTGTTGGAGTAATTGTTCCACTTGAATTAGAACCACCTGTAATTGCAGAAACATAATAAGTATTTATTGCACCACCAGTTGAATATGAATAGTTAGAACCTCCCTCATTCACCGATGTTGTAAATGTAGATGGTGTTCCGTATGTACCTGTATTTGATTTTGTGATTGATTGTGCATCATTTGATAAAAGAGCAACTACTACGGGAGCAGGTCTTTTTGCTTTTGTATATGTTACAATTTTTGTTACATCGGTTGTATCGCCTGCACCATCTTTATATCTTACTAATAATGATAATGAACCACTATCTTTTGTTAAAGATGTAATACCATACGTTGCATCATCTGGAGTTGTATCATTTGCAACAACATTTGTTTCAGTTGCAGAAATAATATCAAAACGATTATTTGTAGATAAACCTTCTTGTCTTGTTATATCTTCACCTCCAACCTTTACACTTACCGAACCACTTGTCAATACAAACGAACCACTTTCAACAAATCCAGTCGATTTAGCAGGAAGAGTTGCGTTTTCGTTTGTAAGAGTTACAGATAATCCATCTAATATTTTGATTGGTGTAATCTTAATTGTATCATGATAATCAATACCATACCCATCAGATGCACTGAAAAAATAAGTTGCAGAACCAGATGTGTAATTAAATGTAGAACCCGATAAATAATAACTTGCTACAGCAGTAGTTGGGTCATCTGATAATAATGTTAAAGGTGATGCAATACCAAATTGACTACCTGAATTTATTGTTATGGTTGTTCCACTAACACCTAAATTTTTTCTACGAACATCAAACGTTATTATTTGGTTTGATGGATTTAATGTTAAATCGGTTGCCTTATATATAAATTGGTTTGCAGTTGATGATGCAAAAAGGCCAGGTGCGTTATCACCATCTTCTAATCTATAAACTGTTTCATGTTGATGTAATCCATCACAAGATGCAGTGTAAGTAATTGAACCTACAATAATATTTTGAAGACTACCGGTGAATTCATCAATATGTGCTATAAATCCATTATCAGATGGATTTGTTGGTTCACCGGGATACACAGCACCTACACCAGTATATACAATTGGGTCTATGTAACTACCAGTCAAGTCAAATACTGAACGGCCATATGTAACCGAACCAACTAAATTTTGTCTTGAAACAGTAAATCCAATTGTTTGAAATGTAGGATTTCCAATTGAACCAGTTGTAAAACGGAATGAATTTCTATCACTATCAAAAGTTAGTAATTTAGCACTACTTATAAAGTTATTACCACCTGTAAATGCTTTTGAAGCAAATACATCTACTGGTATATAATTGTTATTTATATCATAAAATTCAAAACGAAAATCAAAAGTTTCACTAGCTACATTTTTAACAACATCCTGTACTATCGTAAATTCATCAGGTGAAAATGATGTTTCTTGTGCGTTTTTCAAACTAACGTTTGATATGTGCCACCCACTACCATTAAACTCAAATACCAATTTAGCATCTGCTAACGAAGATGTTGGTATAGCAATGATATTTTGAGATATATCTTGTTTTGTTTGATATATTGCAGAACCTGATAATGTTAAAAACTCTTGTGTGTAATTTGATGAACTCAAATATGCACGTAAAGTTTTAGAATTATCAACCGAACCACTATACAACGTCTTAAATGTAAGTGTGTATTCTACATCTTTTGAAATAGAAATAGATTCAGTTGTATATAAAGATTGTACCCCACTTTGTCCGTTTACAGGTTTTACCGATGCGTATAATTTATCTAAGTTTATTGTTGGTTGTAAATTAGCAGAACCAGTCCAATAAGTATCCAATATAGTTTGTGTAAAATTACCATACGATATATCGGTCTGACCAGTTGCAGTTAAATCTCGTAATAATTCAGTAGATTCTAATTTTGTTTCTTGTACTAAAACATAATCACCAACATCGTTACGTGATTTACGAAATATTTTTACTCTAGCAACATCACCAACAAATGTTTTAAGATTTGAAATGTTTATTTTTGCAAATGAACCAGTTAAAGCAGATTCTTCAAACGTTTGGCCATCTAAGTATTCAAATGATGAAGTATATGAACTATCTGAAAAATTTGTTACAACATTATTGATTGTATATGGAGTATCAACCAAAATCTCATCAGTATTTAAAACCTCTAAAACTTTAGCAGAATATCCGATTTCCGGTAATTCAATTGTATTTTCATCAATCGATGATGTCCATCCTGCACCACTAACTCTTTTCAATTTATACAAAGTTCCTGCAGTCCATCTACTTAAATTAGTACCTGCAATAGGAATTTCGGAAATACCATCTACTGAACCACTTTGTGTTATGAATGGAGTTGTTACATTATAGATTGGTTTTACAATTTCATCTATCGTAATCGTTGGTCTTCTATAAAATCTTACACGAGTTTCGTTTGTTATATTTTTGTTGATTTGGAAGGTCTTTTCCCACTTTACATTATATGTACCTTTCCATTCTACTGGAATATCACGAATAACCCCGCTAGCATCCTCATAAGTCTTCAATTCTCCTAAAATGGTAATCTTACCTATCCCAATAGGTGTGTCCTCATAAACGTGGACAGAAATCAATTTAGATATACCCTCATAATATTCAGGTACACCATTACCCGGTTCGTAATAGACAGGATTCCCCTCTACATCTAAAATCTCAATTTTTATTTCAGTTGTTTCTTTTAAATGCTCAGAACCCTCAATTAAGAATCCGTTTTTACCACCTGTAAAAGTTTCATTAAATTCCGTAATACGAAAATAATCAGAATTAGGATTTTGGTCTATGATAAACGTTCCGTAATTCGATAAATTTTGTAGTGGTGAATATGATTTGATTATTGCCATTATATTTCTCCTATGCAGGTATAAATATAACTGTTTTTAATACTTATTGTAAAATCCATAGAAATCCATAGAAATGAATAAATACACTACAATACAAATAAAAAAAGAAACCCACGAACTTCTACAACAATATTGTAAAGAACGTGGGTATAAATTAAGCGGATTAGTAGAATCTTTAATTATGCAAAGAATAACTCTTCCTAAGAATGTTTTGAAGGTTAAAACTTCACATGACTAAATCCTTCTACTTTTTTAATTTCGATTAAACCATCTACTACATCTCTCATAGAATCGATGTGTGATATAATCATAACGAAATCGAATTGTGTCTTTAAGTAAGTGAATAACATAAATAAAGATTGCAAATTCTCACTATCTAATGTACCGAACCCTTCATCGATTACTAAGAAGTTTGGACGAGGTAAGTTACATACGTTGATTAAAGCAACTCTAATTGCAAGACCTGATATGAATCTTTCCATACCACTACACATCTCCAAAGACCACTTATTATCACCATAAACAAGGTAAGCATTGATGTTTTTACCATCCATCTCTAATTGCATTCCAAACTCAACAATTTGTGCAAGGATGTTATTTACCTCACCTTCAATCATAGGTAATGCTTTTTCAATCAATTCATAAGAAACACCATCTTTACTCAAGGAGTTCAAATAATACTCATATAATTTGGATTGTTCTTCTAATTTCTTAACTTCGGTAATTTTATCTTCTAAGGTTTCCTTTTGGTTTTTAAGAGATGAAACCTTACCATTTAGGTCTAAAAGTTTTTTATTTGTTTTTGTAAAGTTTTTCTTAACCTCTTCTAATAAATCACGTTTTCCTTTAATTTCTTCTCTGATTTCACCATTCTTTTTGATTTGTTCTTCGTTTTGGTGATATTCATCTATAAGTTTAATTTGGTCTGCAATTTGTGTCTGAATGCGAACTTCTTCCGTTTCCGATGCTGAAAGTTTATTTATTAGAGTTGAAATTTCTCTATCAACTTTACCCTCCTTTTCTTTAGTTTCAATCAAATTATTCCAATCGGTTTCATATGGAGCCAATTCGTTAATTTTGATTTCAGTAATATCACGCATATGTGTTACTTGACTAATCTCTTCAAAAAGGTTTGCTAAACTCTCTTCAACATCTTTTTTAGATTCTAAAATAGTTTTAGAGTTTTCCATACAAATCTCACAATTTTCGTTATATTTGTGAGAATCTAAATGTTCTTTTTTATCTTTTAATGAATCTAATTTTATATCTAATTTTTCTAATTCATGTGTTGCGGTGTTAAAATCTCTTCTAGCAAGTTTTAATACTCCAATCTTATCTTCTAAATCTTCTTCATCAAATCCATCGATAATTTCTTCTAATTGTAGTTGTAATTCTTCCAATTTAGAAATACGGACCTGAGTTTCAGTTTTAGTTTTTAGAATTTCTTCTTCTTTAGAAATAAGAATTTTTTTACGTTTTTCTAATTCTTCAATACCAACTAAATCGGAATTTAATTTTACAATCTTTCCGTTTAATCGTATCAAATCTTTATTTAATCCATCTTCTTCATCCTTAATACTATTTAATTCAATTTCAACTAATTTATATTCAGATTTACTTTCCTTTAAATCGGTTTCAATTTGAGCAAGTTTAGAAGTGAAATCATCTGATTTAAATTTCTTAATTAGAGTTGCATTTTCTCTATTCTCATCTGATGCTAATTGGTATAATTTATCAAAAATATCCACACCGATGAATTGTGATAAAATTTCTTTACGTTCTGATTGAGATTTATCGATGAAGAGTGCGTTATTACCTTGTAAAGATAATGATGTTAAAACAAAATCTTCAAACTTACCTAAATACTTTTCAATATTTTTGTTAGTATCTCTACGTTGTTCTCCATTTAAGGATGTAATTACACCGACATCTTCTTTCCAAAAGTTTACGTTTACCGAAAGGTTAGTTCCCTTTCTAGTCCACTTTGCACTTCTTTCAATAAAATAATCAACTCCATCAATCTCAAAATTAAACTTACAATAAAAGTTGTCTTTTTGATTATTTAGAATGTTTTTTGATGAAGATGTACGCGATGTTTTATCAAAAATACAAAATGATAGAGCATCAAACAACGATGATTTACCACTTGCGTTTGGTGCAAAAATACCAATCACCCCTCTTGCATCTTCGAACCTAACTTTATTACCCTCACCATAAGAAAACATATTACTGAACTCCAATGTCTTAGGAGTCCAAAGAATATTCTCAGCTAAAGTAGAATCATCAATTCTTGAGTTTACCTCTTTATTTATATCTGAAATCTTATCTAAATCGGAATCTTCTAAAAGAAATTGTCTTTCTAAATAATCTCTAATAAGTTGGTTTTGGAACGTTTCATCCTTTACATTACCAACGATATTTTTATTTAGAGCAGAGTTACGTTTTAACTGACCAATCGTATCGGTTCTTGTAACTGTAACCTCAGCAACGTTAAATAATTGTTTTAATTCAGTAATACGAAGTTTCATGTCAGATGCTTCGGTATTAGTAAATCTCAATCTTAAACGAGGATTTTTAGGTAATTTTGTTCCAACCTCATCATAGACCCATTGTGGTATAACTCCACCAACTACATCGATTGTAAGGAAACCATAATCGTTATGTATGTGATGTTCGGTAAAAGTACGAGTAGAAACATCCCATATCAAATAACCATGATTCTCCAACATTTCGCCATGATTTTGTTGAATCATAGAACCTGCATATGCAACATGTTCGTAACCTGTACCGAATGTTTGACGTTTATGAATATCACCCATCATAACCATATCGAAACCATCGAACATATCGACAGTGAATGAATTTGATGATACTACATAACCAATATCGGTTTGTGCTTTATTTACAGGTCCGTGAAAAAGACAGATTTTATTTTCACCTTCAACATCTTTAGCCAATGGCCAATTTTCTTTTTTATCCAATATAGAATAAACGACAAAAGTAAGATTGTGGTGGTTGTAAACACCAGTATCGCGAAGATAATGTACGCGAGGGTTATTAAGATTATCGACAATGGGCGTAAGAACATCTAATCGGTGTGTGTTGTTTAGGTTACAATCGTGGTTTCCCGTGATTAAAAAAGTTTCGCGTAACTTAGAACATTCTGTTAAAAACCAACTTATCTCCTGTATTAATTCGGGTGACATTTCAGTTTTAGCATGAGCAATATCTCCTGCTAAATAAATAATAGAATCTTCAATTTTATCATCTTCTACTTGTTTCAAAAACTTTTTGAATACCTCACGATATTCTTTATGTCTTTGTAAGTTTCTGATGTGTAAATCTGCTAGGTGGTATATTTTGTTTATAACCATATTTTATATTAAATTATGTTTTGGTCTTTCGAAATATTTATAGTTTGTTGATTTGAAATCAAATTTTATAGTTTCTAACAAACCAAAATTTCTTTCTATTTTTGATTCGTTCTTTATGTAATAGTCATGAATTTCGGAATATGACATTTTGTTTATAATATCTAAATTATTCATATATTGTTTTAGAATACTACCAACATCCATTTGAGGTGTTAAATCAAATAAATCATCTGCTAACCAAAATCCTATTTTTTGTAAATACTGATTTATATAACTGCTTCCCAATATTAACGGAATATTTCTAGATATAAATGGATTCCACGACTTTTCACTTAAATGAATTAAATCACCCGGTAATACCATAGTTTCCAATATACAACTAAAATATGAAGTCATAGTAATTGGTAGTGGTGGTATTTCAACATTTACTGAACCAATCATACTACGTTCAATTGGAGTATCTAAAATGACCGGTAATTTTTGGTTTCTAAACTTTTGTAATTCTACACTAAGTTCTGAATCATCATATTGGGTACTAAATGCACTATACCCTAACCAAGATTCGGAATCTAATCCAATTTTATAAACATATTTGAAAATTTTCAAACGTTCTTTTTTATCAACACCGATAATCATATTCATCTTTTTTTGACGAATATTAGTTTGAAAATTATGAACTACATATTTCAAATGTGGCCAATAATTTTGTAATGCTGCTCTATATCGATAATAGTTGCAATTGTGTTCATATTCATGTAAAAGTTCATATGGTCTTACAAAAAATTTATTTGAAAAAAATGTATATCGCTCAGTGTCTTTATATTCTAATGCATTATCATCATCGAATAAAATAAATTTACAATCATCGTATTTTATTGATAATTGTATTAAAGTTTTTTCTAAATTACCATCATATTGATTAATATATCTAGCATCGAATATTACAATATCACCATATTTTGGATTTATTGTTTTTAATTTATTTAAAAAATTATCAACATATGGTGGTTCACCAATCCATTTGTGTTGTATATCATCTATATCATCAAATTGATGAAAAATATGAGGTTCTGTAATATTCAACAAATCATACCAAGCAGTATATGAACCCTTACCTATATGATGGGGTATTATGTGAATCATAATTGTTGTAATTTTTGGAACACAATATCACCATATTCCGTAGATTTAACATCTTTTAATATTTTATTTATTTCTTTAAATCCCATTTCGGATGCATCTTTTTCAGATGGAATTACATTTTTAGTATCAATTCCTTGTTTCTGAAAATAAATTGTATAATGTAATGCTTGGTCTTGTGCATCACTATCTAATACGATATTAATTTTCTTAACCCCTCTTTGATATATACTATCCATTAATTTTTTTGGAATAAATTTACCTAAGATTGGAATAGCGTTTCGTTTAATTGATAATGCATCAAATGCACCTTCACAGACTGTAATTGGTTCGTTCCAATTTATTTGGTTTTCAAACATAATTACATTCTTTGAAACTGGTGGGTTTTTATATTTGTAAGGTTCATCTTCATAAACCGAACGTGCAATAAAATAATTTAATTTATTATTTGAATCATACGATGGTATAATAACTCTTCCAGCATACAACCCACCTTTACAATATCCCATATTATATCGAATAATATCACTTTCAGTAATACCTCTAACTTTTAGATAATGTTTTACTTTTTTGTAAAGAGGATTTAATCCTTTTGGAGTTTCGGTTAAAGATATAAATTCTGATGGTAATCGTAATTCAATCTCTACATCTTCATTATTTGCAACTACATAATCATCTCCATATATGTCTAATATACGTTTTAATTTATGAGAATCTACTTGTAATTTTCGTAAAAGTGAGTATATACGTTTACCCTTAGAATCACAAACCCAACAGTGCCATTGTTGTGTATCTAAGTTTACTTGAAGTTTTTTCTTATGATGATGACAAAAAGGACAATAGTGAGCTTGTTCATTACCTTTTAGTGATGAGCCATGTCCTAACGTATCATCTAAGATACTAATAATTGTTAGTTTATCTGGTGTTGATAGCATTATACTACAATTTGATATACAAATATACGAAATAAATTTGATATTTCCAAATTTATTTTTATCTATTTGCTATTATACTATCCAAAGATACGAAAAATTTATGAATTTTCCAAATCTATTTCATCTAAATCTCTACGGAAAAATTTACCCAAAAGATTATCATTTAGGGCATTTTCATCTGCTAATACATTATGGGCAAATTGTTCTTGTAATTCATAATAAGTTAGGGATTTTTTGGATTTACAAAATCTTAGGATTTCTAACTTAATTCTATCTCCACTCCATGTTTTTACCACTGCGTTTGAAGATTGATATTTTTTCCAATCGGATTCCTTAGTAACCCATTCCCAATGCTTACTACGTTTATCGGTTAGGGCTGCGATTTCCTTTTTACCGAATTTTCTTTTTGTGATGGATAATACATTTTTCTTACCAATATAATATTGGCCAGTTACACCATTAGTTATTTTGTAAATAAAACCGATTGTATTTTCAGGCATATCTGAAAGTTCGGTTATAAATTGTCCTCTATATGTCCAACTCATAGTTAAAAAATTTGAAATCATTTTTATATCTTTCCAATACCCATTTCTTACACCAAATATCTTTATACAAGATTTTATAATAATCTACATCATTTAAGTGTGGATGTCTATTAAATATTGGATTACGATTTTCGTTAGGAAGTTCTTGTATTGGTATTTTAAGTGTATTTAGTATGTAATTTACATCGGTTATATAATTTTCATATTTACCAATATAATTTACAATTCTACCCTCTTTACTATTATGATTTATAAAATAAGTTTGTGGGAAATACCAAACATCGATAGGTGAAATTGTTTCTAAAAAGTTTTTAAAATTTGTAGCGTTTCCACTTCTCACATTATGTTGATATGCGGATGCTATTCTTGTAAATGGATTTCTTACAAATGTAAAAATAAAATAATCTGAAACATTGCCAAAATTTCCCAAATCACCATGTGTTATAATCTCTTCACTATTATCTACATTTAAAAGTAGTTTAGTTAAAGAAGTTCCACCAGTTTTTGGAATATGTAAATAACCCCATTTTTTTGAATGGTTTATTATTAAAGACAAAACTTATTATTTTTTGATAGTAGACGAATATGTTTTTTCTTGTAATTTACCACCTCTTGCATTATTTAATTTTGCATCATCGGTGTGTAATTTATTTTTCTCATCTGCAGAAATTGGTGTTTTATCTTTTGAAGACGAACCCACTTTAGCAAATTCTGAACCTTTGTATAAATCTAAGATTGTTGCCATGTTATATCTCCTTATGCTTCTTCTACTATACGTTTGAAAAATCTAAGACTATCAGTATTTTCAAATTTCTCTTTTAATTCCGCTAAGATTTCAGCATCTAATGGATAATAGAAATATGTAACTTCTACATCGTTTGAATTATTTTCAATAAGTTCTAACGCTGCTTCTTCTGTAATATTTTCAGTTATTACATTTTCATTTGCATCAATAATGTTGTATGCCATAGTTTCTCCTATATTATTGTTTTATATAAATATCATTAAGTATCAAAACGGACTAAAAAATTAACGTTGTAATCTGGTAAGTTCTTTATTGGTTTTGGTAATTTTGCAACAACTAATAAATTATCATCATCATCGTACAATCCAATTGTAGTAATATATGGTGTTAGATACGAACCAGTCGGGTCTGCAGAAGCAGATGTAAAATAATCTTCCCAACTACCTTGAGATGAACCAATACTGCCTGAGAACGTTTGTGTTTGTTTAATATCTAAAATTTCTTTAATTTTCACCGTCTTAGCAGGTGATACATTCGGAATAGCAGTTGTTTCAAAATCATATGAACCACTTAAAGTAACATTTACTGCAGATGGGTTTTGTGAATAATTAAATTCTCCCGCATCAGATGATACTAAAATTTCAGTTTCATATATTGTATGAGTAGAACGGAAATTCATAGAATAAGAAGATGGTTCGGTGATTTGAGTTGTTAATACAACCAATCCATCATCATAGAATATATTACCATGTATTTGACGAGATAAATCAGTTCCTTCAAATTGAAAATCTTCTAAAAACTCTACTGTTCCGTTTAAAAAATCTATATCTACTAATGTTATTGTATCCGGTGTGCCTGAATATATAAAATAACTTACACCAGATTCCATATCTATACCAACTCCCATCGTTGATTCCAATACCTCAATCGAAAAAGTATCAACACCATTAGATATAAGTAATTCACCAATACTACCAGATTGTAAATCTAACGATAATAATGTATAAATTGGTGACGGAGTAGTTAGTTGTCCATACCCATCATCAGTATAAGTGTATCCATTTACGGATAATTCAACTGATTCTGGTTTTATTTGTTCTCCGAATTTTGAACGTTGTATTGAAAATACATATATATCAGACCCCGTTGGAAATGGTCTCTCATTTTCATAATTACTTAAATTTTCAACACTACCAAATGTTGTAAATGCGTTACCATTTGATTCGTAGTATTTTTTCTTTATTGAATTATATAATGATTTTACATAATATCCTTGCGATGTTGGAGAACTCCCCTCAAAATGAGAACCAGATACGTTATATAATTTAATTATAGGAGCATCTGCTTCGGTTTCATCTGACCAAAGTTTATAAGCTTTGAATGAACGTTGGGATATATTTGATTTTGGTATTGATTTAAACATAGTAAAGTCCTTACCTATATAAGTATTTTAATAAACAAAAACCCAACTTTTTAAGGTTGGGTTTCGTTTTCTATAAATTATATTAAATTATTTAGAAATCTAATTTAACTGCAATTAATACTTCTTTATCGTATGATTTAGCAATTGGTTGTGAAGTTTTTGCAACTGCCAATAATTCATTAGCATCGTTGTATAAACCAACTGTTGTAATAAATGTCTTAGGGTCTCTTTCGAACGAAGATTCGGCGAATGAACCATCAGAACCCGTTACAAATGTTGGGTTATTTGAGAAGTTAAATTCTCTATTTGTTGCTCTTACAAAGTAATGAGATGTAGAAACGTTTTCAGTTCTTCTTGCTTCAAAATCACCACCACCTACAATTGCATTATATAATAAGTATTGGTTTTTACCTTCGTATGCAACACCACTATATATCGATTTACCACTTACTGACCCACTATCTTTTGATGTTCCAATTGTATTATGAATTGCAGTTGGATTAAGGATAATCAAACCTTGGTCTGGATAAAATAATCCAAAACCTTGTCCATTAGATGAATAGTTACTTGAAACTGTAGCAGCTGCATCTTGTCCTAAGTTTAATGAACCACTTGCAACATAGAATACTCTACCTGCTTTACCGACCGTGTCAGAGAATTTCTTACCACTATCATCGATGAACGTAGATACACCATTAGAACCACTTAATGATAATTGCCAGTTTCCAGCATCCATAGTTTCTTTGTATCTGGCACGTGATACGTTAATAACATAGATGTCTGATGAATCTAAAAGGTTTTCACCCGATGCGGAATCAAAAGTAAAGAATTGGTCATCTTGTTCTAACAATAAAGAACGATATTGTGCATATGTTGCTTTTGTTGCTAAAGTAGATGTATCCGAATTTCCTAAACTGATTGAACCACTTGCATATTTATGTCCGTATGCAATTGCAAATTGAACAGATGATGTTGTTGCAGTATCATATACATTTACATAATAGTTTGAACTATCTGCTGCTGCTTGTGTTGATGATGTGTAGAAAGTTGTTAAACTTCCAGTATCACCACTCCAAAGACCAGTTGTTACAACTTCTACTTTACCAGTAATTTGGTCAAATTCACCAAATCTTTTGTAAATACCCGTTGTAATAGAACCACCTTGTGCTGCTAATTTATCACCACCAGTTAAGTATTGGTTAATAAGGTTTGTCAATTGTTCCGTAGTAACATTACCATTACTAGCTTGTAAATACGCTGCTAATTCTGATGTTAAGTTTACTCCGGCTTGTCCTGTAATTTGTGCCATATTTTAATTTCTCCGTTTTATGCTACATATGTTACGGTCACTGGGATAGTTTGAGAACCACCTGTTTCGTTTCCATAAACTGTTATAGTTGTCTTAATAGTTTGTGTGATATTTGGATTAGGAATGAATGAGAATGTTAATCCTCTTTCTACTGCTGCAGTTGTTGTGATTTCATCACCTAAGAATACCGGAATAGTACCAGTACCTGCTGCTAAACCACTACCAACAATTGAACCAGCATTTTTATTAGCTAACACAATTGTGTAACCACTTTGTGTATTACCACTTGGTGAAGTAGTTGGAGTTAAAGAAACTTGACCACTTCTTTGGTTTACTGAAATAGATGGAACACCAAATTCAACTTTTGGTATTTTTGTAGTTCCTTTTGGTAAAGTAACTAATTTGTATTTTAATACTTGTGTTTCATCTGGAGATGCTTCCGTTACGGGAATTGCTCTAATTGCTGCATCATAATATGCAGAACCTTTTGGATGAGCTGGTTCGTAAAGTGTATAATCGATTTCATCATCACCCAAAGCGAACTTTGTGATGTTTAATCCTTCACCTGATGCTAATTTCTCTCTACCTTTTTTTGTAAGAATCGCATCGACCGTAATTTCGGTATTATCTAAATATGCCATAATTTAATTTCCTTTTATTTCCTATATAAATATAAGTATTCTATAATTTTAATTAATCAACCTCTAAAATTGGTTCACCACTTCCTCTACCTGTATCAGAAACTCTTAATACATTTGGATTAGTTGTGAATATTTGAACCGGCGAACCACCTAAAATATTGGTAGTTGCAGTTTGTTTTGAACCATTAAAGTAACTATTTTGTAAACCAGTTGTTAAATCACCTGTGTTTCTATAATGTGTTGGAAAGTATCCATTTAATGGTGAAACTTCTACAATATTACCACCAACAATCGGTGCAGATGATTCATTACCATCAGAACCAGTAAATGGTAAAATCGTAACCTTATGTCTATACTTTGTAACCGATTGTAATTCAGTTCCCAAACTCTTATCTTGGTCATCTATATTAATCGGTGTTTTTTCAGTATAACTTTCTTTTATTAAATATACTTTACTTCTTTCTTTAATACGATTTCCAAATGAATCTATGTAATTTCTTATCGTATTTCCATTTTCACCATATAATCCAAATCCAGCAACACCCATAGAATTTCTATCTAATCCTACTTGTGTAAATTCTACATTATCATATGCACCTTTTACTGAACCCGTTATTTGAGCATCGATTGTTGATGTAATCGTATCATATGTTGATTCAATTAGGGTTTCGGTTGTAGTATCTATCTCACCTTCATATGTTATATATTCCGCAGAAGCAGTAGAAACCAATTCCGTATTTATTTCTGCAATATAGTTTGAATTTACAGCACTCAATACAACGGATTCAGTAGTAGAAAGCGTTGTTGCAAAATTATTATAAGTTGCAGTAGTTAAAGTAGTTTCGTTTGTATCAATCGTAGTTTCATATTGATTTAATGAACCAGTTGGTTTGTTCCACTTAACTTTACTTCTTTCTAAAATATGTGGTTCAATCAAAAGACCCGATGAAACTTTTGCTCTAGCAGGAACTAATGATTCTAACGTATCAAATAATGATTTATCAATATAACGAACTAATTGAATATACTCATGAGTATTCAAATTGTAACGTTGGAAATAATAATTTCTCAATTGTGTTAAATCTGAATATGAATCATTATATTCATCTGCAGGATTTCCAATATAATCATCTATGTTAAATTCACCCAACGAACGAAGAATATCCATATTGATTTCTTTCATTGGCGAGAAGAATAATCCTAATTTATCCGAATCTATTGCACTTTGGTCATATGATTTTTTCGTTGCACGAGATTTATAATTCAAATCACCTGTCAAAGTTTGTGATTCAAAACGGAATTTATTACCATAAGTTAAACCAGATGATGGAACGTTTGCAGTTACACTTCTTTCATACGGAATATAATTGTAAGGATATGTCGTATCACTAAAACCAACCGCATGTGCAGATGATGTATAATCCGTAATAATTGCAACGTTATTTATACTACCAGTTTGACTTAAATCTTTTGGATATTCAAAATCTAAACGGAATAATAAATCAACCGAAGATGCAGAAATATGTGAACCATCAATCGCATCAGGTAATAAAGTATGATTATTAATACGTGATTCTGAAAGTGGTGCTCTCCATAAACGGAATTCATCAATAGAACCAGTTAAAGTTTGTCCTACAAATAACATAGAACCACTACCCCAACTTGTACTACCGGTTACATATGAAATAGATGAGCTTGCTTGATTTCTAATTCTACCATCAAAGCCTTCCTTAAAATAAACCTCAAATGTTTCAGATGTTGAACCAGTTCTTCTATTTACAACTACGTTAGCATAATCATCTTTGTAGAATGGTATATATTGGGTAGAAGATGCTGTAATATATCCACCATTTTGAATTTTGAATTCTACTTTAGCTAATGAACCAGTTCCAGGAACTAAATTTAATTCCCAACCACTACCACTAATTAATGATTGTGTTGCTTCATTATTTACTGCCGTTAAACGGAATTCAACTGCGTTTGGATAATATCCATTATATGTTTGGAATGGAACTTTTAAGTATGATGATGAATCAAACGCCAATGCACAAGTTCTATCATCAAACGTAAATTGAGTAGTTGCAGAACTAGCAGGGTCTTGCGGTCCGCCATACTCCATAATTGTTAATAATGAAGCAGGAACACCATAACAAGCCATTGCTGCATGTAATGCTCTTTTCGTTCCTTTGTGTTTTAACAAATATGGTAAGTTGTTTAGAATTCTTCTCCATATTTGATGTTGTCTTGCTTTTCCACTCATCGATGTATGAGTAGTACCATCAGTATCTTTACCAAATGCATACTCCCATAGGAATTGTGATTGAACTCCCATATCAGCATCCCAACCAAGAGATTCTAACATATGATATATCAATTCATTTCCAATACCATCTTCGTATTTATGTTCTAATTTTTTAGATTGAGAAATATTTTTAATATGTGCCCATAAAATATCAAAGTGTTGACCCATCATCGTTAAGAAAAGGGTAAACTCTTCGTTGTCTGCATCATTTGTGATATGTGCAGGAATATTATTTGTTAATAGGTTTTTATTATTCGAATCATATGTTTCTGTTTCATCAAGTATTCCATTATACCAACTAATTGCTTGAGAACTTGTTGGATTGTATAAACTACCAGTGTAATTTACTTTTGGATATGTGTTTCCATTTTCAGATGAACTAACATATAACCATTTTTCAAATCCATCAAACCCATTTTTTAATTGTTGAATTTGACCTTCATATGATTTGATTTCGTTTGATGCTGCAATACCACCATTAACAAATGAAGTAGATGAACTTACAAAGTTAATTTTAGTGTTGTAACTTTCTATCAACTGAATTTTGTAATAAAAGTTTCTAACACGTTCTTCTGCAGATGAATATTTTACAAAATTTTCCCAATAAATTTCAGAACCGCTTTCGTATTGAATATTTAAGTTTTCTAATGAATAACCACTAGAACTTACAAATGTATTCACTAAATCAGTTGATGTGGCAGAACCACTTGCAATCAAATCATCTAATAATTGATAGCCAATATCATCAGTTACACTAACATTAAAATTAGGACGTAATTGAGTACATTCACTCTTTAATTCATCAATAATAGTAACTTGTTCTATTATAGGAATAGATTGAATTTTAGAAATCCATAATTGTTGGTTTGGTTCTATTTCACGCGGAAGTGGTTCGTATAATTTAAGAACTAATGCTCTTTCTTCTCTACTTTTACTTCTATTACCAGTAGTTGGGTCTTCGGTATATGTTGAAAACGTTTCTCTATCGATTCCCCACGTTGCTATAAGTTTATTATCACCATCACCCATATGGATGTAGTGAGTTAAGAATTTAGAAACCTCTTCTCTTAAAATAGTTTCATCCCAACTTTGTTCGAATGCTTTACGAATATCAGCAACAACATTTCCACGCTGTAATTTAAGGTCACCCTTATCAAACAACATAGATATACGTTCTATCTTACCTTCCGTTAGTTCATCGCCTTCTGCGTTAAATGGAATTAATAAGAATTCAAACTGAATCTTATCAGTATCTTCGTTAAATTGAAGTTTTGCTTTACGCAATACATCACTAACTTTGAATGTTGCTAAACCAGATGGTGAAAATCTACCTAATGCATATTCTTTATCGTATTTTGAAACATAAATTTCAACATAGTTAGTATTGATTGATTGCCAACTAATATCGAAATCAACTTCAAATTCTTTGAAATCTGCACCTTTAATATTTTGTGGGTAATAGATATTTGTAATATCTGGTCCTGGTAAATAATATTTGTTTACAACGTTAATTGTAACTTTTATTGTTTCACCACTTCCTGCTCTATTACTACGAGGTTGTAAGTATAAAACATAATTACCAACTCCGTTATAAAAATCATTTTTATTTAATACAATAGAACCACTATTTGAAATAACACGTTGGGTAGAACCTAACGAAAATACAACTTCATCTGCATTAAATGAGTTATATGGAATTTTCAAATCATCATTACCCGAAATATTAAATTCGAAAGTATTACCTTCGGTTCTTAATGTAGGAGATGATGGTAGTGGTACTGCTTGATTATTATTTTTACTTACAATAACATCTACAATAACATTATCATTAACCAAATCAATCGTTTGATTTAACGTATTATTTGTAGTAATATTACCATTTTTATCTATTCTATATGTAACGGAATGTGTTTGAGAATCTAATCCTTTAGATGTAAACTGAATATTATTTGCACCATTTGAATTTGGTGAAAAATCTAATTCAGTAGTTCCACGAGTTACTAAACCAACCCTACCATCGGTAGTTCTATATTCAACTAAATCGTTTTGATATACATCACCATTTATTGTAATTTTACCTTTAGCAGTAGGTATTGGTTCTACATAAACTGCATTAGTTTGTAAATCAAATG
>JACCED010896078.1_pt1 | contig 17857 bp, 13 predicted proteins | sample 7455021 | NCBI WGS metagenome assembly JACCED01 (sample SAMN15323456, study PRJNA562643) | freshwater metagenome | isolation source: river surface water | place: USA:Blue River Watershed | collected 2017-08-19 | reverse complement strand
GGCGGTGACGGAGCGGAGCCGGAGCGAGCGCACCATGATGCGGTTGATGAGGGCGTCGCCGGGGTGCGAGTGGCGGGCCTGGGAGAAGACGTATTCGAGTTCCTCGGACGAGAAATTGTGTTCGCCCTCGGTGGCGGGTTCGAGGCCGGCGAAGCGGAGGATGCGGTTGGCGGCACCGTTGAGCAGCCAGATGAAGGGGAAGAAGAGCCGGTAGAACCAGATCAGCGGGCCGGCGGTATTGAGGGAGACGGCCTTGGGGCGCTGGATCGCGAGGGATTTGGGGGCGAGCTCGCCGAGGACGATGTGGCCGAACGTGATCAGGGCAAACGCGACGGCGAAGGAGATCGATTTGACGGCCCCGGGGTCGGTGATGCCGAGGTGGGCGAGCAGCGGCTCGATGCGGTGCCCGATCACGGGCTCGCCGATCCAGCCGAGGCCGAGGCTTGCGAGGGTGATGCCGAGCTGGGTGGCGGAGAGGACGGCGTCGAGGTGCTCGGTGGCCTTGAGCGCGTATTTGATCCGCCAGCCGCCGGCCCGGGCCATCGGGCGCAGCTGGCTCGCGCGGATCTTTACCAGGGCAAACTCGGCGGCGACGAAGAAGCCGTTGGCGGCGACGAGGGCGAGAACGAGGAGGATTTCGAGGACGACTTTGACGGCCTCCGGCATCAGAGACCCTCCCGGCGGTTATCGAAATGCATGCCCGAGAACCTGCGGTGGAACGCCCCCGGCACAATCGATTTCCTCCCCGGCGGGGGGCGCTACGCGACCGGAGGGCGGGGCGGCGCGGACGGTGCGGACGGTGCGGACGCGGGCGGACGGGCGCGGAGGTCCTCGACGAGGTCGCCCAGGGCGCCGCAGGTGCGCGCGAGTTCGGAGTCGCCGGGCGGGCGGGGGAGCACGGCGAGAACATCACCTTCCTGGATCCGCACGGCGGAGGCGCGGAGGGAGCGGAGCCGCCGCGCGTGCTGGGCGGTGAGCAGCCACGCGGCGCCGGCCGCGGCGAAGGACAGCGCGATGCCCCAGGCGGCGATGCGGCCGCGCAGCGCGGAGACCGGGGCAAACGCGCGGTCCACGGGCTGGCGCACGACGGCGAGCCAGCCGAGCCCGCGGAACTCGCGGAAGCCGCGGCTGCGGGCGAAGCCGGTGAGGTAGGTGGTGCCGAGGCTCGTCGCCTCGATCGTGTAGCCGCGGGCGCGGCGTTGGTCCTCGATCGCGGGTGCGTCGGGCGGATGCGACCAGCCGGAGGCGCCGGAATCGAGCAGGGGATCGTTGCCGGCGTAGACGGTGGCGCCGATGCGTTCGCGGGCGAGGGCGTCGGGGATCACGGACAGGTGCACCTCGCGGCTCCAGTTCCAGCGCAGGTGGGCGCCGAGCACGCCGGCAAAGGTGCCATCCGCGCCCGGCAGCGGGACGGCGAGGTCGAGAAAGCGCGGCAGGCTGTCGGCGTCGGGTGTGGGATCGTTGGGGCCGGAGCGCGTCAACTCGGGGATTTCGCGCAGCGGACCCGCGTAGGGCATTTCGCGGGCGGAGCGGAACCACGCGCGGTTTGCGGCCGAGGTGTCCTCGAACATCCGGCCGGTGCCGGCGAGGATGCGGCCGGCGGGATCGGCGATGCCGATCCACACGAGGTCGGGGCTGGCTTCCTGCAGTGCCTGCAGCACGCGGCGGCGTTCGTCGGGCTGGGCCGAGTGGTCCCGGATGGCGGCGAGCCCGCTGCCGAGCGTGAGCGTGCGGTAGCGTTCGTAGATCGTGCGATCGAGTTTGTCCGCGACCTGAAACGCGAGGGACTCGAAATGCGTGCCGAGCTGTGCGGCGAGGACGCGTTGCAGCACGGCGCCGGCGGCCCAGCTGAAGGCCGCGGTGAAAAGCAGCGTGCCGGCGAGCACGAGGACCGTGGCGCGGGCGCGGAGACTGCGGCGCGGGTCGAAGGCCCACCACCAGGGATCGATCAGCGGGCCGGCGGAGGGAGAGCGGGGCATGGAGAGGGCAGGACGCGGCGCCGGCGGCGAAGTCACGCGCGGGCGCGGGGTCAGTCGGCGAGCTGCTTGGGCAGGTAGTCGACCATGCGGCCGACGTAGTCGGAGATGTCCTTGTGCTGCGGGTCGCGCAGGAGGGCCCGCTGGATCGCCGGCACGAGGGGGCGCGCGGTCTTGCCGAGGCGGCTTGCAGCGCGCAGGGCGCCGAAGCGGATGAAGACGCTGTCGTCGGCGAGTGCGCGCTCGAGCACGGGCAGCGCGGCGGGCTCGCTGCCGAGGCGGGCGAGGATCTCGGCGGCCAGAATGCGCACATCGCCGGACTCATCCGCGAGGGCGGCGCGAAGCGCGGGCTGGGCGGGAGCGGCGGCCGCGTGCAGCGACCACAGGCCCACTGCGCCCCACCAGCGCAGGGCGGAGTCGCGGTGTTGGAGGAGTTGCACGAGTTCCGGCAGGCGCTGCGGGTCGCGGGCGTTGGCGAGGTCGGCGGCGCGGAGGAGCTCGGGCAGGGGATTGAGTTTGGCGTCGGTCGCGAGCGCGTAGGGCGTGCTGGCGGCGGAGCGGAGGTGCAGCTCGCGTTCCGGCAGGAGGCCGAGGTCGCCGGCGCGCTGCATCTCGGCGACGAGCTGGGCGCGGAGGCGCCGGAGTTCGGCGGCGTAGCGCGGATCGGCGGCGAGGTTGTGGATCTGCCACGGATCGCGGGCAACGTCGTAGAGTTCTTCGGTCGGTTTGGTGGGCGCGAGGAAACGCGCGGGCGGACCGGAGAGTTTGCCCTCCCGGTGCAGCTTCTCCCAGACCCGCATGCTGGCGTGTTGCCAGTTGTAGCTCATGTATTGGCCGAACGGGACCTCGGGGTGGAAGTTGCGGTTGTATTGAAAACGCGCGTCGCGCACGTAGCGGATCGTGTCGGGGCACTCGCCCTGACGGTCCTTGCCGCCGAAGATCGAGGTGCGGGCGGGGCCGGCCTGCGGGCCGAGGAAGGCGACGCCCTGCAGGTGCGCGGGGATCTCGACGCCGGCAAGGCTCAGCATGGTCGGGGCGAAGTCGACGAAGCTCACCATCCGGTCCGTGGCGCTGCCGCGGGCGCCGGGCGACCACTGCGCCCATTTCTCCGGGAAGCGCGCGATGAGCGGCACCTGCAGGCTCGGGCCCCAGGCAAACATCTTGATCGAGGGCATGCCGGTGCCGTGGTCGGAAAAGAAAAACACGATCGTGTCCTCGGCGAGGCCGTCGGCGGCGAGTTCGGCGAGCAGGTCGCCGACCTGGTAGTCCATCGCGGTGACGTTGTCGTAGTGCCGCGCCCATTCCTGGCGGAATTCGGGGGTGTCGGGATGGATCGGCGGGATGGTGACCTTGGCCGGGTCGTGGCGCTGCGCGGGCGTCAGGCGGCGCGTGTTCCGCTGGTAGGTGGCGTCGTCGCAGAAGATCTGGCTCTGGTGCGTGACGGTGAAATTGAAGACGGCGAAGAACGGCTGGCCGGGGGCGCGTTTCCGCCAGTGGGCGCGGTTGCTGGACTCGTCCCATGAGCCGGGCGGGGTCTTGAAGTTGTAGTCCTCCTTCACGTTGTTCGAGCAGTAGTAGCCGGCGGCGCGGAGGTATTCGGGAAAGCACTTCACGATGTCGGGCAGCCGCGTGGTGGAGCGCATGTGCTGGCTGCCGAGCCGCAGCGGATAGACGCCGGTGATCAGGCACGACCGGCTCGGGGCGCAGACGCCGGTGTAGGCGAAGGCCTGCGTGTAGCGCACGCCCTCGCGTGCGAGTGCATCGAGATGGGGCGTGATCGCGAAGGTGTCGCCGTAGCTGCCGAGCAGCGGGCTGGTGTCCTCGCAGGTGATCCAGAGGATATTGGGGCGTGACGCACCGTTGGCCGCGGGTGCGGCGTGGCCGGACACTGCAGTGCCGAGGACAAGCGCGGCGAAGGCGAAGGCGCGGAGGAAGGGCGAGCGTTGCACGGCGGACAAAGACGGCGGAATCACGGCATCGGGAAAGGCACGGCGCGCTGGCAGAGCTGCAGCGGCACGCCCCACGGATCGCGCAGCATGATCAGCACGGAACCGTCGGGCAGCGCATCCTCGGCGAAGAACGTGGCGCCGGCGGCCTCGAGGCGGACGCGCTCGGCGCGGGCGTCGGCGGCGACGAGGGCGAGATGAAACACAAGCGGGTGGGCGGCGCGGTAGTCGGGGTAGGGGGCCTTGGGGTTGGAGTAGAGCTCGACGATCGTGCGGCCGGTGGAGTCGGCGAGGAACGTCATGTAGGGTGGATCCTCGCGCCGGCGCGCGACGGTGAGGCCGAGATGCGTGACATACCAGGCGACGTGGGCGTGGACCTCGGGGACGTTCAGGGCGAAGTGCTCGAATTTCATGGGGGTGGGGCGCCGCGCGGCGGAGAGGCGGCGCGACGGGCGAGCAAGGCGCATGTGCGCGGAAAAGAAAAGCAGCGAGCGTGGCCGCCGCAGGCGGGTCGACGAGGCATCGCATGGGCGCTGCAACTTCCGGGGGCGCCCGCGGGTATTTGCGCTATGAAACTGCTCCTCGTGCTCCTGCTCTGGTCGCTGTTGCTGCTGCTGTGCTGGCCGCTGGCGCTGCTGCTGGCCGTCGCGTGGCCCGTGCTCTGGCTGCTCTCGATTCCGTTTCGCATCGTGGGCGCGCTGCTGGAGGCGATTGGCGCGCTGGTGAAGGCCGTGTTGTTCCTGCCGGCGCGGCTGCTGGGCGGCGGCGCGCCGGAGAGGTGAGCGGTGCGGCGGATTGCGTTTCGGAAAACGAAGCGCACAGCATCGGGCATGGCATCTTACCCCTGCGCCCGTGGATTCCGCGTCGTGGTCCTGAGACGGTGGGCGGGAGCGGCGACGCGCGGGCTGATGCTGGCGGCGGTCGTTGCCGTCCTCGGTGCCGCCGGCGCGATGGCGCGGGCGGCGGAGCGGCCGTTTCACACCAGCCGGTTCGTCTTCCCGCTCGAGCACTGGCACAATCACGGGTCGTCCGTCGTCGAACTGAAGAACGGCGATCTCTTCGTCGCGTGGTTTCACGGTTCGGGCGAGCGGACCGCGGACGACGTGAAGATCGAAGGCGCGCGGCTGCGGCAGGGAACGACGGCGTGGAGCGGGCGCTTCACGCTGGCGGACACGCCGGGTTATCCCGACACGAACTGCTGCCTGTTCGTCGATCCGCAGGAGCGGCTCTGGCTGATGTGGCCGACGATCCTCGCGAATACCTGGGAGTCGGCGCTGATGAAGTATCGCATCGCCTCGGATTATCTCGGCGACGGGCCGCCGCGCTGGGAGGTCAACGACGTGATGCACGTGACGCCCGGCCCCGAGTTCGATGCGGCGCTGACGGCGTTTGCCGCGGAGGCGCTCGCGAAACTCGGGCCCGACGCGCCGGGCGCGGAGCGCGGGCAGAACGTGGCGGCGTGGCTTGCTTCGCTGCAGCGGCAGGCGGGCGACAAGCTCACGCGGCGGCTCGGCTGGTTCACGCGGGCGCATCCGTTCGTCCTGGACGGCAAGCGACTCATCGTGCCGCTCTACTCGGACGGGTTTTCAATCTCGCTGATGAACATCAGCGACGACTGGGGGAAGACCTGGCGCACGAGCGCGCCGCTGATCGGGGCGGGCAACATCCAGCCGAGCATCGTGCGGCGGAAGGATGGTTCCCTCTACACGCTGATGCGCGACAACGGTCCGCCGCCGAAACGGCTCATGCAGAGCGAATCGCGGGATCGCGGGGAGACCTGGACACCGGTGACGGACAGCGAGCATCCGAATCCCGGCACGGGCGCGGAGATCATCGGGCTGCGCAACGGCCATTGGGTGCTCGTGAACAACGACCTCGAGCGCGGCCGGCACCGGCTGACGGTCTCGCTTTCGGACGACGAAGGCGCGACGTGGAAGTGGCGGCGCGCGCTCGAATTCGCGGCGGACGAAAGCAAGCGCTTCCACTATCCGAGCATCATCGAGGCGAGCGACGGCACGCTGCACGTCACCTACAGCTACTTCATCGAGAAAGGCGCGAGTCCCGGGCCGGACGGCAAGCCGCAGGCCAAGGCGATCAAGCACGCGCATTTCAACGCGGCGTGGATCCGCGAGGGCGATCGCGAACCGGCCGGGCGCTGAGCTGCCGAGGCGACGTGTGCGGGAGCGGCGCCCTACGCGGCGCCGGGGAGCAGGGCCGGGGCGACGGCGCGGCGGATTACCGCAGATCCTTGATGCCGTTTTTCAACGCGTAGATCTGCTGCACTTCGGCGTCGGTGAGCGCGCGGTTGAAGACCGCGAGGTCGTCCATCTGGCCCACGTAGGCGGCGGCAAGGACGAGCTGCACCTTGTCGGCTTCCCAGCCGAGCGTGAGGTCCCAGCCCTGGAGGGTTTTCTGGGGCTTGCCGTCGATGTAGAGCGTGCCGCGACCGGCCTTGCCGGAGTTGAGTTTGTCGAACGTGAACACGACGTGCGTCCACTTCGTGCGCGCGAACGGCACGTGATCGAGCTTCACCATCGGGCGTTCGGCGTCGGACATCTTGGCCCAGTCCTTGTTCTGGGGATTCCAGATTTCGACCAGCGGACGGATGGCGTAGCGGAATTCGCGCGGGGTCTCGTCCTTGGACCACTCGAGAAACATGAAGCCCTTCTTGGCGTCGCCGCCGACGATCTGGACCGGGTCGCAGTAGCCGGGTTCGAGATCCTCGTCGGGCGTGAGTTTCAGCCAGATCGCGACGCTGCCGCTCCAGTTGGCCGACTTGTAGTCGAGCACGCCCTGCGACTTGTAGAACGGGCGGAACGGATTCTTCTTCGTCACGTGCAGGGCGCCGCCGAATTTGCCGGCGCCGGGGGCGATCTTGATCACGTCCTTGACCTCCAGGGGCGGCTGGCCCTTGGCGACGGAGCCGGCGGTGTAGGCCTTGCTGTCGCCGCGGGAGAAGTCGGCATCGAGGCCGGCGTCGAAGGGCGCGTGGAGGGTGAGGGCGTCGCGGAGCGGCTTGAGATCCGCGGCCGGGAGGGCGAGCGGAAGCAGGAGGGGGACGGCGAGGCGGAGCAGCGAGGAGGGGTGGTGCATGGGAGGGAGCGGAAGAAAACGCACGGGTCGGTTACGTGCAAACAGGGTTGCAGCGCAAGCCCGGCGCAACTCGGCTGGGCAGAACCCCGATCATCCCATGAATTTTTCGCGCTGGCTGGTGTTGTTGGCGGCCTCGGTGGCGTCGCTCGTCGCGGCGGACCGGCCGCCGATGAATGTGCTGCTGATCGTCTCGGACGATCTCGCCGCCTGCCTTGGGAGCTACGGCAATCCGGTGGTGCGCACGCCGCACCTGGACCGGCTCGCGCGGGAAGGCGTGGTCTTCGAGCGGGCGTATTGCCAGTATCCGGTCTGCGGGCCGTCGCGGGCGTCGTTCATGACCGGGCTGTATCCGAATACGACGCGGATGAGCGGGAACCGGAAGGAGTCGTTCAAGGTGAACAACAAGGCGCTCGCGCAGCATCCGAGCATCGGCGAGTTCCTGCGGCAGAACGGCTACTTCTCCGGCCGTGTGGGCAAGATCTACCACATGGGCATCCCCGGTGGCGTGGAGGTGGGCGAGCCGGGCGGCGACGATCCCGACTCCTGGGACTGGGCCTACAACGTGCTCGCGCCGGAGACGTTCAGCCCCGGGAAACTCGAGCTGCTCTCGCCGAAGCGCACGCACATGGGCTCGAATTTCGCGCGGTTGATCGTGCCCAACGACCGCGAGGCCACGCAGCACGATGTGCTGGCGGCGCACCAGGCGGTCGCGGTGCTCGAGAACAAGCAGGCCACGGGCAAACCGTTCTTCCTCGGCGTGGGTTTTGTGCGGCCCCACGTGCCGCTCGTGGCACCGCAGCGGCTCTTCGACAATTATCCGGCGGAGAAGATGAAGCTTCCGCACGTGCCCGCGGGCGATCTCGACGATGTGCCGGTGCCGGCGCGGGCGATGGACAACCTGCCGCGCTACGGGATGAACGAGGAGCAGCAGCGGCAGGCCATCGCGGGTTATTACGCGAGCGTGGAGTTCATGGACGAGCAGGTCGGGCGGTTGCTCGCCGCGCTCGACCGGCTCGATCTGCGGAAGAACACGCTGGTGATCTTCACCTCCGATCACGGCTACAATCTCGGCGAGCACCAGATGTGGCAGAAACTGAGTCTGTTCGAGGAGAGTGCGCGCGTGCCGCTGATCGTCTCGGCGCCCGGCTTCGAGCGCAGCGCCGGGCGGAAGGCGCAGGGCGTGGCGGAGCTGATCGACGTGTATCCGACGATCGCGGACCTGCTCGGATTGAAGGAGAAGGCGCCGCGCAACCTGCAGGGCCGGAGCCTGCGGCCGCTGCTCGAGCAGCCGGAGAAGACGGAATGGGAGAAACGCTATGCCTTCACCGTGACGCACCAGCAGGGCGAAGGCCTGCGCACGCCGCGCTGGCGCTACAATCGCTGGGGCGCGAACGGGAAGGACGGCGAGGAGCTCTACGACCACAGCAAGGACCCGCGGGAGTTCACGAATCTCGCGCGCAGTCCCGAATACGCGACGGTGCTCGCGGAGATGCGGGCGCTGGCCGACGAGGCCAAGCGCCGCTCGGCAGGCCAGTAGGCCGCGGCGGACAGGTCACGTATTGCGTGACCAGCCTGCGGGCGCCGCGGGCGGCCTAGATCAGGAGGTCGCGGACGACCTTGCCGTGCACGTCGGTGAGGCGGAAATCGCGGCCCTGGTAGCGGAAGGTGAGGCGCTCGTGGTCGATGCCGAGCAGGTGGAGGATGGTGGCGTTGAGGTCGTGGACGTGCACCGGGTGCTCGGCGATATGGTAGCCGAGCTCATCGGTGCGGCCGTAGGTGAGCCCGCGTTTCACGCCGCCGCCGGCGAGCCACATGGTGAAGGCTTCCTTGTGGTGGTCGCGGCCGGGCTTGGTGGCGGTGCCGCTGCCGGAGTCGGTCTGCGCCATCGGGGTGCGGCCGAATTCGCCGCCCCAGATCACGAGGGTGTCGTCGAGCAGGCCGCGTTGTTTGAGATCGGTGACGAGGGCGGCCATGCCCTGGTCGACGTCCTTGCACTTGCGCGGGAGGCGGGTGCCGATGTCGGCGTGGTGATCCCAGTCGGCGTCGTAGAGCTGCACCATGCGGACGCCGCGTTCGACGAGGCGGCGGGCGAGGAGGCAGTTGTTGGCGAAGGAGGCCTTGCCGGGCTCGGCGCCGTAGAGTTCGAGCGTGGCCTTGGGTTCCTGCCGGAGGTCCATCAGCTCGGGGACGGAGGTCTGCATGCGGAACGCCATCTCGTATTGGCTGATGCGGGTGGCGATCTCGGGGTCGCCGACGTCGGCGAGCTGGGCGCGGTTGAGCTGCTGCAGCGTATCCAGGACCTGGCGACGGTCGGAGCGCGAGTGGTCCTTCGGGTTGCCGAGGAAGAGCACGGGCTCGCCGCTGCCGCGGAACTGCACGCCCTGATGGACGCTGGGCAGGAAGCCGGAGGACCACAGGCTGTGGCCGGCGCCGGCGAGGGGGCCGGAGAGCAGCACGACGTAGGCGGGCAGATCCTGATTCTCGGAGCCGAGGCCGTAGGTGACCCAGGAGCCGAAGCTCGGGCGGCCGTTGCGGCCGAAGCCGGTGTGCAGGAAGAGCTGGGCGGGCGCGTGGTTGAACTCGTCGGTGTGGACGGTCTTCACGAGCGCGATGTCGTCGGCGACTTTGGCGAGGTGCGGCAGCAGTTCGGAGATCTCAGCGCCGGAGCGGCCGTGGCGTTGGAACGCGAACTGGCTGGCGGCGATGCTGGGGTGGCCGCGGAGGAAGGCGAAACGCTTGCCCTTGATGAACTCCTCCGGGCAGGGCTGGCCGTCGAATTTGCGGAGCTCGGGCTTGTGATCGAAGAGGTCGAGCTGCGACGGCGCGCCGACCATGTGGAGGTAGATCACGCGCTTGGCGCGGGGCGCGAAGTGCGGGAGCGCACTGCCGCGGGGTGACCCGCTGGTCGTTGCGGCGGACGCACCGAGGAGCGAGTGGGCGAGCAGCTGGTTGAGCGCGATGCCGCCGAAGCCGAGGCCGGCGCGCTGGAGGAAGGTGCGGCGCGTGGTGTCGAGGGCGGCGCGGAGCGAATCGGCGGGAGCGAGCGGGGCGGACATCGGGGCGGCGGAATTGGGGAGCGGAAGGAGGGGGAGAGGGGGAGCCTGGGAGAAGGGCGAAGAATGGACCGCGGATGGCGCGGATTTCGCGGATGCTGCTGATAAACGGAGGGGCGGGATTGGGATCAGCTCTGGACTCTGAGCTCTCGGCTCTCACCTCCACGCTTCCGCCCCAGCCCTCAGCCTTTGGTGATGGTTTCGTCGAGGTTGAGGAGGACGGTGCCGACGGCCTGCCAGGCGGTGAGTTCGGAGCCGGTGGCGCGCTGGGCATCGAAGAGCGTGCGCAGGGCGGCGACTTCGTCGCGCGTGGGCGGGCGGGTGAGCGCGAGCTGGAAAGCGTGGCGGATGCGTTCGTCGGGCGAGCTGTCGGGGCGATCCTTGAGGATGCGCTGGGCGAGGGCGCGGGCGGCTTCGACGTAGACGGGATCGTTGAGGAGGGTGAGGGCCTGGAGGGGGGTGTTGGAGCGGGAGCGGCGGAGGGTGCAGGCGGTGCGGGCGGTGGCGTCGAAGTTCATGAAGCTCGGGTAGGGCGAGCTGCGTTTCCAGACGGTGTAGAGGCCGCGGCGGCGGGCGTCTTCGCCGGTGCTGACCTCGTAGGTGACGCGTTCGCCGCCGACCTTGTTTTCCCAGAGGCCGGGCGGCTGGTAAGGGCGGACGGGCGGGCCGAACTGTTTCGGGCTCAGGAGGCCGGCGATGGCGAGGGCGTTGTCGCGGATGGTCTCGGCGTCGAGGCGGAAGCGCGGACCGCGGGCGAGCCAGAGGTTCTGGTCGTCGCGGGCGAGGAGTTCGGGCGTGAGGCGCGACGACTGGCCGTAGGTCGCGGAGAGGACGATGAGTTTGTGCAGCTGTTTCACGCTCCAGCCGCGCGCCATGAATTCGGTCGCGAGCCAGTCGAGCAATTCGGGGTGGGAGGGCTGATCGCCCTTGGCGCCGAAGTCCTCGAGGGTAGCGACGAGGCCGCGGCCGAAAAACTCGGCCCAGGCGCGGTTGACGGCGACGCGGGCGACGAGCGGGTTGTCCGGCGAGACGAGCCAGCGGGCGAGGTCGAGGCGGTCGGCGCGCGGGCCGCGCGGTTGGAAGGCGTGGAGGGCCGGGGGTGTGCCGGCGGTGACGACTTCGCCGGGATCGAGGAAGCTGCCGCGGTTGAGGACGCGCGTGGTGCGGGGCTCGGGCAGTTCCTGCATGACGAGCGTCTGCGGGCCGCGGATGGCGTTGAGATCGGCGGCGGCTTTGGTGCGGGCGAGGCGGAGGGCCTCGAGCGCCTTGTCCTGGGCGAAGAAGGCTTCGCGGAGTTTGTTCTGCTGGGCGGGGGTGCGTTGGGCCGCGGGCAGGCGGAGAAGGGCGGCGAGTTCGGCGGGAATCGCTTTGCCGCCGGCTTGGCCGGTGATCGCGGAGAGGCGGAGACGGCCGATGGTGCGGCCCGCACCGAAATTCTGCACGAGCGTGAAGGTGAACGTGGTGCCGGCGGCGTCGCCCACGGGGCGCGCGGTCTCGAAGATCGCCCAGTGATCGCGGAAAAACTGCTGGCCGATGGCCCAGCCGACGCGGGCTTCGGGCGTGGCGGTGAGGGCTTTGGCGACTTCGAAGCGCGCCTGTGAATACGAGGCGGAGGCCTGGGTGAACTCGACCGGGATCCGGCGGCCGGTGCCGGCGGACTCGGCGGTGGCGGCGAACTGGTTGAGGATGAAGTTGGGGCGGGCGGCATCGCCGCGGCCGGGACCCATGCCGGGGAGCGACGGATCGGCAAGCGTCTCGAGTTTGAAGGCGGTGATCCCGGTGAGCGTGGTCTGCACCGTGATGGTGTAGGTGTCGCGGTCGGGGGCATCGTCGACGAGGAGCACGGAGCGGTCGGGGAGGAGGCGGAAATTGGATTCGCCGGCGGACTCGAAGGCGGCGATCTCGAGCGGGTGGGTCTGCGGGGCGGCGTCGAGCTGGGCGGCGAGGGTCTTTTCCCACGCGGGCAGGCGGGCGAGGGCGGCGGTGCGCTCGGTCTCGAGCTGGCGGTCGAGTTCGGCGAGACGGGCGCGGATGCCGGTGCGTTGCGTGTCCTGCGCGGGGTCGGGCAGCTCAAAGAAGGGGCCGGTGAACTTGAGGGCGGCGCGGGCTTTGGGGCTGACGAAGTCGGTCTCGGTGGGCGTGTGATTGAAGAACGCGAAGAGCCGGTAGTAGTCCTTCAGGGAGAAGGGATCGTATTTGTGGTTGTGGCACTGGGCGCACTCGAGCGTGGAGCCGAGCCAGACGGCGGCGGTGGTGTTGACGCGGTCGAACACCTGATTGACGCGGCCCTCTTCCTGATCGGTGCCGGCCTCGACGTTGGTGGGCGCGGAGCGGTGGAAACCGGTGGCGACGACGGGATGGAGGCCGCGCGCGATGAAGGGCGCGGCGTCGGCGGGCGGGAGCAGGTCGCCGGCGAGTTGGTGAATCGTGAACTGGTCGAAAGGCAGGTCGGCGTTGAGGGCGCGGATCACCCAGTCGCGGTAGGGCCAGAGGTCGCGGAGGTCGTCGCGCTGGAAACCGTGCGAGTCGGCGTAGCGGGCGAGGTCGAGCCACGGGCGGGCCCAGCGTTCGCCGTAGTGCTGTGAGGCGAGCAGGCGGTCGACGACGCGCTCGTGGGCGCCGGGCGACGAGTCGGCGAGGAAGGCGTCGAGTTCGGCGGGCGAAGGCGGGAGGCCGATGAGGTCGAGGGAGACGCGGCGGAGCCAGCGGGGTTTGTCGGCGGCGGCGGACGGGGGAAGGCCGGCGGGGAGGCGGGCGAGGACGAAGGCGTCGATGGGATTGCGGATGGCGGACGCGGCGGACGATGCGGGCGGAGTGGGGCGGGTGGGTTTTTCGTAAGCCCAGTGCTTGAGGTCGTCGGGCCACTCGGCGCCCTCGTCGATCCAGCGGCGGAATTTGGCGATGGCGTCGGCGGGGAGGCGCGCGGCCTTCTGGGGCATGACGTCGTTGTCGTCGTCGGTGGTGAGCCGGCGCAGCAAAGCGCTGCGGGCGCTGTCGCCGGGCACGAGGGCGCGCTCGCCGGATTCGCCGCCGCGGAGGGCGTGGGCGCGGCGCGTGAGCATGAGCTGGCCCTTGGGTTTCTCGGCGCCGTGGCAATCGAGGCAGTGCTGGGCGAGGAGCGGTTGGATCTCGCGCGCGAAGTCGATGCGCGGCGTGGCGGCGAGGGCGGTGGAGGCGAGGGCGAGTGCTGCCAGCCACGAAAGCGGGGACGGGCGGGTCCGGGACATTTTGGGGTGAGGGAGGATGGTGGCGGGGCGACGACGTTGCCAAGGCGCAAGTCGGCGGGCGGGCGAGAGGGAGTCGGTGCGCGGGCGCGATGAGGAAAGCGGCTTGCGGTCGGCGGCATGCGGGCGAGGCTCGCGGGCGCCCTCTCCGGTATGCACCCCGCCCAATCCCCGGTTTCGCGTCGTGAATTTCTGCAGACCTCGGCCGCGGCCGGTGTCGTGCTCGGTTTCCCTGCCGTCGTGCGCGCGGCGAATCTGAACGGCCGCGTGCAGGTGGCGGCGGTGGGCGTCGAGGGCATGGGCCACACGGACGTCCACAATCTCTCGAAGCACGAGCAAGTGAAGATGGTGGGCTTCTGCGACATCGATGCGCGCAACTTTGCCCGCGTCGACAAGCTCGCGCCGGGCACGCCGCACTTCGCGGATTTCCGCGTGATGCTGGAGCAGCTGGGGGACAAGGTGGATGCGGTGAGCGTCTCGATCCCGGATCACATGCATGCGCGCGTGGCGATCGAGGCGATGCGGCGGCGGAAGCACGTCTATGTGCAGAAGCCGCTCGCGCACACCGTGTGGGAGTGCCGGCAGATGCGCCTCTGGGCGGAGAAGACAGGCGTCGTCACGCAGATGGGCAACCAGGTGCACTCGCAGATCGAGTATCGGATGGCGACGCGGCTGCTGCGGGACGGCGTGATCGGACCGGTGAAGGAGGTGCATTCGTGGTGCCAATACACGGGCAACGAACGCACGCGCCTGCTGGAGCCGCCGGCGGAGACGGACCCGTTGCCGGCGGAGGTGGCGTGGGACTTGTGGATCGGCACGGCGCCGATGCGGCCGTATGTCGCGGGGCTGTATCATCCGTTTGCGTGGCGCGACTGGCAGGATTTCGGCGGTGGGGCGGCGCTGGGTGATTTCGGATGCCACATCCTCGATCCGATCTTCACCGGCCTCGGGCTGACCGCGCCGCTGACCGTCAGCGCGGACAACACGGGCATCAACCGGCACGTGTGGCCGACGGCGGAGACGATCCGGTATGTGTTTCCCGGCAATGCGCTCACGGCGGAGAAGACCCTCAAGGTCACGTGGAGCGATGGCGGCCTGCGGCCGGACCGGAAGCTCGCGCAGATGCCGGCCGACCTCGATCTGCCGCGCAGCGGTTCGCTGGTGATCGGCGAGAAGGGTAGCCTCGTGCTGCCGCATGTGGGCGGCCCGCGGCTCTATCCGGCGGAGGGGTTTGCCGGATTCGCGTATCCGAAGGACATCAAGGGGCTGAACCATTGGCACCGCTGGATCGATGCGATCCTCGCGGGCGGGAAGACGAGCGACGGCTTCGACTATGCCGGCCCGCTGAGCGAGACGGTGCAGCTGGGCAATGTGGCCACGCGGGCGATGCGGCCGCCGCGGCCGAAGCGCGGTTCGAACGTCGTGAAGGATGCCGCGGTGCTGCAGTGGGACGCGGCGAACCTGCGGTTCACGAACAACGACGAGGCGAACCGGTTGTTGTCGAAAACGTATCGGGCCGGCTGGGAAGTGCCGGCAGCCTGAGCGGTGAGCGTTCAGCCCTTCTTCTTTTTCCTGGTCGGCGTCTCGCCCGGCTTGTGCGCGTAGGCGGGAATGGTGAAGCCGGTGGCCTGCACCTGGCGGTCGAACTCCGTCTGCATCCGGGCGAGCAGCGCCTGATGCTGCGGATCGCGGGCGAGGTTGCGCGTCTCGTAAGGATCGGCGGCGAGATCGAAGAGCTCGGTCCAGTCGTCGCGACCGGGATACTTGATGATTTTGGCCGTGTGCGTGCGGACAGCGACGAGCGTGGGTGTCTGGGGGAAGTTTGCCTCCCAGAAATATTCGGCGAGGAAGGACTGGCGCCAGCCGGGGACCTTGCCGCCCGGGAAAAGCGGCCGCCAGCTCGCGCCCTGCATGGTCGGCGGCACGGGCACGCCCGCGAGATCGACGAGCGTGGGCGCGAGGTCGAGGTTGAGCACGAGCTCGTCGCTGACGGTGCCCTTGGCGATCATCCGCGGGTAACGCACCAGCATCGGGACGCGGAGAGACTCGTCGTAGGCGGAGCGTTTGTCGCCGAGGCCGTGTTCGCCGAGATAGTAGCCGTTGTCGCTGGAGAAGATCACGACGGTGTCCTGGGCGAGGCCGAGTTCGTCGAGGGCCTGGAGGAGGCGGCCGACGTTGTCGTCGGCGGCGGAGACGCAGCGGAAGTAGCCGAGGTTCACGGGCAGGGTGCCGTCGGCGGCCTTCTTCGTGTCGACCTTGCTGCCGGGACCCGCGGCGGGGCCGGTGTCGGCGGGATCGCGGTAGATCGGGCGTGACGTGAGATTCGGGACGGGGCGGGAGCGGACGCCCTCGAAGCGGGTCTTGGCGCGTTCGGGCGGATCGAAGGGCCCGTGCGTGGCCTTGAAGCCGAGCGTGATCGAGAACGGGCGGTCGCGGTGCTTGCGCATGAACTCGATCGCGTAGTCGGTGGTGACGTCGTCGACCCAGCCCTGGCTCGGGGTGGCCTTGCCGTCGACCTCGATGGGGCAGTCGAAGTATTTCCCCTGCCCGATGAAGCTGGCGGAGTAGTCGAAGCCCGCGCGTTTCCCGCTCTGGCCGCCCATGTGCCATTTGCCGATGTAGGCGGTGGTGTAGCCGGCGGACTTGATCGCGGTGGCGTGGGTGACGCTGTCCTCGGGGAAGGGCGTCTGGTTGTTGGCGATGCCGTTGAGGTGATTGTAGCGGCCGGTCATGAACACGGCGCGGCTCGGGGCGCACAGCGAGAGCGTGACGAACGCGTTGCGGAAGCGGAGGCCCTCGGCGGCGAGGCGGTCGAGGTGCGGCGTGGTGAACCACGGGAAGCGGGCCTTTTCGCCCTGCTCGCGCTGCACGACGCCCAGGGCGTCCCAGCGCTGGTCATCGGTGAAGACGAAGAGGAAATTCGGTTTGCGGGGGGCGGCGGCCGACGCGGCGAGCGCGCCGAGCAGCAGGGTGAAAACGAACGCGACGAGCGGACGGCGGAGGGGCATGCGTCTCGTGTGACAGCGCACGCGGGGCTTGGCAATTCGGGGCGCGGGCGCAGAGTCGCGGGCGATTCTTTCGACCCCATGAATTCACTCCTCCCTGCTTGGTGGCGGCTGGTGTTTGCCGTCGGTGCGTTGTCGGTTCCGCTGCTCGCCCAGACGGCGCAGGAGAAGGCGAAGGCGAAACGCGACGCGGTCCTCGCGCAGGTGGCCGACGTGCCGGGGCTGCCGCGCGTGCTGCTGCTCGGGGACTCGATCTCGATGGGTTACACGCTGAAAGTCCGCGCGCTGCTCGCGGGCAAAGCCAACGTGCATCGTCCGGCCGAAAATTGCTCCGACAGCGCCAACGGAGTCCGGAAACTGGATACGTGGCTCGGAAGCGGGAAGTGGGATGTGATCCACTTCAACTTCGGCCTGCACGACTTGAAGTATCTGGACGAGAAGAACGCGCTCGCACCGGTGGAGAAGGGCCGGCTGGTGGCTTCGCCCGACCAGTATGAGCGGCAGCTGCGCGAACTCGTGACGCGCATGCAGCGCACGGGTGCGACCGTGATCTGCGCAACGACGACACCGGTGCCGGCGAAATCGAGCGGGCGCGTGGAGGGCTCGGAGAAAATCTACAACGCGGCCGCGGTGCGCGTGGCCAAGGACGCGGGAGCTTTGGTCAACGATCTCCATGCCTTCGTGGTGCGGCACACGGACGCGCAGCAGCTGCCGAACAACGTGCATTTCACGCCGCAGGGCTACGACCAGCTGGCGGTCGAGGTGGCGGCGAAGATCGAGGCCGCGCTCGCGAAGCGGCGCTGAAGGCGGCCGGGGACGGCCGGCAGCATGGCCCCGGGAGCGGGATTTTTTCCGCGTGAAGTTGAATAACGCCACCGCGGCGGGCGTCGGAGTGGGCGCTGGCCGAGCCGGCGAGAATGCGATTGCCCTCCGGCGTGGCGTTCGCGTTGGCTCCCCGCCGGCAACCACTGACCAATTACCCTCATCAATCAGATTATGAAAATCCGTTTGTCGCTCCTGGCCGTCGCTTGTGCGCTGGCTTTCGCCCCTGTCGCCCCCGTTTCCCATGCCGCCGAAGCCGAGACCGAGCTCGGGCAGAAGATGGACAAGATGGGCGGCGCCTTCCGCGCGCTGCGCCGGCAGATCAAGGATCCGGCGAAGAACGCCGATTCCCTCGCGAAGGTCGCCACGATCAAGCAGATGGCGATCGAGTCCGTGAAGCTGGATCCCGCGATGAAAGCGTCGATCCCGGCGGACAAGCAGAAGAAGTTCGTCGCCGACTACCAGGCGAAGATGAAGGAATTCGTGACGCTGACCGAGAAGCTCGAGGCGGCGCTGAAGGCGAACAACAACGAAGAGGCCGAGAAGCTGTGCGGCCAGATGGCCGACGCCCAGAAGAAGGGCCACGGCGAGTTCCAGAAGAAGAAGGAGAAGAAGTGATTTCCGCCGCCGGTTCCGGGTCGGGCGGTGCCTGACCCGGAACGGAGCGAAAAAACGCCGCCGGATTTTCCGGCGGCGTTTTGCTTTGGCGGGATCGTTTGCTCCGACGACCGGCGGGGG
>JACCED012428528.1_pt1 | contig 17870 bp, 4 predicted proteins | sample 7455021 | NCBI WGS metagenome assembly JACCED01 (sample SAMN15323456, study PRJNA562643) | freshwater metagenome | isolation source: river surface water | place: USA:Blue River Watershed | collected 2017-08-19 | reverse complement strand
CTGTGTGATGGCCCGGGGACAATCCCTCCGTTCCACAATCGCTATTGTCGCGATTGTGGCTCCCGAAGCCCAGTTTCAAAAACTTAGCCGAAATCCAGCATTGGTCGTCACTGCTTGGCTCTTCGCATAAGTTGCAACTGGAACAGGCCGCTCAGCCGTGGATAGGCCGGGTAGGTTTACAAACGCGGCTTCGGTGATCAATTGCAGGCGAGGAGAGAGGCGGATTTCCGCTGATACTTTGCCCTGATAGGTCAGCCCACGCCCTTTGGCAGGGCCAAGGCAGGCACAGGCAGCAATTTGGCGGGCATCCGGCAGTGTTGCACGCCCATAGCCGATGCCCGCACCCGCCCACAGCCGGGCCGTGCCTTTGCCAAGCAGGCGGACATAGGCATTTGCGAAGATAGCTTGTGCTTTTAACTGATCCTCCGGCTTAACTTGAAGCAGGCCAGCATTATAGCTTGTGCGCTTTAGGCGCAGCATCATAGCTTCCAACTCGACCCGATAACGTGGCGCTTGGCGCCCATCCTCTGCAAAATTGGCAGCGTCTATGCGCTCCTCATAGCCAATGGCGACGCGGCCATCCCATCCTGCTTTATAGCCAGATGTGCCAACAAATGGGATCGCCGGCGTTCCAGCAGATAAGCGACCGGCAATATCGGCCTTGCCAAGCGGATGCGCCAACCCACCACTGAGGCTGAGATACGTACCGCCTTGTTCCTCGTCAGCCCTAGTTTCTGCATGAGCGGCATGCGCCCAAACCATGCTGGCTGCAAAAACAAGCGCCGCACTGCGCTGCAAAGTGAGGATTTGTGGAGAGTTCAGTGGATTCTGCATTTGTTTAACCAAAGCTGCTGGTGTTGGTGGCCGCCGTTAGTGGCGCGGCTGACGCAAAAAGGACACCCATATCCTGATAGCCTTGCGCTAAAAGGTTGAGCGCGCTGGCGCTGTCTTTGCCCATGATTTGAGTGATGCCAGCCCCATTCATATAGAGATGGACATCAAAGGCGCCCGTGCCTGCGGCCATGGCGCGTGGCAAATTGGCTCCTGTCACAGGAACATAGCAATCATAGGGAAGGGGCGTACCTTCGGGCGCATAGAAATAATCGCCTGTAATAAGGTTGACCCATGCCTTCAGGGCGACTGTATTTGCTCCAGTTTCGGACGTGCCATAAAATTCAATGCGCGCTGTTGTGCCATTTGCGGCAGCTTTCTGATTTGCGTCTGCTTGCACACCAGACAAGAACCGATCTCCCGATTGCAGCGGGGCTGCATAAACGGGCAGGCCTTCCAAGACATTAGTGACTGTGACTGCCACAGTCTGCGTGCTCGCATTGCCCGCGCCATCAGTTGCCGTAACAACCAGATCATAGACATTGTTGCTGCCTTGATCGGTCGGGGCTTCATAATCGGGGGCCGCTGTAAAGCTAAGCGCGCCACTCGCAGCGCCCAGCGTAAAGAAGCGCGCATCTGGCCCACCTGAAATAGACCAACGAACAGCTTCATTGGCTGAGAATTGCGCCACAGGCCGCGTATTTTCAGGAATGGACGCGGCACTATTCTGCGCATTTGGGCCATTGCTGGGGCCTGTGATGATGGGCCGGGTGTCGTCTACATCCGTCACCGTAATCGCAATGCTCTGCGTGCTGGTGAGCCCAGATCGGTCTGTTGCGCCAACGATGACATCATAGACATTATTGGTTCCGGCATCGCCGGGCAGTTCAAAATCAGGAGCCGATTTGAAGGCCAGGGCGCCTGTCTGCGGGTCAATAGTGAAAAAGCCAGCATCGGTTCCGCCCGCGATGACCCAAGTCACGGGTTCGCTTGCAGTCAGCAACGTGACGGGCAGTGTGTTTTCCGGAATAGACTTGGCACTTATAATGGCGCCCGGTCCGTTGCTGGGACCAGTGATGATGGGGCGCGTATCGTCCACATCCGTCACGGTCACCATGACGGACTGCGTGCTTACATTGCCCGCACGGTCGGTCGCCGTGATGATAAGATCATAGACATTGTTTGAGCCCTGATCTGTAGGCGCTTCATAGTCAGGGGCCGCAGTGAAGATCAGGGCGCCGGTTGTTGCATCCAGCGTGAAGAAGCGGGCGTCTGCTCCTCCCGAAATGGACCAACGGACCGTTTCATTGGCCGTGAATTGCGTCACTGGCTGGGTGTTTTCTGGAATGAAGGCCGCGCTGTTTTGCGCGCCTGCTCCATTGCTCGGTCCAGTGATGATGGGTGGCGTGATGTCTCCACCGCCGCCGCCGCCGCCACCGCCGCCGCCACCGCCGCCGCCGCCAGAGTCGCCTGTGGGCACACCCGGGTCGAAGATCCGGCCTACAGCAGGATCATTATCACCAAAGGCATTGTCAGTAATAATCAGTTCAATGCCCGTGATGAAGCCGCCGGACGTGATGTACCGCGCACCATCTCCGCCGGCGACGCGTTGGGTGAAATCATACCAGCCAGGCGTGGTGATTGGGCGACCATCAAGATCAACAAGTCCAGATGCAACTGCCGTTGCATCCACATATTTCATGTAACGAGTGAAGGTGCCTGCTGCGACTTGCGTGTTGGCGATGTCAATTAGGACGCGGACTTGCGTACCCGCCCGCGTTGGATCAACATCCACCAAGCCAACGCTTTGCATCGGCTCCAGCGAGAACTGAATTGGGTCCCAAGTCGCATTGTTGGGCTTTGATCCACCGACAATTGGGCTGTTGGGGGCAAGCACCTTAACGTCGAACAACTGGGCACTATCATCAACGCTATTGCCACTGGTGGATTGCAATGCCTGCAAAGAGATAATCGGCCTGGTATCATTCAAGCTACCATCTAGCGCCGCTGTGAACTTATCGACTGTTGTCCAAGCCAGTGTGGTAACGGCATTTTGGCTGGCATCGGCAATACCATCATTATTCAAATCACCCGCATTGCCATTGCCATGGACCAGCTGAGCCAAACGGCTCTCGACAGCCGATGGAATGCCGTCGCGGTCAAGCGTGTCACTGGCATCAAAGGTCAACTTCAGCCGGTTGCCCTTAGCCCCATCAGACGCATAGATCGTGAAATTATCAATCTTTGCATTGGCTGCGGGTGTATAAGTGTAACTGCCGGTCTGCGTATTGAGAATCAAAGTGGATCCCGATTGTGCAGTTGCCGTAATATTGGTCCCATTGGGAGGGCTGCCTTTGGTGAAGGTGGCCGGCGCATCGAAGGAGAAGCGAATAATTTCGCCGTCTGCATCGCGCCATTCGCTGCCCGTCCAAAAAGTGGGCAAGCGCGTTTGGTCAAGGCCGCCCACCGCACCATTGGTTGCAAAGACGTTGGGCGCTGTCTCCACATTCTCGCGTCGGGCAGCAATGTCATAAAGGCCCGGCGTGCTATCAATCGTGAAGCTGTTGGAATAGCCGCTATCGGTGTTGTTCTTCGTTAGGCGCGCAACATAGTCGCCTGCTTGCAGCGCATTATTGCCGAAATCCAGTCGATAGACGCCCGGAGATGTTTCGGTGACCGAAAATTGGTTGGCTGCAACTTGTGTACGGCTCTGTCCATTGCCCAGCAGGAACAAACTGACCGCCGCACCGGCTTCGCCAGTGACTGTAACGATCTGCGTTGTATCTGCAGTTAGAAGATCTGCAGGCGTTGGATCATTTGGCCCTTCTGTGACATCGGTAATGACCGGATCGCCAACAATCGCGGCGTCGACAATCGATATGGTCCCGCTTGCCCCGCTTGCATTGCGGATAGAGCCAGTGACAGCCCCTGTTGAAATGGTGAAGCGTTCGGTGCCCTCATTGGTGAGATTATCCTGCACCAAAGGCGTTCTAACCTGAACAGTTGTTGTGCCCGCCGCAATGGTGATGCCCGTTGCTGCGGAAACCCATGCAGTTCCATTGAAGTATTCCAGACCCGGGCCGAAATCCGTCGTCAGCGTTGCACTGCCCGCCGTCAGGCTGGGCGTGAAGCTGATCGCAGATGAGGACGGCTGCGAGAGTGAAATAGAGGTAACCGCATAGGGATCACGCTCTTGCACTGTCAGGCTGGCAACAGAGATGCTGGGCCGGTCATCAGTGGCTGTCAGCCCAGTGGCACTGCCTTCAGCATTATAGACGGTGCCGGTGCCCTGATCACGGATCGTCGCTGTGCCGGTGGCCGTTTGTCCGCCTGTCGGCGTGGCTGACAGAATAACAGTTTCGCCATCATCGCTAACGGCATCGTCCACCAGCGCGATGCGGACAGACATTGTCCCATTATTGGGCAGGGCAGGCTTATTATTTGGATCATAAGCTGACCAGCCGCCAGTGGTTTTGACTTGAATGCTGCTACTATAATCAGTGCCGTTGCCAGTTGCAGTGCCGCCAAGACTTAATGAGATGACTTGGTCAGCCGCGCCCTGAACGGTCCAGACAATATAGGGCGAAGCCTCATTCAGGGAGAAGGAGTTAATGGTCAGCGCGCGATCATCATTGCGCGTTGCCGCGTTGTCGCTTGTCCCATTATCAGCGAAGATGGTGCCCGTAGCATTATCAACAATGGTCGCCGTTCCGCTGCCCGCCGTGCCGGTGGCGGGCGTAGCTGTGAGCGTAAAGGTTTCGCCATTGTCAGACGTTGTGTCGTTGATAATTGCGGTGCGCACCAGCACGCTGGTGCCTGTTGCGTTGAATGACCCACTATAATCTTGCCAGTTGGCGCCATTGTTCGTTGAATAGAACAGCACCGTGCCCGAGGCTGCGCCATAATCCACGCCAGCGCCTGACGCCGTACCGCTGGTTAGGCCCAGCGTGAGAGACAGGCCATTGCTTGTTCCTGAAATTGTGAAGACAGCATAAGGCGACGCCTCATTCACCGTTGGGCTGCTGACAGTCAGCACAGCGTTGCTGTCATTATCCGTAATTGTGCCCGTGGCTGATGTGCCGCCGATTGTGAGGATCAGCGTTTCGCTGCTCTCAACACTACTGTCATCGGTGGTGGGAACCGTGACTGTAAAGCTGGTCACGCCCGCGGGAACCGTCAATGTACTGCCAGAGAGCGTCACGCCATTGCTGAACTGGGCTGTGCCATAATCGCCGCCGGCAGCAGTTCCTGACCATGCAAAATTATGAGTTCGACTGACCGACGCTTCGTTTGATAGCGTGACTGTGTAGATCAGCGATTTGCCCTCTACCACGCTCGTGTCTGTCACATTGTCTGCAACATCGGCATCGCGCGCCACAATTGTCGATATGGCTTGCGTGTCATTATCTGTGATGGTCACTGTAGCTGAGCTATCGCCAATCACCGCGTTGGTCGCGCTGCTGAGGGTGACTGTCAGGTTTTCATCATCTTCATCCAGCGTATCGTTGCTGATGCTAATGGTGAAGGTTTTGGTGGTTTCATTGGCCGCAAAGGTAAGAGTGCCGTTGGTTGCGGTATAGTCTGAACCAGAGGCGGCACTGCCATTGCTCGTCGCATAGCTGATGTCTGAACTCAGCAGCGTCGTGCCTGTGCGCGTGACAGTGATGGTGGCTGTACCAGCATCTTCGGCGACGCTGATGTCCGCGACCGTAAAGCTTGGCCGGTCATCATCAAGCGTTCCGGCGCTGGTATTTGGCGTACCAGTCGTGAAGGTACCAGAGTAGAGGCTGCCATCCCCACCATCGACAATGGTGGCCGTGGCAAAGCCTGACTTGCCAGCGCCTGTCGATGTTTGCACTGTTAGCTTGAAGGTTTCAGACGATTCGAAGACCGTGTCTACTTCGCTGTTAATTCGCGTGCGGACATAGACCGTGCCTGTGCCGGTAGAGCCAGGCACTGTCGGCCGGTCACCAGTGCTGCCAGTCCAGCTATAAGTTGTCCAATTGGTGCCATCCGTTGAATACTCAATCAGGGCCCAGCTATTGTTATCTTGCGATCCTGGATCATCAACAAGATCAAGCGTGGTTGTGGTGTTGGAAAGGCTTAAGCTCAGCGCTTGGCCAGCATCCGCGATGACCGTGAACATGGCATAGCTTGAGGCCTCGTTCACAGGCCCATGTGCTGTGACCTGAATGGCCATGTCATTGTCTAGCGAGGCCGGATAGCCTGCATCGCTGCTGGTATTTGGTGTCGCGCTGTTATTATTGTCCAAGAAGATGGAGCCTGTTCCATCATCCAGTACGGTAATCGTCCCGCTGACGGCCTGTGTATTTGTCACGGAGCCAGTGATTGTTCCCGTGCTGATCGACAGGCTTTCAGAGCCCTCATAGGTTGTGTCTTGGGTAATGCCGACCCGCAGCAACAGGCTGGTTGTGCCTGCCGCCATGCTGACGCCGCTGGCGGCAGAAGCCCAGGTGCTACCTGTCCAATAGTCAATTGTGCTGCTGGTATCAGTGCCGCCCGTCGCCGTGCCATTAACCAAACTCGGCGTGAAGCTGACAGCGTCGGCAGCGGCAGCCGTCAATTTCGCCTCGACCACCGCATATTTCGACGCTTCGTTCACGCTTACATTGGTGATGGACAGGGTCGGAGCATCATTGGCAGCAATGGTCGCTGTGGAGATGACACCTGCAGCATTGGTCACACCGCCAGAAATTGCACCTGTTGAGAGGGTGAAGGTTTCTGCCAGTTCGGCAGTCGTATCGTCAGTAATCGCAAGCTTGAGCTGCAGCGATGTTTGCCCCGCCGCAATGGTCACCGGTCCACTGACCGTGCTCCAATTTGCGCCCCCATTTGTTGAGACCTCTAGAGTGGTGGTGGTTGCGGTGTCTGCGCCAAGCGTGGCCGCAGCTGAGGCCAGCTTTGGCGTGAAGCTGACGCCGTAAGAGCTTTGCTTATCAAGCTGAACAGTGAAGGTCGCGGCGCCACCTTCGCTGGCCGACACATCGGCAATTGTGAGCGTGGGCGTGTCATTATCCGCCGTGCCAGTTGTCGGCGTGTCAGTAACATTTGTGGCGTCAAAAATTTGGGCGCTCGAGCCATCATCCACAATTGTCGCGATGCCCGTGAAGGTCGCGCTGCCCCGGTTCTGCGCCACCAACGTGAATGTCTCGGCATTTTCGAAAACATCATCATTGGTGATTTTCGTGCGCGCAAGCAGGGCGCCGCCCGACGCAATTGTAACGAAACTGGCAGCCGTATAATCAGTCCATGCGCCATTTACCAAAATCTGTAGGCGGCCTGTACCTGCATCCGCCGTGTCGGTGCCCAAAGTTGCGTCGCGGTCCGCACCGCTGGCAGTATTGCCTAGCGCCAGTGAGACTTCCTGACCTGCCGCTCCCGTGACCTTGAAGACGGCATAGGCAGAGTTTTCGCTCACTGTAACGCTGCTGACAGTCAGTGTCCGGTCATCATCCAGCGTTGCAGTGCCTGCTACCGGGCTGCCCGATGTAAAATTGTCAGAGTAAATGGTGCCATTGGCCGCATCAACAATTGTTGCCGTTGCTGAAGCTGCGAGCGGCGTTAAACCGCCTGCCGCCATAACTGCGTTTAGGGTGAATGTTTCTGGGCCGTCCGAGGCTGTTTCCTGCTCGCCACTAATGCCAACGCGAACAAAAACCTTATCGACGCCAGTCCCCAAGTCTCCGGGGACGAGCGGCGTAGTGCTGTCACTATAATCGAACCAGGTTGTTCCATTGTAAGAGAACTGGATGGTAAAGCTGGAAATTGTAGCTGATGGGTTCGCCCCATCTGCCAGCGACAGCTGCAATGCTGCACCTTTGGTCGCCTCGATGGTGAAGGGCGCATAAGGTGAGGCTTCATTGACCGGGCCATGCGCCGTCACCACGACGGACAAATCATTGTCGAGGCCCGTATTGCTTGTTTCGGGGCTTAGGACACCATTTGTTGTGACGACATTGCCGGTGAATTTCGTGCCCGTGCCATCATCATAGATTGTCGCAGTGCCGACATAGCCCACACCGCTGCCGTTGGTGGCACGCAGACCAAAATTCTCCGGCCCTTCATAGGTGGTGTCCGATAAGATCGGGATACGGACCAGCAGCTTATCGCCAGCCGGGATTGTCGCATTGGATGAGTAATTGACCCAGCTACTGCCGTTATACACCTCCATTGAAGCTGTGTAGTCAGTGCCTGCTGTGGCAGTGCCAGTCAGCAGTGTCAGCGTCACGACTTGATTGGCTATGCCCGTAACTGTGAAGACGGCGTGGGTAGAGGCTTCGTTGACTTTGATTGTATCAACTGTCAGCGCGCGATCATCATCAAGCGACGCCGGATAGCCGCCGCTATTGCTTGGGCTGGGCGTCAGAGTGGATGCGGCAGCGAGGAAGACATCGCCTGTGCCATCATCCTTGATTGTGCTGTTGCCAGAATAGCCGATTTGCTTTTGGTTTAGCGCAGTAAGAGTAAGGGTCTCAGCGCCTTCAGCCGTGTTGTCCTGCAATATGGGCGCGCGAACAAATAGGGTGGAAGTGGTAAGGCGGACTTGGCTTCCTGTTTGATATGTCTGCCACGCCGCGCCATCATAATATTCAAGGCTGGGCGCTGCATCTTGGCCTAGAGTTGCCGTTCCAGAGGAGAGCGTCAGCGACACATATTGCCCAGCGACGCCAGTCACCGAATAGAGCACATAAGGTGAGGCTTCGTTCACCGTGGTGCCAGCAATGGTCAGCGTCCGATCGTCAGGGGACACGGTAATGGCGACGCTATCGCTATCCGTCAGGCCCAGCGAATCCAGGCTGGTCATTAGCAGCGAGTCATTGCCCGAATAGGTTGCATTGGGCGTGTAGGTGAGCGTCCCCAGTCGGGTATTGACGTCGGCCTGCGTGCCAGAAATGACGAGCGGATCGGCGACAGTGCCGGTGCCTGAAACTGTTCCAGCAGAGCCTGTGACGGAGAGCGTGCCTTGGCCAACTGTCAACTTGACGCTGTTTGAGCTGGCCAGATTATTGTCGGGATCACTGACCGAGAGCGGCGTGGCAGAAAAGCTGAGTGTGCTGTAGCTTGCAACAGTCTTGGCCGTGGTGATGCTGTTGACGGGTGCGTCGTTCGCGCCTGTAATCGTAATCGTAAGAACCGCAGTATCGGTATAGCCGCCCGAGGCCTGATCGAGAACCGTGTAGTTAAAGCTATCTGTTGCCGTTGCACCCGCTGCCAAGCTGTTGGCAAGCGCTTCATCAACTGTGTAGGTGTAGGTGCCGTTGCTGTTGAGCGTCAGTCGGCCATAGCTGCCCAAGAGCGCAGTGCCCAATGTGCCTGCAGTCCCGCTACCTTCAATTGCACCCGTACGAACAGCAGACACGGCCCAGCCATTTCTGGCGCTATCGAGATCGCTGTCGTTGGTCAGAACATTGCCACTGCCTGTAGCACCTGCAACATCGTCGCTTGTGCCGCCCGCCTCGGTTGCCGTGCCCGCATCATCAGCACCCACAGGCCCATCATTGGCGCCGTTAATGGTCACGGTCAGCGTGGTGCTGGCAAAGTTCCCGCCGCTGTCAGTTGCGCGATAGGTGAACACGTCTGTCAGCGATCCACCGCTGTTCAGCGCCTGAACCGTCCCGTTCGCATCATCAACGGCATAGGAGTATCCACCACCGGACAGGATGGTTAGCGTGCCATAGCGGCCGGTTACAGAAGTGCTGGTTGTGCCATTGCTGTTGACGCTGCTCGCGCTTGTCGATGTCTGGCTGCTGATCTGGTCGACACGCAGGCTGGAGGCGCCGCTGGAGGCAGTGTCAGATGTTCCGGCGTCGGTTAGGACGTTCCCTGAGCTCGTCGAACTGCCCGTGCCATTAGATGTGCCATATTTTTCAGTGACCGAACTTGAGTCAGCACGCACAGTTGGCGGGCCTGCAGAAACGGTTGAAACTGTGATGACAAGCTGTGCGGTTGCAGTCGCGCCGCTAGGATCGGTGATTTCATAGGTAAAAGTGTCTGTTGTCGCCGAGACGGGACCGCTGGTGGGCGTGTAAGTATAGGTGCCATCAGCATTGACTGAAAGTTGGCCATAAGTGCCATTTACGACCCCTGGGCCGCCGCTGACTTGAGATGATTGGCTAGTTGCGAACGAATAATCAGACGCTGGTGTGGCTGAGGTGAATGTTTTGTCGAGCTTAACGATTTGATAATTTGTTGTGCTGGTGCTCGCTGTGTAGACAGTCTGCACGGTTGCACCAGAGGTCAGGTTAGTGCCCGTTACTGGCATCCCTGCAGCAATTGTTGTTGAGGCGGCTGAAAGGCTCGCGGAAGCGCCAGAGATGGCCACCGCGCTGGTGTCTATGGTCAGCGTGTCGGCATTACCGCCAGAGTTAACCAAGGTGTAACTGGTCGCTGTGCCACTCGATGTGAAAGTAAGAACCGATGTGCCAGTCAGCAGAACCGGGTTGCTAAATGTTATGATTGCGGAATTGCCGCTGCCTGCTGTTTTGGTGAATGTGGTTCCGGAGGGTATCGCCGTTGAGCCATCGCCCGTGACTGTTCCGCTTGCCCCAATGCTTCCGATATTTGCACCCTTCAGCGTCACCGATGAATAGGTGGCCGCCTCAACGCCTGTAATGTTGTAGTTGGTAACAACAGTCTGCGTCGCGCCGATAACAACGGGGCTGCCTCCCAAAGACCCGCCCGCACTCAGGCGTGTCGCGGACAGCGTATCGCCATCGACATCGCTGTCATTGGTGATGACATTGCCCGAGGGACTGACACGGAAACTAGAGGTGGCGCTATAAGTTGCTGTTGCCGCATCATTTCTGGCCGTTGGCGCGTCATTTGCCGCCGTAACGTTGAACGTAATGACATTAGGCGTTGGGTCGGTATCTACCCCGCCATTGGTTGTGCCGGCATTGTCCTGCACTTTAAAGCTGAAGCTGGCATAGCTGTTACCATTGGCATTGGTTGCAGGCGTAAAGACCAGCTTGTTGGCCGTAATGTCGGCGACAGCAATACTGTCTCCGACGTTAATCGCTGTCCCATTCAGCGTGAGGCTGCCTGCGCGCGGCAAGGCCGTGATGATCACATTCGCCAACGCATTGCTGTCAATTGGATCAGTAAATCCAAAGTCAGCGGTTGTTATCGTCTGGGCTGTATCTTCGGTCAGTGTAATGGTTTTATCTGCACCGGCCGGCGCATCATTGACGCCGGTTATGCTGATGCTCAGCGTGTAGGCAGACGTGCTGGCCGCCGTGCCGTCTGAGACTTTAAAGCCCAGGCTAGTTGATGCAGTGCTATTAGCGGCAGGTGTATAACGCAGTTTGCCCGCGTTGATGTCGGTCGCGCTGATCGACTGGTTCGCGGTGACGGGAACCCAGCTTGTGCCGTTAAAGTAAGAAAGGGTGCCAGCGCCCGGCAGGGTGGTAATCACCACGGCGGCAATGGGCGTGCCTTCAGGGTCACTATAGGCCCCAAAATCCGTCAAGGCGAGCAGGGTTGCAGTGTCTTCAATGATCGTAACGGTATCGTTACCCGAGGCTGGCGGATCATTCACTGGCGTGACGCTGATCGTTAGTTTGGCCGTGCTTGTGGCGGTGCCATCGCTCAGCGTGTAGGTAATGACCGGAACAGTGCCATTATAGCCTGCAACGGGTCCAAAGCTGTAAATACCAGTAGAATTCAGCGTAAAGCTGCCGACATTGGCAATCGTAAAGGCCGTGCCCAATGTGCCAGAAACACCATTGATGCTGAATGCGGTCACGCTCAGTGCGTCGTTATTCGCGTCTGTATCGTTGGTCAGCACATTGCCTGTGATTGTCGTGCCTTCATTGCCCGTAATGCTGTCATTCACGCCTACAGGCGCACTGTTGACCGGAATGACGGAGTTGAGCGACGTATCCACGCGGTCAGAGGACGACCCAACGTTGAGAATAGCACCAGGGGCTGCATTGCCTGCGACTGCGAGTTGCGTAAAATAAGCTTGATCAACAACAAGAACGAAGCCGAAATTATCTACGGCGTTAGAATCGCCATCCATATTGCCATCATTGGTGGCTGCACTCAAAGTTGTGAACTGCGGGTCCGACCAAAAGTAGAAACCGCGGACAATCCCGCCAGATTTAATCGGCCGGCTGATCCACCCATAATAGGTATTTGATCCAATTGTTAATTGGACGGGAACATCATTTCCCGAAAACGACTGGCCATTAGTGCCATCACTAATGCGCGCCACATTGAGCGCAGTATAGGTGAAATCAATGCTATTCTGCTCTTTTAGGGCAAGATTTCCGCCAGCTGTGTAGACGCTATAGGCATTGGTAAAATTGAGAAAAGCCACTGAGAAATTACCTAAATTAGGGTGGTTTTACGAAAAAATTCAGCAATTGCGCCAGATGTCAAAAATATCGCGCATTCTTGCTTTTATCGTAAAATATAAAATTGCTATTCAAAACTGAAGATTTTGGTTCTCTCGGATTGTCGATAAACTCAAGCATTTTTTGAAAACAAACTCGGCAATGGATATGATTTTTGATTTTGCGAATCCCGCCACAATATCCGCAGCGTAGGAATCGATAGATAACGAAACTGAAGCGACCACTAGTTTCTTGTTAGGCCATTAGAATTTGGCATTATTTCAAAAAAATGACGAAAAAGTGGGAATAATACCGGTGATAAGATCACGCTTCCGATTTCGTCCTTGACTCCGGTAAGCAGTCAGAAATAGCCACAAAAATAACTAAATTTAAGTTTTAAAAATTGGGGGAATTTGTGGCAAAAGTTGGCTTTGACAGTATTTTTCAATCGACTGCGGCGAACCAGCAGGAAGAGTCTCAGAGCTTTTCGGGTTCATTGCTCAGCGGTGCGACCAATATTTATTTCACGTCGCAAGACCCCAATGCCGTAACATATAGCGGCAACAACGTTCCCGGGAACCTGACCTATACGCTGAACGGTACCACTTTCACGGTGCCAGGTATTGTGTCACGCCTCTTTAAAAGCGGCAGTGTGTATGAAGGTTTTTACTTCATTTCGTCGGGTAATGATTATGCGTTGGGCAGTCAGGAAACAGCGACTGCCTTTATTCTTGTTTGGCCCGGCAAGACCGCGGCGTTTCCTGATCAGAATACAACGCTTGCAGGTGTGAATGGCACCTACAGCACCTCCAGCGATCCGGTTGACTCAGCGCTGAATTCGCTGCTGACGGCGCAGCCAAAACTTATCAGCATTACTGAAGCAGACGCCGACGATAAGATTACCACGGGCGGAACGGTCACTTATACCTTCAGCTTTGGGGGCGATATTGACGCGGCGACCTTTACGGCGGCGGATATCATCAACGTCGGTACGGCGGGCATCACCATTGGGGCGATTACAGAAGTGTCGCCGGGCGTTTTTCAAGTTGTTGTGACAGGCACATCGGCAGGCACCATCCAGCTGGCTATTCCAGCTGGCTCTGATATCCGCTCGCCCACCAATTTCGCAGTCGATACGGCCGCGCAAATTACCGATGATTCTGTCATTCAGGTGTCAGCGGCTACGGCTGGGCCAGTGACCGTTTCCAGCCCGACCGTGAACGAGGGCTCGCCTTATGCGGTCTTCACGGTCACTGGCACGGCGGGCCAGGCAATCTCGCTTGCGCTTGCAACGGGCACGGCAAGTGCGGCCGACTTTGGCAGCACGAGCTTTGAAGTTTCGCTGAATGGCGGCGCCACCTGGTCGACTTATTCGTCCGCAGTGACGCTGACGGGCACGACGGCGCTGGTCCGCACGACCATCACCAACGACGCGATATCTGATAATAACGAAACCTTCACCCTAACAGCAACGCCCACCGGCGGCACGGCCGCCACGGGCACGGCGACGATTAAGGATGATGGCACCGGAACCATTTACAATCCTGACGGCACCGAGAACACGACTGCGGCGAAGAATAATGACGCTGGGCTTGGGGTTAGCTCTCCCACTGTCAATGAAGGATCGCCCTATGCCGTATTTACGGTGTCGGGCACAGTGGGGCAGACGCTGTCGCTGGCCTTGGCCACGGGCACGGCAGGGGCCGCTGATTTCGGCAGCACCAGTTTTGAAGTCTCGCTCAATGGCGGTGCCACGTGGACGCCTTATTCCTCGGCAGTTACGCTCACAGGCACAACGGCCTTGGTGCGCACCACCATTGCGAACGACACGATTGCGGACAACAACGAAACATTCACGCTGACGGCAACGCCCAGCACCGGCACGGCAGCCACGGGCACGGCCACCATTAAGGATGATGGCACGGGCACCATTTTCAATGCCGATGGCACGGAAAATACAACGGCCGTCAAAAATGATGATCGTCCCGTCAGCGTCACATCGCCCACCGTCAATGAAGCTTCGCCCTATGCGATGTTCACCGTCACGGGCACGGCAGGCCAGAAGCTGGCTCTGGCTTTGGCCACGGGCACCGCAGGTGCGGCTGATTTTGGCAGCACCAGCTTTGATGTATCCTTGGACGGCGGCGCGACCTGGACGCCCTATTCCGCCGCAATCACGTTGTCGGGCACAACGGCGCTGGTCCGCACGACCATCACCAATGATAACATTGCCGACAATAACGAGAATTTCACGCTGACAGCGACGCCCACAGGTGGCGTTGCAGCCACAGGGACGGCCACAATTAAGGATGACGGCACGGGTACCATCTACAATCCGGACGGCACAGAAAATACAACTGCCGCCAAGGATAATGATGGGGGTCTTGGCATTAGTGCGCCCACCGTTAATGAAGGGTCGCCTTATGCGGTCTTCACGATCAATGGCACCCAAGGCCAAAAGCTCGATCTCGCTCTCACCACCGGCACAGCGGGCGCGGCGGACTTTGGCAGCACCAGCTTTGACGTTTCGCTAGATGGCGGCAAGACGTGGACGCCCTATACGGCTGCCATTACGCTAACGGGCGCAACAGCACTGGTCCGCACGACTGTCGCGAATGATGCGATTTCGGACAATAACGAAGTCTTCACGCTCACGGCTACGCCCAGCACAGGCACAGCAGTCACAGGCACGGCCACCATCAAGGATGATGGCACTGGCACCATCTTCAATGCCGATGGTACGGAAAATACCACAGCAGTTAAGAATGACGATCGCCCGGTGACGGTGACGGGGCCAACGGTGAACGAAGGCTCGCCTTATGCCGTGTTTACGGTTTCGGGCACTGCAGGTCAGGCGCTGGATTTGGCCTTGGCCACTGGCACAGCGGGCTCTGCTGATTTTGGCAGCACCAGCTTTGATGTTTCGCTGGATGGTGGGGCAACTTGGGTGCCCTATACGGCTGCGGTGACGCTGACAGGCGCGACCGCCTTGGTCCGGACAACCATCGCAAATGACAGCATTGCCGATAATAACGAGACGTTCACGCTCACGGCAACCGCATTGGGCGGCAACCCCGGCGTTGGCACGGCGACGATTAAGGACGATGGCACAGGTGCTATTTTCAGTGCCGATGGCACGGAAGATACAACCGCCGTCAAAAATGATGATCGTCCGGTCACCATCAGTGCGCCTAAAGTCAATGAAGGGTCGCCTTATGGCGTCTTCACGCTGACTGGCGCGCCGGGCCAAACGATTACCCTTGGCTTGAACAGCGGCACCGCAACGACCGCGGATTATGGTCCTAGCTTTGATGTGTCGCTGGATGGCGGGAAGACGTGGGCGCCCTATTCGGCAGCCATTACGCTGACGGGTGCTACAGCGCTTATCCGCACCCCAATCGCCAATGATACGGTGGTCGACAATAACGAAACCTTCAGCCTCACGGCTGCTCCGCGTGGCGGCCCCTTGGCGACGGGCACGGCCACCATTCTCGACAATGGCACAGGCGCAATTTTCAATCCGGATGGCACGGAAAATGCGGCTGCGCCTAAGAATGATGATGCAATTAAGCCAGTCTATAGCGTGCTGCTGGCCAATGGGGATCGCTATTACACCAAGGATGCAACTGACGCGGCGAAGATGGCCTTGGGCTTGAACAACATCTTTGAAGGCGCCCGCTTTGATAATATGTCTGCGGTCCAGGGCGGCGTGCATCGTGATGCCTATTATCAAGCCATTACGAAGGACTGGTATTTCACGACCAGCCAGTCTTTGACGCCCTATGCGTGCTACACGCTTCAGCCACCAAAATCGGGCTTTGAAGTTGCGAACCCGGGTACTGCAGGTGCGACGGAATTCCGGATGTATCTGAATGCAAACGGCATTACGCAAATTGTTTCGGCTGCAGAAGCAACGGCGTTGGGCCTCACATCAAAGGGCTATGTTGATAAAGGCGCTGTCTTTGCAGCGACCACGCAATCAGCCTTCACTTTTGATGCTGAAGCCTATCTGGTCACGAACAGCATGGATGCGACCATCCAGTCCTTCGTAAAGTCTCTGGCGGCGACATATAAGAGCACGTCCAGCAAAGAATTTATCGAGGCTGTTGAGCAGCATTATCTGGTCTTTGGTGTCGCAAACGGGCTTCTGCCCGGCGCAAGCGCAACAGCGGCAGACCTGAATACGGCTTTCGCAACCAACTTCATCGCCTGATCTTGGATTTATTGGAAAATAACATGACGATTAAACCTTACATCATGTCTGGCACAGCTGTTGCGATGGCTTTGCTGGCGACCACGGCCACCGCAGCGCAGGCAGCGGAGAGCAACACCTATATTGGCGCACATGCGGGGCTGAATTTCCCCGGCGATTCCACTGCCAAAGTTGATTTTGGCTCTGGCATTGTTCTGAACGGCACTGTGGATCTGGATAATGGCGCCGAATATGGCGTTGTCATTGGCCAGCGCTTTGGCGGTTGGAAGCTGGAAGGCGAAGTTCAGCGGGGCGAATTCAAAGTCGCCTCCGTTTCGCTGGGCGGCACCCAAGTGGGCAGTGGGGCCAATGGCAATTATCTGACTCTGATGCTCAATGGATATCGGACAGTATATCTGTCTGAAACCACCGCCCTGTTCGCTGGGGCAGGGATTGGCTGGGGCCGTATGGCTTTCCCTAATATCGCTTTTGATCCCAGCTGCAATTGCTTCCCCAAGGCGGCAAAAGGCGGGTTTGCATATCAATTCCGCGGCGGCATTCAACAATCGGTCAGCGATAATGTTGAGTTTTTTGCTCAGTATAATCGCTTGTTCCTGCCCGGTACGGCCTCTTCATCAACGCCGGGTGTCAGCTATCCCAAGCGGAATTTTGGCGTGGCGAGCATGGGCTTGCTGTTCCACTTTGGTGGGGCTGCCAAGGCAGCAGCGGCTCCCGCTCCGGCACTGGCACCAGCAGCGCCTGCAGACGCCCAAGCAGCAGCCGACAGCATGGCCAATGCGGCACCCTCAAGCGACCCAGCTGCACCAGCAGCGCCCGCTGCACAGCCGCTTCCCGAGCCCTTCTTGGTCTATTTTGGCCTGAACCGGGCAGCTCTCTCGGCTGAGGGGACGCAGACTTTGGATCAGGCAGTTGCCGCGTTCCAACAGTTTCAAAATGTGCGGATCGCCTTGGTCGGCGGCACCGATACAACGGGAAGCAAAGGCTATAACCTCCAACTCTCGCAAAAGCGTTTGGAGGCTGTGAAAGCCTATCTCTTGGCGAAGGGCATCGCAGCTGATGTGCTGTCGGCAGAAGCTGTGGGCGAAACTAAGCTGCTGGTGGAAACCGGCGATAACAAGGTTGAGCCGCGCAACCGGCGTGTGGAAATCAATATTCAGTCAAAGGGCGAATAATCCCCATTTTCTGATTGGACGACTGCGTAAAGGGCTGGGCTGCATAGCCTGGCCCTTTTCTTTTACGGCACTTCGCCAGTGTAAAACGTCATGGAGCGAAGCTGTAAAGAAGGCTCTTGTCAGGGGGAAAAGCAGCATTTAGCCCATCATCCACAAAGTCATGGCATGATGGAAAGGCCAAATTATGCGTGCATTAACGGGGCTGGCCATTGCTGTTGCGGCACTTCTCTTTTTGGGGGAAGTCGCCCGTTTTTGGGGTGATGCCCGCTTCTTTCCTATGGCCTTTGATGAGCTAGG
>JACCED011115325.1_pt1 | contig 17870 bp, 12 predicted proteins | sample 7455021 | NCBI WGS metagenome assembly JACCED01 (sample SAMN15323456, study PRJNA562643) | freshwater metagenome | isolation source: river surface water | place: USA:Blue River Watershed | collected 2017-08-19 | reverse complement strand
TCGGCTTCGGCCTCCTCATCTTCAACAAGCGCATCCGCAGTTACAATGACGTTTTTGTGAGTTGTCGATGAAACTACACACACGTCATCCTCTTCGTCTTCTTCGCCGTCTTCTTCTTCCTGCTGCTGCTCGTTTTCATGCACTTCAAGCTTCACTGATTCTTCTTCCGGTCGATTCGCGTCGCTCCCACCAGCACCACTAGAAGCCACAGATTTCATATCAACCTTGGATTCTAAGGCGTGAATATATCGATTTAGATCAACGATCGCCGATTGTAGTTGTGCAATTTCATCTTCGCGTGAATTTGTAGTGACGGATGATCCTCTTACTCCTCCGCCTCCCATTTGTTCCAATTCCATAATTCGATCTTGTAACTTGCGAACACATGGTAATCCCATGATCGTATCATGTGTTTCCTTGTATATTGTGTATTCCCCAATCACGCCAGTCAGTATACTTGTGATATGTTTCGTCATAACCTGCGAAACATCTTCGATCATCGGACGTATATCAATCGTCATTCCACCGCCAGGTGCTGATGATGACGAAGATGACGACGACAAAGGTGTTTCATGCACAGTTCCAGACATTATGCTTAATTCAGAGCTGTATTCTTTATATTGTAATATGTTTATTTCAATTTTCATACAGTTTCGAATACTAATTCGAAACCCGAATCCTAATTCGAATATCGAATCCTAATTTTAACACATTATTATAAGGGATATAAAGTTCATTGATTGTATAATTCTATTGATAATGTCGGCAGATAAAGTTTCCGTTGCATCGGTTCCGTCGCCAGCGGTTTTAGATACAATGGTAAAGGTGATAATGGCCCAGACCGAAATGTCGCATGAAGAAGTTGTCAGTGCTTTAGAACGTACAAATTACGATCTAAAACGTGTGATTCGCGAGTATATGGGTGGTGGAGGTAATGATGCCGCTACCAAGGCGACTAGTGTGTCGTCGTCATCATCAATGAACCAGCTTCGATTTTCTGAAATCAGGCAATTTATGGATACGTCAGATCAAATGTATTACCGGCGTCAGGAAATGACAAAGATTTATAATCAAGTTCTCGAGAGAAAGAAGGCAGAAGCGGCGGCGGCGGCGGCAGCGGGGGCAGCGGGGGCTGCGACGACATCCAAACTATAACCTATGAATGATGCATTCTAAATTATGAATACCGGTCAGGTACTCTTTTGGAAGGAGTTTGACGCCTGCATATTTACTTGTAGCACTGTTCATTTTAGAGAAGAGCTGCCTTGTGTTATAACGTTTGATCGGTGGATTCAAGTTTTGTTGAACAACCAAGGTTTCATTTGTAACAGGATCATTCTTCCATATTAACGCAACATGACCATAAGGATAATTAGGTTTCTTGTAGTGCCAGAATATAATGCTACCTGGTCGTAAATAATACGACGCTGGTCGTGTATACGGGAATGTGCATGTTTCCAGTCTGATATGTCGGTTTGGGTTTGATATACTCGTAAATGCATCAATTCGCTTAAAAAAATCACTTGCATCGACTACATCTGGAAACGTGAGGCCTTTGTGTATGGAAAAGAAACGGCGAATGAGTTCTACACATTGAAACTCCGCACCGTATTTGGTGTGATGGACTGCATTCTTGTTTTTTTTGATGTAAAGAACGATATTTTCCTTTTCTTCTTTTTCTTGATTTTGTTTTGACATTAATGTATTCGTGTATAAGTTGCTAGTAATTAGGGGTGTCCTATTGTGAATGAGAATGATAGTTATGATAGTTAGGAGAAAAATAATACAAATAATGCGCAGTAATGTCATATTAATTATACGATATATTTTATTTTATAACGTATAATATTTCGAAGGCTCGGACAGCGAGCGAGCGACGGTCAGCTTGCGGGCTTACTCTGCCCCACTCTGAACCACCATTGTCTTATATTTCTTCTTCATTTTTAGACTATTCGCTGGAATCACTTTACTATTCACAAGAAAATCGTTGTTGTCTTCGTATAGCTCTGGCAAAATATGTGTCAGTGGTTTATTGACAATATGAATCATCTGCGATCCTTTCAGTAACGCGCGGTACTCTTGAATTGTCAAATTGCCATAATACTTGTCTAACAAATAGTGTGGATTTGGCGCTGGTTTGAATCCTTTGTTATTCGGAACTCCATACAGCAAATGAAGCAGGTGCAACCGCTCAAATTTAGTTGATGTATCAAGCGACTCCTTTAATAACGCGGCAACGGCGCACTGAGGCGAGCAATAACATCCGTTTACTTGAAAAACACCATTTACGATCATAATGGGGATATAATAAATAGGTCCTTCAAATTCGCATGTATCCCAGAAACACGCGGGTCGATGATTCATTTTGGTTTGAATTGTTTCGCCATTATGAAATGAGTATTTCAATCGATGGATCTTTTTCATGATCTCTTTCTGGCTTCGTTCATTGATCACTTGAATCGCGAGATCAGTAGCTGTTGCCTTTTTAGTCACTGGCTGTTGATGGGTTTGGGATGATATTGGTGCCGTTGTTGCGATATTTAATAACGACGACGACGACAATGCGGAAGTTTCTTCAGGAACTTCTTGAGTATCAATACGGTCATTTTGCATGCATAATGAGCTAGTATCTAATTCTAATGTTTCATTATCGCTATCGTTATCATCGTCGAGATCATTCACTTTTTGTGTCGATAAATCGCTCGGTTGATGATATGTTGACTGTGCCATATACGACTCTACTTCGCTTATTGCAGGCGTATACTCATAACTTGAGATCGATTCGTTTGTTTTTAGATCGGAGATATGACACTTCAAATGCAAAATAATATTTGGCACTTCGGTTGTATCATATATACCACTTTTTGAGTTCAAGATCAGGCCGGCCTTCGGTTTTCTACCGCGTTTTTTGTTGATTTGTCCCTTATGAATCTGATTCGGTGAAACAAGATCATCTTCGACCAGCGGTTGAACATTGTGATAGTCTTTTAACGTAGAGGATATTCCGGAACCGGACCCATACCCAGACCCGGATGAAGATAACGTTGCTGAACCACCAGACCCCGATCCCGACCCAGATCCAGATACGTTTGATTGTAATGGATAATGGTTGTGCTTTACAATATAATTATGCTCTGTCTGTTTCAATATGACAATATTGGGAAATGTAGGTGTGGCAATCGGTGATTCGGGTTCGGGCTCGGGTTCAGGTTCGGGTTCTGGCTCGGGTTCTTGCTCAGGGACTGAATTGGTGATAACATCTTTCGTTTCTTCAATTACAGGTTCCGCCACTGGTTCCGCCTTTTTGCGACGATTGTTTGTTTTTTTTACAGGTAATGGCAATGACCCAGGAGTAGTAAATGTCGGCATCTAATAAAAAGATTTTCGGGATACACATATAGTGTGGTTATGTTTATACCCTTTTTGGTTTATGCAATTGTCATAAAATAACTTAAAGCCATGAAGATATGTTCTTATGATGCGTAAAATTTATAGACAATGACCACAGTGAATAACAATATGGTAAACCTATTAGAGTACAACATTATACCCATAGGGGATCATTGTTGTATTTCAATCATATTAAATGAACTTCAGTTAAGAAAAAGAAGTTATCCCTTTGATTGGGTTACAAAGGTAGACCAAATATATGATACAAATATATTTTACAATATTCAATTGATTCGTGAATTATATTCAACAGAAGACATAGATTCTATCGTAGAAAAATATATTGGTAATGCATTCAATCATGACAATCATATTAACAGCAATAATAATATTTGGTTCCCTCATGATAACGAAGATATCTCTTGTATTTTTAATAAATATAAAAGAAGATTTACTCGATTAAAATTAGATCTAAGTAACAAAAATATTTTTATATTAGTAACTCGGCATTACTATATTGAAGAAGATATATTTCAAAAAATAGTAGAAGATTTATTGGAATATAATAAAGAATCACTGATTTTGTTTATAAGTGGCATCGATCACAGTTACATAACAAGTAGTAGTTATCCGAATGTAATATTTAAATACATTGACTATGATATTTCAAAGTGTTATAGTTATGATTACTCACAATTTCGTCCAAGTATTAAAAAATATATCACCGACCTTTTTTTATTATAACTTACAAAACAACATCCGTTGCCTTTTTCCGCGACGACTCTTTCTGATAACAACCGCGACACAAAGGAATATAATTCGACGAACCGATGACAACCTGATCTACTTCACGTGATGTCCTGAAACTGAAGACACCTGGCGTTCCATCACGGCATAAACTACACAGAGATTTCAGTTTCATAATGTGGTCGCTGAATGGGACAAGCTGAAGCAAGTTTCCGATTGGCTTTCTCTCGAAATCACCGTCCAAGCCGCAGATATAAACGCGCTTATTTGATTGTTCGACAAGTAACCGCACTTGTTCCTCGATGTCCGGAAAGAACTGACCTTCGTTGATAAGAATGGTTTCAGCTCGGGCGATGGTTTCTGAATTGTTTTGAATGGCGTCTTGAATCGTATTCGCGAGAATGCATGGGATCATTTGCTTATCATGCGTTGAAAGCATAGGTTCGGTCGTATAACGATTGTCTGCGGCGTAATTGATCACTGCAACAGGAATATCGCAGAACACGCACTTCTTGTATACGTCCAATAAGTAGGAGGTCTTTCCTGAAAACATAGAACCAAGAATCAGTTCTAAATATCCGTGATGCCCGGACGCGGGGGCGGAGGCGAGGGCATGAGCGGGAGCGGGAGCAGGCGTTTCCGTGGCCATCTTGGGTGCTTTCTTCTATTATACTTAGACTACTTTATATATCGGAATACGCAATAAACTAGCTTCAATTCTTTACAAATCAAAATATTTGAAGTGACATAAATATATTTCATTCTTTTTTATATTGAATCGAATCGTGTGAATACGATGGATAGTGAATCTCATACTAAAAATGACGCCATGCCATGGGTCGAAAAATACCGTCCATCTTGTTTTGATGAAATTGTCCTTGATCCAATGAACCGCACGATCTTATCCAACATCTTAAAAACAAATTATTTCCCAAACTTGTTATTCTATGGTCCGCCAGGTACAGGTAAAACCACCACGATCATCAACCTTGTCAATGCGTATCAATCCAAACTAAATATGCGCAACCGCGGACTAATGATTCATTTAAACGCATCCGATGAACGCGGTATCGATATTATTCGTAACCAAATCAACAGTTTTGTCAGCACAAAATCGATGTTTGGAAACGGGATAAAATTCGTCATTTTGGATGAAGTGGATTATATGACAACGAATGCTCAGATTGCGCTTCGATACTTATTGACAAGCTATACGGACAATAATGTCCGTTTCTGTCTCATCTGTAACTATGTATCTCGTATTGATGAGTCTCTGCAAACAGAGTTTGTTCGGATGCGTTTTAATCAATTGCCCGAATCAGATATACTCGTATTCTTACGTAAAATCCGCGATAATGAGAAATTAGCTTTGACCGATTCAAATCTCGTAGCGATTCAACGCCAATTTCATTCGGATATACGTAGTATGATCAACTACATCCAGACAAACCAAGATCATCTTCAAGAGTTGCATGTTATCACAAATAATGTCTGGGATAAAATGGTGGAATTGTTTCGCGACCCGGCATGCGATACGCAAAAGATCATGACCTATTTCCGAGAGATTGGTGCTCGTTATTACATCGACCCGCGGACGATCATCAAGCAATTTTTGTATTACATTGTACGCCATCGCAGCGATGAAATGGTATCTGTTTCGTTGTTGAACAGTATTGAACACATTATTCATTTGCATCATATTCGCAATGAGTATATCATTCATTATTTTATACTTAAATTCCGGTCATATTTTCTGGCAATCCCGAATGCGCTCGCAGTCGCTCCCGCCCCTGCACCCGTGAAAAAAATCATCAGGGTAAAACGTAAAAAAAGCAATTCATGAATTGTATCGTTTTAAATTGAATTATAATGTTTCTATTTTATCGATAACATGATTTGTTTATAGTCAACAGTGTATATGCCAAAATCTTCGACGAAAACTGAGGCTATGTCTTCAACTTCAATGGTATCTAGTTGCAGCGGCGGCCCGGAAATCGATGCAGAATGGATGAAATTCATGTCACGGATCACTAAACAACAGAATTGCGACACGGTGGATGATGATATGATAAGCGACGACGAGTCTGATTCAAATGAAGTTCTCGCAATTCCATCCGCGCCAATCAATAATCATACATCGACGCTTGTCAATGATGGTTATAATACAAAGTCGTCTATTGTGTCATCTTCCCCCGGTATCAAACCGAAAAAATCATGTATATCCAAAAAAACGCAGAGGCGATCGTATTCATTTATTGATGACTCGTCGTCTTCCAATGTGGGAATGGCGGGCGTTGGGGTCATGGCGACGGGGTCACAAGAAGTATCGCCCCCTTCACATATCCGCAAGAAATTTACACCAATTTACATTTCCACGAAGACGAAAATCGCATATTTGAATCAACCAGTCAACATTTATGATATTTTCTGGAAAATACCGGTTCAACATTATTATCAGAGATCAGAAGGTGTCATTAAAAAACAAATCAAGTTTCAGACGACAGATCCAGCTGTTGTAGCATCCATCAAGGAGAAGTTACAACAACAACCCAGATGTTATGATGAGTTCATCATCGAGCATATCGACAACCCAACCGGTCGAATTCCGTATAAGGATCAAAGAAAGGTAAGTATCGGATTATGCAAAAAGGATCTTACTGGCGGGAGCCACAAAAAAAAGCGCGCATTCTTCAATTGCTTTGTGCTCATCTTGCGCATAAATGGTGGAACTGCGCCTCCTGAGGAACGCGCACCAGAAGACGATATTCTGTATAAAGAGATGCATGTCAAGGTATTTAATACTGGAAAACTCGAGATACCCGGAATTCAGGAAGACGGGACGCTTATTCAAGTATTGCAACTTCTCGTTTCGGTGTTGCGCCCCTTTTTAGGAGACGGTTTGGACTATATTCAAAATCGATGCGAAACCGCACTCATCAATTCCAACTTCAATTGTGGATTCTATATCGACCGCGACAAACTCTTTCAGTTGCTCAAATACAAATACCGGATGAATTGTAACTACGATTCGTGTTCATATCCAGGGATTCAAAGCAAGTTTTACTATATTCCGGATAAGGGCCCTCATGAGCAAAACGGACAACAACCCGTCTCGATGAGTATGCCATATTATGAAGTGTCCTTTATGATTTTCAGAACAGGAAGCATTCTCATCGTAGGCAAATGTAACGAGGAAATCCTTCACACAATTTATCGGTTTATTTGTATGATACTTGAAACTGAATATCTGACAATTCAAATGGGCGATATTCCAGTTCCCGAAGTTTTAGTAGGTGTCGGTGGCGTTCCAACTGAAACAAAAGCGGTCAAAAATTCAAGAAAGAAGAAGATCAATTCAACTGATATTCGATATTACAATGAATGATCGAATACCGCCGTTGCGGATTATTTAGCATATTTGTTGTTCGTAAAGAATATAAAGATTTAAAAATTGTGTATTCTATATACCGTCTATTTTTACTCTAATGGCTTCGAATCAGAGTGGAGGAGGCTCTGCGATTGTCGCAACCTCTAATGGTGATAACCAACAAATCAGTAGGATTCCTACCTATGCATGCTTTCAACATGCCACCAAAGTCGCTATTTTGGAGGACAAGCCAATTATTTTGGATTATTGGACGAGCTCATTGGATAAATCTTGCCTTATTGGCGTTCGTTCCAACAACGAGAAGCTTCTTGTCAAGAGTGAAGATGAGTACACGAGCCCGATTGCGAAGATCTTCAAGGTGGACACCGAGTACATCATCGTTACTGCGAATTCAATTTACATCGTCTCTGCTGATATTAGCACAAAACGCATCGGATAAATACTACAATCTGTAATGTAGTTATTCTTATAATCGGTATATTATTATAAGAATACATAGAATAAACCACGACATTTAAGATGTCATTTTCAATTACTTATTTGAATGATTGCACCTCATTATATACTACAGTAGGTGCTCCTGCTCGTATTACAACAATTACTCCATCGCCGTTGAATGGTGGAATTCGTCTTGTTTGGAATCCGCCGGAAAATGCATCAAACGTCATTATTAATGCCTACGTGGTTCGATACAAATTAACTGGTGCGCCATTAAGCCAGACACTAGGTGAAGTAATAACTACTCTTACTACAGCAGATGTTGTCGGTCTTTCGAATGGTGTTTCGTATGATTTATGGGTGGTTGCAAAAAACTTTTTTGGAGAAGGCCCCTATTCGCCTGCGGTAAGTATTTCTCCTGGCGCAGCACCATCGCAGTCTTATTTTATACGCCGGGCGTATCATTCTACCACTGCCGGAGATGGAATTGGCGTCGATCCGAGCACGGCGCAAAAAATCGGTATAGAATTTACACCGCCTGTTTCAAACAATGGTGGAAGACCACTCGTATTTACAGTTAAATATACACGTATCAGCGACATCGACGGGTATGGAACTGGAGGTGGAGCTACCGATATCTCATTTGTAATTACTGAAAATATACAAGATAATCAAATTATGATTGATGCATCAAATACACTTTCAATCGGAAGACCCCCTGTAAAAGGGAACTATATTCGAAGAGAAATTATTCCACCTTTTAACTCTATTGTTACGGGTAATTACTTATTCCAAGTATTCACAAATAATTCATACGGTCTTTCGGGTGGATCGTATATATCGTTCAATATACCGATCTATTCGCTGAATGATGCGAATGTAATCGGTGCAATGATTCCTCGTATTACTGCACCTACATTTTCATCCTATGCCAGACCAGACACTGCCGGTATTGTAAGTATCGTAGCTAGTGATGGATCTTTTCGGTTTCGATGGAAACAATACCGAGGTGGTGGTTCAGGAAGCACCGAGGCGAATGCGTATGTCGGTTGGTCGTATCGTATTCAATATACAGATGACAAAGATTACTGGTATTATCCTCCAACGTCTGTCGCTTCACCAGAAACTGCAAGATACTTAGAATACACCGTTCCGTATGATACAACAAGTGTAGGTTCTGGAAGCGACAATTTTGAATATTTTATCGACATTAGTCGAAACGTAATTAATGGACGTCAGTATTATTTCAGGTATTGTGTTGTGAATGCACTCGGAGATGCAAGTGAATACACGCAGGTCACCGATGCAAATTTATCACTTGTAACCGTAACTCCTGGTAAAATACCGCAACCGCCGCAGATTTTCAATGCAGCAGTCGGTGATCGGTTGGTTCGTCTTTTCTTTGGATGGGTAACAAATCCCCCGTCAAGCGAATTAACTGGCGGACCGCCAGTATTAGATTATCGTATCGAGAGATATATTGTAACACGTAATGGAAGCGCGATATCTATACCTTCTGTTCCGAATGAAGTATTTGAAAATATAATTGGACCTTATTACGAAGATAGGTTAGATATTCGTGTAAATGGAACGGAGTATCTTTATAAAATCTATACGAGAACATCCTCTGGTTATTCTACAAATTCACGTTCTGTTACTGCGATTCCCTCACGCAAAAGTGACGTTGTTTATAATGTAACCTCATCCGTTGATACATCACAAGTTACCTTGTATTGGTATCCACCTATGGTAATAGAACCGGGCGTTCCGATTGTCCAATATTACATACAATATCGAATATTTGACTTAAGTTTCGTTAATCAAATACCGACTGGTAATATTGTTGGGACATTCAATCAACCTACAATTACAAATACCATTCAAGACATGAATTGTATATTGGTGGATGATATTCTATGGTCTGTCTTGAAAACCACCGTGAGGTCGACGTATACGAATAGCACAAACCTCTTTTTTACACTTCGTAATCTAGATAACAAAGTTCCATATGTTTTTCGCATTGCTGCAGTTACACAAGATAAGGCGCGTCGAAATTTAATTGGTCTAATGAATGTTGTCGGAAATAACAGTCCATATTTATCACGTCCAACAATTATTGGTAAAGTGCCAACACGTCTTGTGAATGTTGAATATACGGTAGGTTCTGCTAGTATAATAATATCATGGTCTAGTGCAAATGTAGCCAATACAGAAGCCATAATACGATTTATCGTAGACTATCGTATTTTCGGATCTGGGTCAGCATATTTAACGCAAACGTTCGAATATGTAAACAGTTTAACATTCAATAATGGGGTCGATACTGCTCGATTTACGGTCACTGTTTCTGGTCTTGAAACAAACGTTAGTTCACGTCCACTTACAAATACAAACAGTTATGAGATGATCATTTACGCTGAAAATACAGTGGGATATACAAATACAAATGAGCGAACTAATTTACACACGGAATTTCAATTTACCGATGTTTATGAAAACTTGATAATCCCACGTTTGGTTCGACCAACGTCTGTTCCATCTATTATTATAGAAGCGCGGGAGTAAAATGTTTTTACAATATTATAAGTATGTATAAATGGCTACGTTGATAGCGCCGGTGTTATCAAATTTCGTGGTAGCACCACGAGTATTCGGATCGCCACCATTCGAGTTGACGAATCCAACATCATCAAATACAAGCACGTTTTCAACTTACACATTTACGACAGATAGTTCAGGATCGCAAATTATATCCATCAGTGGCCGAACAGTGACCATTTTAAAATCCGGTAACGCCACAATTACAGCAACACAGTCGGCATCATTCGGATTCTCTTCTGGTTCAATTAGCACAATTTTTACTGTAAATGTTGCAACACCAACTTTGTCGAATTTCGTGATTCCGCAAAAGTTTTTCTCCGACATTTCATTTTCTTTGACAAATCCAACTTCAAATAGTCCTGGTGCTGTTTCATTTCGTAGTCTAACTACTGATATTGTAACTGTTACCGGTCGTGTTGTTAATATAAAACGTGTTGGCCGAGCACGTATAGAAGCTATCAAATTTCCAGCTACAAATTACGGAACTGCAAGCATTATCGCCGAATTTGATGTTCTTACAAGTATTGTGACAGTCGGTGTCCAAAATCAGATAGATTTATCTTGGAATCGACCCACTGAAAACGGAGCAACTATTAAAAACTATTTCTTTTACGTAGAAGAACGCGTTAGTAATGTTACACCCGCTCCGTATATAAATAAAATAATGGAAACATTATCACCCACAACAAAATATTATTTTTCGTATGCATTACCGGTTCCTTATTACGCGCCTTTTTTATCAGCAACTGGTCTTCCTACCGGTATTGATATTAATGCTTCTAGTGTTTTTTTTAATTTAACGACTTCACTCGCAACAACTCAGAAAAATCACATAGATCTTGGGTATTACTGCGAAGTTGAAATATCATGGGTGTATCATGATGATCGCCCAATTCAAGCGTTAAGTAGTGTTGGTGCTGTTACGGTGATGACGATTTCATTATACAAAGAGGCAAGCACTACTGCCGGTGATAACCGTATCGATTTACTGCGAAGTGTTGAGCGAACATATGATTCTACTACAAATTGTCTAGGGCCGCGACCCCAAAATAATAATAAGACGATCACAGATATCTTTACAGTGTCATTTGATGCAACTGCTGCGCGCGAGCTGAAATATTTGAAGATGACTGATATTATTTCAGGTAGGTTAAAACTCTCGAGTAATACATATTCTCCTGCTTCTGCGCCAGAAACAACACGGGAATACAGTATTATTTTGAAAGATGTCCGTATACTTCCTTATCGCCAGCACATTACGAGAGAATTTACATCTCTCGGATTTGGTGCTGGAAATGCGGATACTGGTGTAGGATTTTCAGTTTCTACTGTGAATGCCGCAGCGCCACTTGCGACGACTGGAGTGTTATATCACATGCCAAGAATGACACGATCAATGACGGATTATAATGAAGCAAAAATGTCGTTTACATGGAATTATGGCGCAAATATTACTAGGTTAACTACAGATCGTGCATTGTTACCATTAAATGGCGGTGAGATTACAACTTTGAATATTCCATTTCAAGTACGAATACGATGTTATTCGCGTCCTTATGCGCGAACTACGTCAGTAATATCTGTTGACCAATACAATACTACTGACGTTTCTAGCTTTTTAACAAATTTAAATGACTCGCGATATCATACGCGTTCATTGTTTGATGTTGTATTGAGCACAACGGCAACCTATGCACAAATCATAAATGGCACAAGTGTTACAAGAACATTTGATATATCTGGTGCTACAGGGTTTCCTTCTTTTTCTGGAACAGGCGTAGACACATCTGATACACAATTTGTTTTCCTATTTCAACTTACGATGACTGATCCTAGTTATAATGCATATTTTCAAACAATTACAACAGAAGCCGATGCATTTCGTGTAAAAATGTTATCACAAACGTTTACGCCTCGTCAAGAATATCGTTTTCAAAGTCCAGACCCGACAATCCAATCGTCGAATGCACTTACAAGTCTAACAAATACGTTATATAATATTAGTGATCCTTATACTAACATCAATTCGTATTACAGATTTTATAACCTAACAAACGGTGTCTTTTATTCTTTTCAGATTTCATCGAATAATCGTTTTGGCACAAGTCCGTTTTCCGAGTCATTCACACGACGTTGTGGATCCGTTCCAAATCAGATTGTGAATACAATTGATAGTAATGGTAGAAATACTCTTGTTATTGAATCTGAAAAAACGACGAGTCAAGTCAATATTTACTGGGAAAAACCATCATTTTCTGGTTACGATATCAAGTATTTTGTGATACAAATGAATATTGATCCGAATGGACGCTGGTTAACATTTATTGACTATACAAAGGATCAGTCCTACAATACAATTACATTTGACACATTTGAAGACGTAATTGTTCCTGTGACAGATGAAACGTTGACAAAATATGAAAAGATTATCACTACCTATAAATATAAGTCATCCGGAGAATCAGGTGCTCTTCTTAACGGTAGTAAATATTATTTTCGTCTAGCAGGCGTGAATGAATTAGGGTATTCTTTGTTTTCATCAATATTAACTGGAATTCCGTTTTCGCGTCCAGAAAATACACCAATTGAATTTTATGGAAATCCCATTATTGGTGACCAATTGATCTATATTAGTTGGAAAATACCGAAAGATGATGCTGGTTCTCCAATATTGAATTATGTCATTGACTATGAAGAAGTTGTCGAAAATATTCAAGGTGGAGTAACTATTTCTAAGAAATATGTCAACAAACGACGATACAAAATAGACAGTAGTGAACCGACTAGAAGCTCATACCCTTTTACCGATTTTCGAGAAGTGTATACTGGATATAAACATTTTGAGGATTTGTCAATATCTGAACAACTTCGTTTATCGTCATTACGTTCTGTGTTAGTAAATTATGTCATTCCACCTACACCGATTACACTTAATGATGCAGATTATAATAAGAGTTATACAGAGACGCCCAATCGCAACGTTATCATGTCATATACTGTTCCATCATTTACTTACATTAGCGCGGAACTTAATCAAAACGTATTTGATCTTTCAAATATACAATTGAAGTGGTATTATAAAGTTGATAATACCGGCACTGCATGGCTAGATGATTCAACAGAAGTCACTTTTGGAATGTCGATACGCGGGCATTTAAAAGATATTAGTGGCAATCCTGCAAACAATATTGACAATATTTTTTATATTCCGAATAACTCGAACAATGGCGTCACCTATAGGGTTAACCGAACTATGTTTGATTTAAGTGGTGGTAGATATCAATACATTAATTTTCTTACTGGGGATATAATTTCATCAACCAATGTTTCTGCTGTTCCGAGAGTATTTGCTGTAATTGATCCAAATAAAAGCCGACGCATTGATTCTTATAATAATAAGCGTTACAAATTACAGGTTGATTTTGAAATGGTAAATTTTTCGTCTAGTCTCTATAAATTTTTGTTGTATTCTGGTCCAATTGTCATGAATGGAACTGCGCCAATTCGAACGGATGCAACTACAAATACGAGGTTTACATTGAAAATAGAGAATAATGCACTATCTCCACTATTTAATGATGTAAAATACCGATTTGAAATCACACCATTTAATATGAATGATTTCTTTCCTGATTCAAGAAACCGTATCGAACAACGTATCGGAACAACCGTTGCCGATCCAATTACAGATATGAGTTATTCATTGGTGGCTACAAATATGGGAGGAAAGGTGATACTTCAATGGCGGTATTCGGCACCCTCTGACTATCAAATTAATATAACTATTCCGGATGAATACAAGGATGCGTATTATCCAGAAGAATATAAACTACTTGCACAGTCTGGAGGTATACAGTCGATATTTGCTCCAAGTGTACGGCCAAATGGTGATCTAATAAATTATTCCATTCCATCAGATGATCCAGAGGATATAAATGCCGGTTTCGTTCAGAAGTTTTTGAAATCTGGTCGTGGTTATGCGATCACAGTTGCACCGGTGAAACGTGTAGAAATAAACGGAGAAGAAACATCATTACCGGCAGAAGCGCGTAATATATTTCCATCGGGAACATATATTGTTCCGTTTCGTATTCCATTACGACCTCTCACATTAACTGCACTTGGCAATAATAGTTTTGTTTTGTTGAAATGGAGACTGCCGAATATTGAGGATGATCCGAATTATTATAAAACCGTGTATCCGAACCCATTCAAACCATTACCATTTTACACTTATCGTTTTTATTCTGTTGAACGGCGAAATATAACTGCAGGTGAAGTATCATGGACTGTGGATAATTCAAATATTGTGATACCAGCCGGAAGTCTCGCAGGTCTTGAAACAACATATACTGTAACTGGATTGCCGAATGAAAACAATCATCAATTTCGTATTCGTTTGATGATTATCAATGATTATAATAATCAGCGCGCATTTTCTGATTATACATATATGTCAAGTGTTAATAATATTAATCTTGTTGAGAATGATGAGAATACAATATACCCATCTTTGTATCCTTATACGCCAAGTGCACCATCATTACGTTCCGCAAAAAGATTTGAAACTACAATTGGTAGTCGGTTGAACGGTCTTGCTGTTACGATTGATTTTCCAAGTTATAACGGAAATGCCGATTATTATGAATGTTACATTGAATATACTCCACCAAATGGTTCGTCTGGCTCAGGTAGTGTCTGGTATGATATATTTGATAGCAGACCGAATATAGGTATTGCAAATATCAGTGATAACCTTACGATACTTGATACAAACCAACGATTACGAACCTCGTTATTATCTGTATCAACCTCCCAGCGGTTCGTCATTATATGTAAAGCAAACGTGGATGCGTATGGTATCCGCGTTCGTGTTCTCGGACGAAAATCAGGTCTTCCAGAACCATATCCTTTTTTTCTATATTCAGATTACTCTTCAGAAGATTACATCGAACTTTAATTCTTTAATGCTGATGATTATAGTCCAGATTGGAGTGTACTTACTTGTTCAATTGTAAGTGTATCAGGGAATTCCACATTGAATTTTATTTTAAGCGCACCTGTTTCGCCGTTTTTTTCTAAACCCAAACCTGGTATTGTTTTTACACTACCTGGTTTAATGATGTTTCCTGGCTTATTTGCGAGTTTGAATACACGACCGTTGATATGTGCGATTTCAAAATCAAACCCGCAAAGAGCCGATTTGAGTGATATTGTTTTTTCAACTGTGAGGTCAAGATTTTCGACTTTGAATACTGGATGTTGAAGTATATTCACTATAATTCTGACGTCACCTTTCATTCCAACCTCGTTCATATGACCACACTCATTTAAAATGATTGTGTCTCCACTCTGGACGCCTTTCGGAATTTGCGCATGAATCGTTTCACGCTCGATCTTCACAATATCATTGTCTGGAACTTGGCGATCAATTTCGATTGGAACAGAACAACCATTATAACATTGCTCTAGAGTGAGTGAAACCGTTTTGATCATTGTTTCTGGTACTTGATATACGCGGACGTGGGGTTGCTGAGGTTGGTGTTGCTGTTGTTGTTGATGATGCGACGTAGCCATGGGACGACCATTATGAAATGCTTGAAATACGACTTTGGGTCCTTGTCCGCCCATACCCATACCCCCACCTCCGCCGCCCCCTGCAACGTTTCCAAATAACATGTGAAGAAGTTCTTCTGGTATACCTGGGGGAAATCCACCACCTGGCACTCCACCGCCAAATTGGAACATATTTGGATGAAAACCGGCCATGCCACCACCCCCTGCACCAACCTTACGCATCATATCATAATTTCGCCGTTTGTTTGCATCAGATAATGTAGCATATGCGTTATTTAATTCTTGGAACATCTGTTTACTCTCTTCCGTATTTCCATTCTTGTCTGGATGATGAAGCATCGACATACGACGATAGGCTTTCTTAATTTCATCTTCGCTTGCTTTTTCATCAACACCAAGTATTTTGTAGTAATCTTTGTCTGTATCATTTTCCCCAGAATTCGTATACGAATAATCGTCTTCTTCAAAAGAGTTTGTGTCAAAAAAGACATTTGGTCCATGACCACCAGGTCCAAATGGAAAGTTGAAAAACATGATCGAATGAAAGAATGAATGAACGAATGAATGAACGAATTGTTATTATTTAAATGATACATTTTATATAGTTTATTACGACGCGTTATCCCATGTCTTCGTTGAACCATTCATCCGCATCTCCTGATATTCCATTCATTGCAAAGTATCAACCGTCGAAAATTAATCAATTCGAACAGTTGGACGAAAACACAATAACGATTATTCACAGCTTAATTACAATGGACAATTTGAATATCATGTTTTACGGTGATTCCGGCTCTGGAAAAACGTCTATTATTAATGCTATGATTCGCGAGTATTACAAAAAAACAGCTTCATCAACTACGATTCAGGATAACATTCTCATTCTAAATAGTCTCAAAGAACAAGGAATTCAGTATTATCGCAATGATGTCAAGGTTTTCTGTCAAACAATGTCGATGATTCCGAATCGAAAGAAAATCGTGCTATTGGATGATATCGACTTGATCAATGAACAAGGACAACAAGTGTTTCGTAATTGCATTGATAAATACAGTCATAATGTGCATTTTATTTCGTCGTGTACAAATATTCAGAAGGTGGTGGATACATTTCAATCTAGAAATATCATTATTAAGATCAACCAGTTAAATCAAGGTTGTTTGAATAAAATTATGCTTAAAATCAAGACAAATGAGGGATTGATGATAACAAAGGATGCGGAGAATTTCTTGCTCCAAGTATCAAATGGATCAGTGCGAACGTTGATTAACTACTTAGAGAAAATTAAACTCATTGATCGAGAGATTACATACGATCTTGCAAACAAAATATGTACGAATATTAGTTTTCATCGTTTCGAAGAATATACACGAGAGATTTTGCGATCTGACGCCGCTGATCCGAATAAATGTGTAAGTGCAGCGAATGCGATATTATTCCAGCTTAACGATGAAGGATATTCTGTGCTTGACATTCTTAATAATTATTTCTTATTTGTGAAACTTACACCATTGTTTGATGAAGATACTAAGTATCGTATTACATCTTTGATTTGTAAGTATATCACAATATTCCATAACATACATGAACATGATATAGAATTGGCACTATTTACGAATAATCTTGTGGGGTTGCGCGTGGGTGTGCGCGTGGGGTTGCGCCCCCAAACGACGCTGTGCGATTAGTTGTGCATGTGGGGTTGCGCCCCCAAACGACGCTGTGCGATTAG
>JACCED010458076.1_pt1 | contig 17870 bp, 28 predicted proteins | sample 7455021 | NCBI WGS metagenome assembly JACCED01 (sample SAMN15323456, study PRJNA562643) | freshwater metagenome | isolation source: river surface water | place: USA:Blue River Watershed | collected 2017-08-19 | reverse complement strand
CCCCCGCAACAACGCAGTATTGAACAACGTTGTTGGATACACCAGTACCCCCGCCTTTAATTTGAGTAATACCAGACGAATTTACGTTAGTACCGAGAGCGCCTAAGTTAGCTGCTTGTGTCATTATAGAACTCCGTAAACTTTAACTGTGCCATAAGTGTTAATCGAAGATCCACTTGTTCCACCTATCCATAAGCGTAAACCACGACCAGTCATTGCAGTTGAAGAATAAAAATTAGACTGCTCTAGGTAAGGTGTTGGGTTAATCATTGTGCCTTGTGCATCGCCAATTTTTATAGTGTTTGCATAAACATCGTATAAGTTTAAAGTACCAATAAAATAAGCTAAACCTGCAGTTGTAGTCCCTAAAGATCCAAAAATTTCTGGGTATGAAGTGGTGCTAGCAGAACCGCCTTGGACCCCTTGTGTGCCAGAAGCAGTTGTTTGCTGGTAGTTCATTACCCAATAAAAGTTAGTTGGGAAAGTGCCACCACTAAATAACCCGCCAGACAAAGATGCGCCAGTAGATTCATAAGCCATACAAAGAACCTCACCACTAGTAGAAGCTCCGTTATAAATTTGCAATTTAACTACATAATTTTGAAATGTTGAGTTAAAGCAGTTTGCTATATCAATATAGGCTTGTGGACTACCACTTGCAATATTAGCTGATCCAGTTAAATACATACCAGCTTGAACCCAGCCGTTTGTACTATTGTAATTTTCGGGTACGTTTAGAGTTGTATTAAATCCTTGCGCCCCAGTAGTAGGAGATGCTGGTCTACCAGCAGTAGTCCAAGATTGGTTAATTAATCCGTTTCCAGCAATAGTCGGTGTTGTTAAAGTTGGTGTTGTTAAAGTTACACTAGTCTGGATATTAGAAGAACTTACCGCACCAGCAGCATTAGGGATAGCATTAGCTACAGAGCTAATTTGGAAGCTCTCAACAGTAAGTAAGTTGCCAGCGGAAGCACCAGTAGCCAAGACCACGGTTGTGCCGTTAGTAGCAGTGTAATCAGCAGAGCCAAGCAAAACGCCGTTAAGGTAGACATTAATGAACCCCACGTTGTAAGAAGGTGGTGTGAATGTAGTCTGTGATGCGGTAGCTGTGAACTCCGTTACGGTTCTGTAGGCTGTGGTTGTTACGCCAGAAGCAGGGACGCCAAGATAACGGCATGAGATATTGCCTGTACCAGAGGGTGGTGCAGCAGAGAAAGTAATTGTGTTACCAACAACGCCATAAGTAGATGGATCTTGCAGTACACCAGAAACCGCAACTAATACGTTAGTAACCCCAGCAGGAGCCACCGACATTGTGAACGCAACAGTAGTGCCGTCACCAGAGAATTGGTCGACTACAAAAGCCGATTGGTATATGGGGTTTCCGATGTATGGCATAGATTAGGCCGTATAAGTTCCACTGCTTGTAAATGTATGAATGGTATAGCCACCAGAGCTAGTTACAGTTCCGCCTGTGCCACGTTGAGCACCTAAGTAACGGATGATTACAATGCCTGAACCACCGTTGGCCCCAGAACTATTTGTTGTGTTTCCGCCACCTGCGCCGCCGCCCGTGTTTGTGCTTCCATTTGATCCACTTCCACTAGAAGCACCTGCTCCACCACCGCCTGAACCAGCAGAACCCGCCCCACTACTGCCACCGCCAGCACCGCCGCCAGCACGGGTTACAGAAGACCCATCAATAGAAGAAGAAACTCCATTACCACCATTTCCTCCTGATGTTCCGCTACCACCTGTTCCTACGGCACCTGCGCCGCCGCCGCCTCCACCTCCACCGCCGCCGCTATCGTTTGCTGCGCCATCGCCGCCATTGTATCCCTGACCTGCCGTACCTGAACCTGCAAACCGAGCACTTGATGATGACCTACCGCCACCTCCACCAGATCCGCCATTCCCTCCAGGTTGGGCTCCTACACCGCCACCCGTAGACGTAACTGTTGAAAAAACAGAATTAGAGCCATTTGAGGATGTAACGCCGCCAGCACCCACAGTGACTGTGTAAGCGGTTCCCACATTAACAGTTAAAGCTGATTCAGCAGATGAACCACCACCAGAAGTACCAACAGAAGTTCGGTAACCACCAGCTCCACCACCCGCTTCCCGCTGTGACCCACCGCCACCAGCAATTACAAGAAAATCAACACTATAAAAAGCAGTTTGATCTCCAACAGCCACCCACGCAGAACCGTTATAAACTTCAACTAAATTTAATGTAGTGTTGTACCCCATTTGCCCAGTAGTTGGAGAGGCTGGACGACCAGCAGTAGTCCAAGAAGCATTAATTAAGCCACTCGATGGTTGCTGTATAGGGTTTGTTAACCCATTGGTCCCAATGGTGCTAATTGGCATTTTTAACCTTGTGGTTGCTCTGGTAGATCAGACTCTGGGACTTCCCATAGCCATGTTTCAGTATTTAGTGTAGCGTTCTCTGTTGGTTTTGGGGCATAGAACACATCGTTTTCTCTGTCGTATGTGTAGCCAATACCAGCGTAGTTTCCACGCAATGGTGTACCGCCTTGAGTATGCTGATTGCCAATGGTGTTATAGGATGTTTGAATCCATTCACCAGGGCTTGAATCTACAAATGTTTTAAAGAAATCAGGTTCAGCCACAATTACTTGTGTAACTTTACCATCAACTACTTTTGCAAAATGTCCCATGTTTTCTCCTTAAGCCGTAAATGTTCCTGAAGTTGTAAATGTGTGAATAGTGTATCCACCTGCTGAAGTAACTGTGCCACCTGTACCCCGTTGAGCACCTAAGTAACGAACAATTACAATACCTGAGCCGCCATTACCACCTGTAGTTTGGCTTGACGGACCACTTAAACCATCACCACCACCGCCTCCGCCAGTATTAACTGTGCCAGCAGGTGCAGTACCAGAAACTCCATTAGATTGTCTACCAGCGCCACCACCACCTAATCCACCAGAACCAGCGGCAGAACCAGAAACAGGAGTATTTACCCCGCCACCGCCACCACCAGCATAGTATGTTGCGGTTCCAGTAATAGATGTTTGTACACCATTGCCGCCATTTCCACCTAAAACCGTTGTAGCATTTTGCCCAGCCTGCCCTGCACCGCCACCGCCAGAACCAGCATAGTTTGGAACAGCAGAACCAATACCGCCATCGTATCCTTGACCAGCAGTACCTAAGCGAGAGCCAGTTAAGTTATTATCTATACCACCGCCAGATCCACCGCTTTGTGCGCCTGAAGAATTCCATGACGCACCTCGCCCGCCACCAACACTTGTAATTGACCCAAAAACAGAATCACCACCATTAGTGCCAGAAGTCCCTACTGAACCTCCGGGGTTAATTGATGTGCCAATACCGCCAGCACCAACAGTAACTGAAAAAGAAGTTCCAGAGATAACAGCTAATGGGGTTTCCGCAGAAACACCACCACCTGAAGATTCACCTGTTACAGATGAACGATACCCCCCTGCTCCGCCACCACTTCCAACCCATCCTCCGCCCCCGCCACCACCAGCAACAACAACATATTGCAATGGATAAACACTTGTATTTACCCAAGTAGGAGCAGAACCAGAACCATTAGATTGAAGAACTTGACCAGCAGCTCCATAAGAAGGGCTTGTTCCTACACCTAATGCACCGTTAGCAGTTAAAGTTAATAACGGGGAACGAGCAGTAGTACCACCGTTATAAATAGTTAAACCGTCTAAGTCACCTACGGTAATACGACCATTGCCTGTTACGTAGTCAAGGATTGCGCCGTCAACAAACGAGTTACCAAAGTCGCCTTCGGCTAAATAGCCGCCAGTAGCCCTGATGTCACCAATAACGGTTGGGTCTTGGGAGATGCCTTGGTAAGTCGTAATTAGACTTGTGTACTCAACCCAGATATTGTTTGTGCCAGAAAGCGGGGCAGAGGTAAATGTAATTGAGTTACCAGCTACAGTAAAGGACGTACTTGGGTTTTGAATAACGTTGTCGATAGCGACAATCAGCTGCGCTACAGAAGCAACAGGGCGAGATAGAGTAAAAGTTACAGTTACACCGTTCCCGCTAAAGTAATCAATAGCTGGGGCAAAGCCTTGGTTTTGAACTGTATTCCCAATATATGCCATCTTAGACCGCCGTTAGAGCAGATACCCATGCATCACAAGAAGTAGCCGTGCTAGAAACCACAGTCATAGAGTCACTAGTCTTCATTACTACACGGTTGCCTTGAATTACCTCAAGCGAGCCACCAACAGGCACAGTAGCCTGATAGACAAGGTAGTAGTTCACTGAGCTACGAGTAATGTAGGCACTGACTGTAATTGGGCTTGTACCAGTGTTTGACAGGATGAGGCTTGATACCGCAACAGTACCAGAAGCAATGCTTGATATAACAGTCGAACCAGATGTACTGACGTTCTTTACTGCATATGAGTTATTTGAGTAAGTTGCCATATTAGCCCATCATAAAGGATAAGAAGTACGCATCGTCCGCCGTTGCTGCCGTGTTTGCTGCCCATGTTGGAGCTGTACCGTCTGATGTAAGGATATACCCGTTGGCGCCAATACCCAGTTTAGACAACGCAGTGCCAGTAGCGTAATAGGGTAGATCACCAGCAGTATAGGAAGTAAGCCCAGTCCCACCATAAGTCGTAACAATCGCAGTACCATTCCAAGTTCCCGAAGCAATAGTCCCAAGCGGGGACACGTTACCAGATGCATTAAGGTTTACTGACTTTTCAGCTGGGTAAGTAATAAAGACGTTCTGTAAACCAGAACTAAAGTTAACTATCGTACCGCCGCTACTAGAATCAAGAATCGTGTCACGAGTTAATTGGTCTGGCGCAGTAAACGTACCAATACCAACTTCCCATAAGGCTCCACCTAGATCAGCAATCGTGTAGTAAGTTGTGTTTCCACTAGTTAAAGCAGTAGCAAATGACTGATAACCAAGCGAAGCGCCTAGCAGGGTAACGGTACCCGTGCCAGGAGCCGAGGCGGTTTCTAGTACACGATCTTGTAACTGAAGAGCCATTTAAAGCTCCTTAGCCAGCAGCAGATAATGTGTAGGTAACGTTGATTGTGTCGCCAGAAGTTACAGTCTTAGAACCAGCCGTAAATGCACCGATGCTAAACAAAGTGCCTGTGGTGTTGTCAATCGCTGTAGATCCACCTACGTTAATGAACGCACCGTACACAGTCCCAGAGCCAGTCATGCTAAACACCACCGCAGAGCTGGTCGACAGAACGGAGGGGTTTGCTGTTGTTGCTGCTGAGAAAGATGGGGTTTTGCGGGTTCCAGAGTAAGTTGGGGCATTAGCACCGCCCACTTCAAACCAACCAGCATGGCTAGCTTGAGTATCACCATAAGCGGGAGTAAACGTACTAGAACCATTAGCGCCTCCTAAGCCCATAACAATAGCGCCACCACCCGTATTGCCAAAATAAGAATTCATTATGTTGGCACGACCTACGTTGGTAGTTAAGTTTTTAATAGTGTCAGACCACTTTTCATTGCCGTCTGCATCGTAGCAAGTAGCAACGTAGACACCTTCTAGACCGACAGTTTCAACAGAACCACCGCCATAGGAAGCATTAGCCCCGAAGCTGTCGCCTAATTTTGTAATTTCAGAACTCATAATCTCTCCTAAGAAACTCTAATAATGGCATCTGTTGCACTTGCCGTTGGGAATTGCACCGTAAATGTACTTGTTGCTACTTTATCACTGCCAAAATTTAAAACACATACAGCCGCCCCAGTAGTGCTATTGTAGATTAGCGCTCCCCTAGTAGTAAAGGCAGCTGGGGTCCAAGTTACTGTTTGAAAAGACACATAGGCTGTATTCGCAGTAGTACTAGATTCGGGGGGTATAACGGTTAAAACTTGCCCACCGGCGGTATACCCAGTACCACTTACTTCATTAGTTGAACTGTACGCAAGGGTCTGACTATTTAAATCCGCAAGAGCTGTATATAAAGCAATCTTGTATACATAGGGTGTACCGACGGCAAAGTTCTCTAAAGCCTTTAAAAGGTTTAGCTTGAATACGGTGGTTTGACCTTGAACGATTGCCATTATGAATTAACTTGTAATATAACTTGCCCATTACGGTAAGCATCGCCACGCTCAAGACCATCGCCAAGGCGTCTAAGTTGTGCAATAGCTTCTTCGTACATCTTCTGATAATAGGAAACCATATCCTGCTCACCTTTCATGAACAAGATAGCTTCCCGCATTGCACCATAAAGTAAGACTGGGTCGTAGTTGTCGCCTAGCCAGCTTGTGCCAGTGCTGTTAGATACAGTAGCTACAGTAATGGTAAACCCTGATCCAGTAGAACCTAATGAAGCACAAGAAAGAATATCACCAGCTACGTAGAAATTACCACCAAACTTTAGAGTTACGCTAGTAACAGTCTGCCCTAACACCACAATATCTGCCGTAGCATTAGCACCAGAACCGCCAGTTAACGGCACGTTTTGGTATACACCATTGGTATATAGCGCACCACCGCTAAACGTACCAGCCAGATTACTAATTTGACCTTGCACAATAGTTGGTGGGTAGTAGAAGTAGTGCATCTCTACTGTGTAGCTTTGGTCTGGGGTTGGGGCTACCATCAAAGTCATTTCATTGACGTTGGAATACTGAGCACCAAATAGGGCATAGTACTTAGGAACCCCACCAGGAGTACCCTGATACGTGCTACCAGTCAAAGTTACAGACGGATAAGCCGCACGTAAATAGTTAACATCTTTGTTAATCAGGTAGTTGTAGTTGTTGGTTGAGTCAATAACTGCAATCGAGTAGTTAGAAAGCCAATCGTCTGGAAGGGAAATGTACTGATTCCCTGCCGTCATCGTACCTGTAACGTTTTTACGTAAAGATGGGAGTTGAACCGCGTTATATATACGGTCTTCAGCTTCCTGTACAAATACAGGAATATTAGCCACGAACAACTGTTCAGTGTTCTCAGCGTATGCTTGAATCGTGTTATATAACGTTTCGTAGTTCATTAGCCCATCTTCCCGCTAATCTTGCGACCTTTTGTTGCAGCGCCATAACCACGCATTACGCCAACACCATATGGGTTTTCTTTAGCATAGTTACCTTTGCTAATACCACCAACGGAAATGTTAGCTTTGTCTAAAACTTTAGCGCCAGCCTCATAGCCACTATACGTATCAACGTTAGTTTTTTCACCACTCATTTTGTGGGGCTCATCATAAGCCTGAGCAGGCTTGTTGTTTTTAGCCATGATTAACGACCTCTTTGGTTATTAGCACGAGCCATATTACGTCCTACAGCGCGCATAGCTTTGCCAGTTACACCAGCGGTCTTTGTACCGCCGTGCTGGACTTTAGCTGTTGGGCCTGAATCACCAAGATTTCTACCTTTGGTTTTGCCTTTTTTGTTGATGCCTTGAGCACCTGCTTTGAATGTCATAATAAACTCCTAAGTTGTTACTACGGTTACGGTTCCTGTTTGCCCTATAGCCACTAAAGCATTAGGAGTTAAAACAGCGTCAAAACTACTTGATCCACCTACGGGGTTCCAACCCCACTCTATCTGCCTACTACCGTCGCTAGGATACCCAGCATTGGTGGTGCTATTACTGGCAGTTTGAGAAGTATATAAACCCGTGTTACCAGATGCATAATAGGATACATCAGGACGAGGCTCTCGTACAGCCTGGGGATCGTTTACTGGATACATACCTAACTGCAACTGAGGTTGATCTGGATCCCAGCAAGTCTTACAAACTTTAACCTTGTATGGCTTTGTTTTTAATACTTGAGTGCGCAAGTCTTTTAGCATGTATCGCTGGTCGCAGCGATCACATTCAGCGATTGAATACTTGGCTGAGGAAAATTTACTAGGCACAATTACCTCGAATAAAACATATTGCGTGGCACAAACCTAATAGCAGCTTTCTCCCTGTCCTCATCTGCAGCTAATTTAAACTGCTCTTCGTATTCACTCTTTAGCATTGGTATTCTGGCTGGGTCTACACCAGGAATCTTCATAGCCATATAAAAGGCAAGCCCAGCAGCCATGCAGGGTATAAATCTAAACGGAATGTCCTGTGTATTTACACCTGTACCCGCATCTTGGAGGCGGCGCATACGCCAGTAAATAATCGTATATTGCTGCCCGGGGACCCCGGTGGGCCAGATATTAATGTTAGGTAGGTAGTTAACAATGACGTTTGCCCCAGCCGCATGGGATGCTGCAGTCGTATTGTTTTGCCCACGATAGCAATTTAATAGCTGATTACCAGATATGTTCTGGTACAGGATTGTTTCGTTGTCGATATTAATGTACCCCTGAGTACGCAGGTTAGCTGCTGAGGTTACAGTAATCGTAGTAGAAGTAGCAGTAATGGGGTTGCCCGCTGCAATAGTGGTTGTAGGCAAAGCATCTACGTTACCTGACTGCCTATCTATCCAAACCTGAATAGGGCGCCCTGTAGCATTTTTAGTAGGAATTGTGAGGTAATCGTCAGCAGATATACGGGTCAAGTTAATATCAACTTGGTTTTGCCCAGTACCCTGACGAGTTACTTGGTCATAGAAATCAATGGTATCTACAGGGATGGGGTAGCTAATCTGACCAGCGTTAATGTTTACAGGAATCTGCCCCTGCTCAATAGTCCATAGATTAATACCACGGTTTGCCCACTCAATAGTCAGCATATTGACGCTACGACGAGCAGTTCTAAACTCATAACCTGTACGTATTTGCGTACCACAACGCTCAAAGGCTTCCTCAATGAGGTCGCCCATGTCTAGGTTGAATGTAGTTGTGGTTGACGTGGTCATTATTTAACCTTTCGATACGGCTTTACTTTTTGTTTTATTCCCTTTGGCTGCGGGACAAACTGTTTTCCTTGGGCTTTTCCGGCTCGCTTGGCTCTTGTTGTTGCTGCGTACTCTTGGGGACTTAGTGCCTGTATTGCTTTTTTTGGCAGGTACCGTTCCCCTGTTTCCGACGACTTCTTCCCTGACTTGGTTGTCCACTTCTGGTCCCCCCAAGCTTTTAGGCTGCGTTGTGATTTTGCTAGTGCCACTTAATTTCTCCCGGATCCAATCCCAAATGAACGGCATTACTTATAGCCCCCACCCTTTTCCTTGTATTTCTTGGCTAAAAGTTGCGCTTTCCGAGCAGACCATTGACCCGCTGCAGTGCCGTGCGTAGCCGACGCTTTAATACTTTCAAATAAAGATTTGCGCATACCCGGCTTCGTGTAGTTACCAGCTTTGTTAACAGTTCCGCCTTCTTTATACTCCGTAAAATCCGTGTCATCTCTACGAGCTTTGCGTTTAGGTTTACCCATTTTAGAAGGCATAATTGCCCCCATGCCACGACTAGGTCTCATGCTTTTGTCCTCCCACGAATAGCACAGCCGTCAGCACGTTTGGAAGCAGAAGATACCTTACCGCCTTTTTTCATAGTAGTTGCTTCTGTTTGCGCTTGCTCTTTGGTTTTTTTACCCGCAGCTACTTCAGCTTCTAATGCTCTAATTTTTTCATCTTGAGCTTTACCAGCATCACCAGTAACGTTGTCTACAAAGCGATTAACTGCATTAGACACCCCAGGGATAATCGACCCACTACCTATTGTTTTAGCTACTTTGCCTAAATGATCGATGTAACTCATATCGTTTTCCCTTTGGTTTTACCTCTAATAGCGCAACCATCAGCACGAGATGATGCACTTACCTTGCCGCCAGTTTTATATTTAGGCTTTAAAAATCTTGTATCTCCTGCACCGCCACCGCCTCCACCACCACTAGGTTTAGGCAATCTACCCATATCTTGCAGTCTTTCAGCATAAGTACGGGGGCGTTCAGCTTCGACTTTTGCTCTTTGTTTTTCAGCAATATCGTGAATCTCAGCCTTAGCCCGTTCGACTTTAGCTTTTTCTAAAACTTCGTCAAACTTACCAGGGCCGCGCTTTAGGTCAGGATCGTACTTCTCCTTACCTTCACCGCTAACCCTTTTAGAAGGATCTACGGGCTCAATAGCCATTTAGCATTTTCCGCCCATGCGCATAGCAACTTTACGTGCTTTGGTTTTGCCCTTGCTAGCAATACCATCAGCTGCTTTATGCCCAGCAGCTAAACCGCCACCAGCCATCTTATGCATTTTTTTCTCGTGGGACTTTACTTCTTTTTTAGCCACGGTTTTGCACTGAGCCATACCACCTTTAGCATAGCCACCAGCCTTCATGCCTTTTGCCTCACCCATCTCATGTTTAACCATGGACTTTGGTGCGCCTTTTTTCTTCATGAACTCAACTTCTTTCTTAACCATCATCTTGGACTCTTTCATTTCTCCACCTTTTCCAAATTTTTTGCCTTTATCGGCAGTTAAAAATTCCTCACCTACAGAGCGAGGCACACCAACTTTCTTAGCAAACTTAGGATTACTAGCTACAGCTGCCATAAACCCATGTTGTTTTTTACTAACGCTAGGCATTTACTTTCCCCTGAATAAGCAGGTCAATTTTGCCTTCAAGCTTATTAAACCTTGCGTCAATGTGCTCCATAACTTTATCAATTTCTGCTTGAGTGACGTTATCACGAGCCACCTCCTCACGAGTTTTGTTCAACAAAATACTAATCCGCTGAAGTTCAGCAGCTTTTTCTTTAGCCCAAAATCCTACGATGCCCATAATTACTGATAGCCCTAGGTTCCAAAACCATAAATAAACACTGTCGCTCATGCCATCTTGCCTTTAGTCTTGCCACGAACTTCGCAGCCGCCGCCACGAACAGAACCGCCTTCTTTGCAGTTCCAAGCACGTAAAGATTTATTAATCCGTGAGTCTGGGTCATTAGCAGTTTTAGCTGAGGTAAGTTTCTTTTTCATACCCTTCATACGGGCACAAAATGAATCGCGACGAGAGCCACCCTCTGGCTGAGGTCTTTTCAGACCTGGCTTGCCAGGGTTAGCGGCGTTATAGGAGGCGCGCCCCTTAGCGTTTAAACCACCACTAGGGTTCTTGCCTTCCTTGCGAGTCCACGCAGGAGACTTAGCCATAAAACACCGTAATCCCAAGGGGAGCAGTTGCTACGGCGGTATACCAAACACCATTAGGAAATAGAACACCTTCTCCGGGGAGAATTACGTTGGTCATGTTAGAGTTTGAACCAGTATCTAGTTCTATTAAAACATTACCCCCAGAAGCGTCTAAAAATTTAGCCATACCAGCAGCGGCGCCACCAGTAATAACTACAGATTTAATACGTACTCTGCCACTAATAAGCGCTTGATTAGTTTGAGCGCCACCAGTATGAACGCTTTTAACGTCAGTTTGCATCATAATTAATCTCCTTAAATTTTAAAGAGGACTAGGGTTTTCCCTAGTCCATCAGATTAATTACACTTGACTTGGGTTAGCAGAGCCGTCAGAAGCCAAAACTACGTAGCTAATAACAATAGTTGCAGCGCCAGTAGTCAAACTTGTGCCAGCCAATGTATAAGTAACGATTGCATCGGTGGAACCTACGTTTAACCAGCCACCAGGGGTGGTTGCGTTAGCAGCTAAAGCTACAGAACCTACGCTAGTAATTGTGCCGTTGGTGGTGAAATCAGTACCGCCAATGCTAAGTTTGCAAGTAGTTGCAGCGCTAAATACAGTTGTAGTAACTACAGTAACACTAGTTACCAAAGAGCCAGCTGGAAGCACAAATGCTGTACCAGTCAGTGTGCCAAATACAACAGGGGCAGCTTGTGAAACAACAGTTGCACCCATATTGCGGATTGAACCAGCAGTGGTGCCAGTGGTGTTTTTAACAGTGCCAAGTAGCCAAGGGCCTAGATGTGAAGCAAATCCCATAATATTCTCCATACAGAGTTAGAGCCTATTAGTCTTGTATGCGTCTGCCGGGGCAGTCTAATAAGCCGGTTTTTCCCGGTTTTAAACATCTTACAACAAATACTAATAAATGCAAACAAAAAAGGGGACCAAAGTCCCCTCTTTATTAGGCTCCTGGGGAACCGTACATTCCGAGTGGATCAGACCAGCCGAATGAATAACGCTCACGAGACTTGTAACGTACGTTACCGGTGTCGAAGTCGCCGTCCATAGAGTTCTGGAGTGGCACACGAACGAAATGCTTCATGCCGTTTGGAACATCGGTAGTTAAATACCAGCCGTTCGAGTCGGTCAAGAAGTGGTTAATTGTGTAACCTTCAGGAATTGAACCGTTGTTCTTGATAGCGTTGATGTCGTTATCAGTTGTACCAACACGGAGTTCGGTTTCTAGCAAACGAGTTGCAACGAACTGCAATGCAGGTGGAACGATCAATTTCTTAGGTTTAGCAGCAATCAACAGATCACGTTCATCAGTCCAAGCAGCGATTTGAATAACTGCGTTTTCCAACGAAGTTTCATTCAAGTCAGCAGCGGTAGATGGAGTGTTGCTGTTGGTACCACCAGACACTAGGTTATGAGCTGTGGAGAACAAAGGAGCACCGTCGCCACCAACATAAGTTTGGTTGAAACCGTTATTGATAACGGCAGCAGCTTTAACTTGTTTGGTATACGCCATAGCACGAGCCAAAGCCTTGGTATAACGAGCCGATAAGCTGTCATACAAGTTGTCCTCGATTGCCTCTTCCGTTAGGGAGAAGCCGAGAGCGATGGTCTCATGGTTGTATCGAGCAGTCCATGCTTCTTGTGCATTGTCATAAGCGATGGCTTGGCCTTCGTTCTTGACTGGTGCAGCAGAGAAGCCAGAAAGCTTGGTCTCTTCTTCGAATGAACGCTCAGAGGTCTCAGTTTCATAGATCTCTTTATGTTCTTCACCGTAGCGAGCATACTCCAAACCGAACAAAGCGTTCAAGCCTGGGAGGAGCTCTTTTAGTAGTTGTGCGCGTGAAATAGCCATTTATAAGCTCCTAATTAAACACCAGTAGTATTGTTGTAGCTATGGAAATTTCCGTTCCATGTTACCAATACTTCAGGATAGCCGAGGAAAGTAACTTGAGTACCAGACGCAATAGTTACAGCCGAACTTAAAGTTACGGTTGTGCTGTTTACGTTTGTTACTGTGATGTAGTTACCACTATATCCACCAGTACCACTTGGCGAACTAATTTGCATACCAGCTTGGATTGCACTGTTAGCTGCAGTAAGTGTCAATGTCGTGCTTGAACCAGAGGTAGAAGCAGTTTGAGTGACAGCGTACACAGTATCAGGAACAACACTAACTACACGCAAAGGAGCTGCTGCTGTTACACGGGTGTTACCAGAACCGTTGCTTACAACACCGCCAGAAACGGACAAGAGGGAATTACCAGTAGTGGTAGAACCGCCTGCGCCTGACAATGGGTAAACGTTAGTGCCGATAAAAGCTGGGTTCATATAGCCTAAAGCACCAGAGGTGTTAGACAATGATTGAGCTTGTGAACCTACTGCAACTTTAAATACTGTGCGTGGATCGTCAATTACATAAGCAATTGCGTCGTTAGCAACAGTACTTGCGGGCCAATATTGGGATTGAATAGGTTGCAATGTACTTGGATTAGTATATTGGCAGCCTACGAAAACACCGATAGTGCCTGCAATAGGGGTTGTTGGAGAAGATGCGGGTGTATAAGCACCTGCAATTAATGTACCGCCAGATAGCTGGACGATTTGACCATAAAACAAGTTAGAAGAATAACCAGATGCAATAGGGATCATACGAGTTGATCCTGCATATGGTAAACCACCAATCTCGTTTACAGCCTTCAGGCCATAAGGACCTGATACTGCTGGATATGCTGACATAAAAACTCCTGATTAGTTATTTACCTTTACCAAACGATACGTCAGACCGACCTTCTTTAAAGATAGGCATGCGAGCATCGCTTTGGCGCATTAAATTGTTATCTACAGCCAACGTCTGAGCATCTGTCTGTTTTTGGAAATGTTTATTCCGCTGTTCGACAAACTCTTCCGGAGTCTTGCAAAGTAACAATCCGCCGATCTCAATCTTGTCCTTAAAGCGACTGTTGGGATCAACTAGCAGTGAAAATTGTGGTTGTTCTTCTACTGAGACAGGCTCCCAACCCTCGCGTAACTTGGCTGACAAGTTGCGAGCATCGGACTGGTCCAGTGTTGAGACACGAATCCATCTGTATGAATATCCAGGTTGTTTATCCGGTTCGGGTAACAACTCGGGCTGCTGCCACTGCTTAGGGCGTTCTGCCGTCATACGGGTATCTAATTCGCGAGCAAGTTTATTTGTTGCCATTTTAAGCCTCCAGTTTTTGCATTTCACGAGCATATTGCTCGGGGGTCAAGCCAAGTTTTTTAGCCAAAGCTACTTGACTTGCTTTTAGTACTATTCGTTTAGCCGCCGTACTTCGCGTTGCCGGTGCTACAACTGGTGCCGACTTTGGTTCAGCGCGTTGACTGGGCTTGTCGCCCCCAGCCTGCGTTTCTACTTCTACTTCATCCGAAAAATTCTCGGGAAAACGTTTGCGCATAGTTTGATCTATGCGTTTGAAATACTCTTCGGTCCCAATATAACTCTTTCCAAATTCTTTTTCAAGCTTTGTGTGCGTTCCCAACGCTAGAGCAGTCATCTCTTCGTCAGGACCGTACCAAGTATTCTTCTCTAACCATTTTGCAGTAAGAGGGTCAACTTGTGGTTTAGTTGGTTGTTGAAGGGTTTGCTCCACTTGTTCGAAGGGTTCTTCACTAACTTGTGGGGCAGGTTTAAAGTTTTTAGCTTTATCTTGTTTGAGGCTAGCCTCAGTCAACTTAGCTTGTGCTTCAACAATTCGGTCTGAATCACCTGAGTCATAAGCATCACGATAGGCTCGTTTTGCCATTTCTAACTCAGCTTCAGCAGCACTCTGCATGGTTGAAATGTATTCTTTTTCGCCCGTGGAATAAGCTTCTTTGAGCTTTTTATGCTCTTCTAATACGCGTTTAGCAAGATTAATAGCCTCTTGTTGCTCACGTAATGCAGCTTCTTTCTCACGGCGCTCTTCGTGCCAAGCCCGTTTCATCTTGTCAATGCGCTCTTTTACACGTTTAGAGTAGTTTTCGTGGTTGTCTTTTTCTAAGTCCTCGACTTCTTCTTTAGAAAGAGGGGGCTCCGCAAACTTATCATCAATTGGGGTATCGTCTTCAATCTCTAACGAGATCTCGCCGCCGTCTGCCAATGTATCTACGGGTTTACCCTTAATTTCGTCGGGGAATTTAAATTCTTCTTGCTCAAATTCAGCCATAGTGGTTCTCCTTAAATGAACTTACGTTTAATGCCACGTGGGTCGTCAACTACCGCTTCCACAGAATCATCATTAATAATTCGGAACTCTCGATCATGGATAACTAACCGGGTACCAGCATTTGGGCGAACTAAAATAAAGTCGCCTTTCTTGCACCAGGGTCCATTCGGGAATCTTGTTTTATCTTGATAACAATCCGGCCCTAAGTCCACTACGAATAGCACAGTAGTAAGTAGCTCATCATGCCGACGGGTTTCGTCAGACTTAATGATGCCGCTTTCAAAGGCTTCCTCTGCTTCGGGAATTGCACAAAGAATCCTATAACCTTGCGGCTTAGGTAATTGCTTTGCCTTTTCCTCTTGCGTCTTAGCCATTAAAGCGCCAAGATCTACTGCTTGGGATAAATCAACACTACTCATCGTAATTCTCCAGATTTTTAGCAAGGTCAGTTAGGTAAGACTCTGCGGTGAGAAGACCTCGAATTTCACCACAGATAGCGCGATATTCCGCGTAATCTTTAGCTGCACCACTGGAAACGGCATCAGCTAATTGAGAGCGCTTATCTCGATATTGCTTAAGCAATACTTCTAGCGTTTGGTCCATCATTTATCGGATTTCTCCTTTTTAATCTCGGTACGAGTCCGATTGATTTCTGCCTTCTTATAGGCGATGTCAGCACCAAGACGCAGTCCTTCAAGCTTATCTTTCGATTCTTGTTGGGCTTTATCTTTGGCGGCTTTTGCCCCTACTTGCATTCCAGCAATTTCTTTTTGGGCTGCAATACGGGCTTCTTCAATACGGATTTGGTCAGCTTTCGCTGCCGCATCAATCTGAAGCTTTTGCTGCTTAAGTTGCAGATCCTGTTGCTTAATTTGCAGTTCTTGCATTTGCATTTGGATCAGTGGGTCTTGCGCCGCTTGGGCGTTTTGCTTAGCCTTCTCTTCCGCTTGATTCTGTCCGAGAAGTTGTTGTGCAGCTTGCGCTGCGAGTTGCGAGACGCGAACCTCAATAGCTTCTGGGATTCCGTCTTCGTTGATTTCGTCTGTAGGTGGTAGCTCTGCACCCATAATTTCTTCCATCTGGCGACGGTACTCGTAGCCAAGATGTTCTGCAATATGAGCTTGCATCGCTGCACCAATCTGCTGTGCCATAGGACTTTGATTGACAAGACCCATAATCTTAGGATCTTGCATAGCGCCCATGTGTACGGCAATATGAGCTTTGTGATCTTGATACAAGAAAGCCTTAACCGGCTTCATCATCAGAATGTTTTGGTTCTCAGTAATTGGGTCGGCTGGTTTTTTATCCTCTTGTGTAGGCACAAGCTTTTGATAATTTTTGATCCCCAACACGTCCAACATCTGACGATGCAATAGTGGCAAGTCATACAGCTGCGGAGCAGTCTGGGCTAGTTGTAAAGCAGCTTGATACTGCACTACTTTTTGCGACATAGTTGCCGCGTTGGGGTCTGATACTGGAATAACGTTTACTAAATCGTAGTCAGATTTTTTAGCCTTGCGACTACCTTCTTCTGGCTCAAATGTATATTCCTCTGGGGTGTACTCAGCAATAATGTTCTTTAACAGCTTGAACTCTTGCTTCATCGAGTAGTGAATACGGGCTTGTACCGCACTCATCACCTTTAGTGTTCTTTCTAATATTGCTAATGTCGTACCCACTGGGGAGTTAGCAGACATGTCGCTAACTTTCATATCTGCTGCCGCAGCAAACCGACGACCCTCGTCAATGATCTGATTCATCAACTGATACAAGGTCTGGCTTGGCTCTTTATATGGGAGTGGCAGGATGTTATCCCGCATGGTTCCGCTTGGCACGTCTACATCACGGAACTCGCCTGGGGCTATCGGTGTGTCGTCGCCTTTGACTCGCAGTCCACGGGTCTTAAAGCCACCTGGCAGATTGCTAAGTGTTCCTGCATCAACCAACTGGCGGAGGATACTAGTACCTGACTTAGCAAAAGCCCCGATAAGATGAATGAGACCAAAATGATAAAACCCAAAACCAGGTATATAGCCGTAGTGAACAAAGTGATTACGCTTTGCGTTAGTTTGGTCATCCGGCTGCCAATTTCTTCGAATAGCAAGAACATTTGAAGTTCCTTTCTCGATAGTCACAACGTAAGGCAGACCAATACCTGTTGGCTTACCTTTCTTATCTTTGTGCTCATACCCAGGAATATCTAAGTTGACGTGCATCTCAAGAATTTTGAAGCGATCATCCGATGTCGCTCTAAAACCCATCTTTTCTGCAATTGTTTTTTCTACTTCATCCAATGTATTCATCGGATCACCAAGTTCTACGTCACGGTAGAACCCAGCTGCTTGTAGGCGCAACAGTTCATTCTTAGTTTTACGCATGACATGAGTCACACGATCCGCAGTATCAAGATTACTTGCACCGTATGGCACAACAATGTCTTCTGCTGGTACAAATATGGAAGCCTGACGGTCTAATGCTGGGTCAAAGTACACTTTTTTGAACGCATTACCTGCAAGACCTAAGCCCCACAACATTCTTTCGTGCTCTGGACGGTATTCTTTCATTACATCCGTGAGCTGGTAGTTCATGTCTTCCTTGACACGCTCCGCCGCATCTTTTTTCTCTGGTGTTTCTTTACCAATGAT
>JACCED011715948.1_pt1 | contig 17871 bp, 12 predicted proteins | sample 7455021 | NCBI WGS metagenome assembly JACCED01 (sample SAMN15323456, study PRJNA562643) | freshwater metagenome | isolation source: river surface water | place: USA:Blue River Watershed | collected 2017-08-19 | reverse complement strand
GGTGTTTGACCGCGACGGCAAGCCGTACGGTCGTTTGGCTGGGGAAAACCGCTTGGTGGTGCCTCTTGAAAAAGTGTCTCCGTTTTTCATCAAGGCGCTTCTTGCTCGTGAGGATTCTCGTTTTTATGACCATCTGGGTGTCGATCCCATCGGCATCGTTCGGGCGGTTTTGCGCAATGTGATGTCGAATTCCGCGGCGCAGGGTGCCAGCACTTTGACGCAGCAACTGGCGCGTAATTCGTTTCCGCTCGGCGGAAAAAATATCCATCGAAAAATTCTCGAGGCGTTCGTGGCTTTCCGCATCGAAAAACATTATTCGAAGAAAGAGATTCTTGAGCACTACATGAACCGGATTTACTTCGGGGCTGGGGTGTACGGGATTGAAACGGCGAGTCAGGCGTATTTCAACAAGCGTGCTTCCGAGTTAAGTTTGGGTGAGGCCGCCATGATGGCGGGCATCATTCGCGGACCTTCGCGGTTTTCGCCGCTTTCGAATTTGAAGGCGGCCATCAGGGAGCGGGACACGGTTTTGGAGCGCCTGGTCAAGCTGAACTCGGTGAAGCTCGAGGCCGCGGAGGCGGCGCGGACTGCGGAGATTGTCGTCTCTTCGAAGCGCAAACTTACGATTCAGGAAAACTACGTGATGGACGCAGTGGTGCGTGAATTGGGCCGGGTGCTCAGTGACGAGCAATTGGGGGAGAGCGGCCTGCGCATCTACACCTCCCTGGATCCCGTGCTGCAGGATACCGCTCAGGGCGCGCTGGACGCACACCTTACGAAAATTGAGGCCAAGCCTGGGTATGCGCATCCCAAAAAAGCTGAGTTCACTCGTGAGGCCCGCGAGGCGGAGGTGGAGCCCGCTTATTTGCAGGGATCCGTGGTCGTGATTGACAACCGGACCGGCGGTATCCGAGCGCTTGTTGGCGGGCGAGATTACGCCGACAGCCGCTATAACCGCGCCATTCTTTCGGAGCGCCCGATTGGATCCACCTTCAAATCATTTGTGTATCTCGCGGCGTTCGGGCGTGGGCTCAGTCCGGGCGCGATGCTCAGCGACGATCCCTTGCAAAGAGGTGAAGTGAAAGGTGCGGGCGCATGGTCTCCTTCCAATTCCGACGGCACCTTCAAGGGAATGATGTCGGCAGAGGATGGGTTGATTCAGTCACGGAACACAGTCACGGTTCGGGCAGGTGAGCGGGCCGGGCTTGCGGAAGTTGCGAAAGTCGCGGGTGTGGTCGGGCTTGATAAAATGCCCCAGAAGCCCTCCGCATACCTTGGCGCGTTTGAATCCACATTGATGCGGGTGACAAAGGCATACACGGTTTTTCCGAATCAAGGTCGTTTGCGTGACGCGTTTTTGATTGAGCGCGTTGATGACGCCGGTGGTTCAACTTTGTATCGAGCACCCTCCTCCTCCCGCTCGATATTGCATCCGTCTGCTTGCGCTCTGGTCACCAACGCGCTTGTGAAGGTTCTGGATCGTGGGACGGCCGCCGCGGCCCGTGAGAAGGGCTTTAAAAAACCTGCCGGAGGAAAAACGGGCACGACTGATGATTACAAGGACGCATGGTTTGTGGGGTTTACCAGCAGTCTTACAGCCGGCGTTTGGGTTGGATTTGACCGACCGCAGCGTACGGTCGCACAGGGCTACGGCGCGACCATGGCGCTGCCTGTTTGGATTGAAGTCATGAATGCGGCGTCCGAGCAGCGATATCCTGCCCTCACCTTCCGCGACGCGCCACCGCCTCCAGCGCCAGTTTCCGTTCCGGTGTCAGCACCACCGGCCGTCCGTCCCGTAAGGGTGGAGGCTGCGCCGGCGGGGCCTCAGCCGACAGCTGCCCCTCCTTCGAGGAAAGTCGAGTCCGCCCCAGCAACTCAGAATCCCCCGAGAGCCGCGCCTCTCAGGGCAGAACCGCTCAAGGTTGAGCCGGTCCTAAAGCCGTTCAATCCATGAGCGAGCCAGCAAAGCAGCTGAGTGCACGTTCGGTTGGGGTGGTTGGCGTTGCCGTTTTGTGCAGCCGCGTTTTGGGTTTGGCGCGTGAACTGATCCTCGCGCATCTCTTTGGCGCTGGCCTCGCGATGGATGCTTTCAAGGTCGCTTTCCGCATTCCAAACTTGCTCCGTGATTTGTTCGCGGAGGGGGCGCTTTCAACCGCGCTTGTCACCACCTTCTCAAAGAAGGACGCGACTGAGGGCAGCGAGGCCGCCTGGGCTCTTGCCAACAAAGTGGCGAGTCTTGCAACGGTTGCTATCGGTTTTCTTGTTTTGGTCGGCGTTGCTTTTTCCCCTGCCGTAGTGGGTGTCATTGCGAGTGGTTTTGGTGGCGAAAAAGCGGAGCTCACTGTGCAGCTCACGCGAATCATGTTTCCGTTCATCCTTCTTGTTTCACTCGCGGCTCTGGCGATGGGCTTGTTAAACGCCAAAAATGTTTTCGGTGCGCCCGCCATGGCGTCCAGCTTCTTCAACATCGGCTCCATCTTGGGCGGCGTGGGTTTTGCATGGTGGTTGGATCCTGGGTTTGGACCGCGCTCGTTGGTGGGGCTCGCAATCGGCACGCTCGTGGGCGGCTTGGCGCAGTTCGTGGCCCAATGGCCGGCCTTGTACCGTGTCGGATACCGGTTTTGCTTGGACTTTCAGTGGCGTGATTCGGGTGTGCGGGAGGTGCTTCGATTAATGGGGCCGGCGGTGATTTCGGCAAGCGCGGTGCAAGTGAATGTGATGGTGAATAGTCACTTTGCTTCCATGGTCCCGGGGGACGGTCCTGTAAGCTGGTTGGATTATGCCTTCCGCTTGATGCAGCTGCCACTGGGCGTTTTTGGCGTTGCTATTGGAACCGTCACGCTGCCCTTGGTTTCGCGTCACGCGGCGCTCGGGGACACCGCCGCTCTGAGGGCGGCACTCTCCAAAGGGTTGCGTCTTGGGTTCCTGCTCACGATACCCTCCTCAATCGGGCTGGCGTGTCTGGCGGATCCTATTATCTCCATCATCTATGAGCGCGGCCGTTTTGACGCAGCCTCGACTGCGCAGACTGCCGGAGCGTTGCGGTTTTATGCGATTGGCTTGGCGGCGTACGCAGGAATCAAAGTGCTGGCCCCCGCGTTCTACGCAGTCGGCCGGCGCAAGACCCCGATGCTTGTAAGCGTTTGGGCGATCGGGGTGAATCTGATCCTGAACTGGTATTTCACACTGCACCTGCAGATGGGACATCGCGGGCTGGCGCTCTCGACGGGTTGCATTGCGGTGGCGAACTTCACTGCGCTCTACCTGCTGATGCGCGCGCATTTGAAGGGGCTGGAATCCGCAAGCATGTTTGCGGCGCTTGCGCGCATTTTCCTGGCCGGGGCCTTGATGGCTGGCGTTTGCTTGCTGGGCGCAAGCCAGATCAGGGATCAATGGGCGTTGCTTGGGCTTCCAATGCGTATTTTTCAACTCTCGTGCATCATTGGAGCCGCAGCGCTCGTGTTCTTCGGGGCGGCCGCACTGCTGCGGGTTGGCGAGATGAGGGAGCTGGGGGCGGCACTTCAGCGGAAAATCCAAGGGCGCGTCCCGCAGAAATGGAAGGACGAATAGTTCGGCACGGCGATGAGGATGCGTCCAATTCGCTGCAATGATTTTTTAAAATGCCAATAACCCGATCTTGAAAAGGATAAACAACAACACACTGATAACCTTCTGATGCCACTCCACATTATTCCCAAAGATCTTTCGAGGCGGCGGTTTTTATCGTCGCTCATTTCCGCTGCATCCGCCGCGGGAGTCTCGTACTTCGGAAAAGAGACTCACCTTGGCGCACAGGAATCGCTTGAGGACGACTATGAACCCTGGGCGCTTCTATCCGATACGCACATCGCCGCCGACCCGCTGACGAATGCGCGGGGCATCAACATGGCGGACCATCTGCGGCAGGCGGTGGGTGAGTTGCTGGGGCATCACAAACAGCGTCCATTCGCGGGCGCGTTCATCAACGGGGATTGCGCTTTTCTTGATGGTCAAATCGAGGATTACAGAACGCTGGGAACTCTTATTGAGCCCTTGTTTGAGAGCGGGGTACCGTTGCATGTGACGCTCGGCAACCATGATGAGCGGACCCGTGTGCGGGCTGGCTTGGAGAGAGTGTTTGGAAGTGGCCTTGCGAAAACTGCCCCAGTTCGGGGCGTTGATTTCGCAAATTTAGACGGCAAACTGGCGTCTCGCGTGCGCGGCAGGTTTTGTGATTGGTACTTGCTGGATTCGCTGGAGTTCACAAATAAGACGCCGGGCAGGGTGGGGGAGGCGCAAGTCGCTTGGTTGGCGGAAGCCTTGAAAGCAGCCCCGGCGCGGCCGGCACTTGTGATGGTGCATCATAATCCGCACCCAATTTCTCCTGCGAAGTCCAATGGGCTCACAGACACGGATCTTTTGCTTCCCGTTCTGTTAGAGAACCGTCAGGTGAAGGCGCTGTTTTTTGGTCATACGCATGTCGCCGCGAAGTTCGAGATGGACGGCCTTCACCTTGTGAATCTTCCGGCATGCGCTTACCGCTTTGCAACCGAACAGCCAACTGGCTGGACTTCTGCTTTGGTCGGGCCCTCCGGGTGCAGGCTTACTTTGTTTGATACTGGCAAGGCCCATGCGTTGCATGGACGGGAAGCCGTCTTGAAGTGGCGTGCCTGAGGGCTGCTATGGAGTTTTTAGAAGCTGTGGCGCAATCCGTGATTGCGCGTCTTGAGCAATCTCGCTCGCCGGATAAATCCGTTGCGCCTTGAGGTACCAGGAGAGGCTTACCGCTAGCTGAGCTGAGTCCTCGCTTTTGCGTGCGTTCTCAATCGCTGCAACAAATACGGAGGCTCTCGTGGTGAGATCACTCCGCAGCTTGTTGATCTCGAGTTCGTCAGGGAAAAGCTTTGCCGCCTTATCCAGCGATTCCCATGCGCCGGGATAATCGCCTTTTCGCGAATACTCCTGTGCTTTTGCGATGCTGTTATTAACGGAGGCGACCTGATCAAGGATCTCCAGTAAGCGCGCGCGCCGCTCCTGTGTGGCCGTTTGAGCCGCCGCCAGGAAACGCCCCGCTTCTCGGCCAATTCGGGAGAAGTTTTTGTGGGCGATTAATTGGTCGAGCTCCAGCAAAGATTGATGGGCAGTGTTGCTCATTTTGAACGCTGCGTCTGAAACTTCAGTGAGTTCAGGATTGGTGGGCCAGATTCTTGCCGCTTCTTGAAGCGCTATTTCAAATGCGGCTTGGTTGCCAGAGTTCGCGGATGCACGCGCTTTCTCAAGATAAAGACGCGCCGCGGATTTCGCTCCGTCTATGAGTGATTGGGCTTTCGCGCTGTCGAAGTCTTTTGCGGCATGCTTGAGTCCCCCGGGGCCGGTCAGGAGTTCTTGGGCAAGGGTGAAATTGCGGGTCTCTAAACTGCTTTCAAGTTGCTGCGTTTTCTGCAGGAAGCCGAGGATGTCCCGTTTTCTTTGAAGTGGGATGGTTCGCAGCTCGGGCATGTTTTCTCCGATCATCCACGCATCCCGGAGTCGCTCTGTGGCTGATCGCAGTTCGCCGTTCTGGTACAAGGTATGGAACGCCTGGCTGGCCAGCTGAACATCCCGCATCGCCTCGTTCCCGAGTGCTTCGAGAGAGGCTACCGTGGGTGGAGAGTTCGTTCCGGTTGACAGGCTTTCTTGTGTCTGTTTGTCGACGTTGAGTCGTGAATCGCCGTCGGTGAATATAGCCCTGTAAAAGCGCGTCCCGATGGCCACATGGTGGAACCGGCGTTGCATGAAAAGCTGTATGAGAAAGCCTTGGAAATCAATTTTAGCCTGCAGTTCTGAGAGCGCTCGTTTCGCTCCGTTTGCAGTGATTTTAGCCTTGTTCTCGGCAACCTGCTCTGATGCCGCGATCGAATTCGATTTCCTCTTTTTTTCAACCTCCTCCTCAAGAATTCGATTGGCTTCCGCCAGAATCGTCTGATTGCGCCGTGACTGCCAGACACTGTAGATCGCGTTTGAGAGGGTGTCGCAGAGTCGGCTGTCGCCCGGGTAGGTGGATGCGCGAGTGAGCAACCTGAATGCCTCGCTAAGGGTGCCCGCTTTCAGTACGTTTGGATCCAAGAGAGAAATGATCTGATTTAGAATCTTGCGGTGCTCTTGCTCCGCTTCGCTTTTCTCCTCCGGCGTATTTAAGAATTTTTCAAACCGGCCCATGAAAGTCGCGTTCTCACCGGGCTTCCATGTTTTGCCGTTGAAGCGCAGCAAACCATCGGTTGGATTCAGCGCCGTAAAAACATCGGTTTGTTTAGGCGGTTGAGAATTTGGGTTGCCGCTTGGGGATTCTGGGGACTGCGCCCGAGCCGAAGTTTCTCGCACCATCGGGAGTGCGAGAACCGCGAAGAAAGCGTGAGCCCACGAATAGGAATGGACCCGCCTCGCGAGACTCTTAAATCGTCGGTGGCGTAGTCTCGCTAACATGCATTGTTTCACCAAACCTAGTTCGATGCCGGCGGGACGGGTGCCCCTTGCAGAAGGACGGCCTTCATGCGTTGCACAGCCTGATCTGCGAGTTCGCTACTTGGGTACAACCGCTGGGCTTTGAGATACCAGGCGAGGCTTGTTGCCATTTGCGCGCGTCGCTCGTGCTCCTTTGCTGTTTGCACGCTTCTCACAAAATCGGAAGCCTTTGTGGTGTAGAGTGCCCGCGCCTGATTGAGCTGAATGTCGTCCGGGAATTTTTCCGCCACTTTATCGATGGCTTCCCATGCGCCGGCAGCGTTTCCGAGGCGGTCCATTTCTTTCGAGGCGGCAAGACTTCCCTCGATGGATTTGTAGTCGTTGAGGATTTCTTTCAACTGATTTTGTTTTTCAGTCGGCGCATTGTGCGTGGCGGCAAGAAAACGACCGGCCTCGTCCGCGATGCGTTTGAAGTTTTTCTGGGCGATGAGTTGATCCAATTCTAGGAGTGCCTGAGCCATCTGGTCGCTTTGCCCAAAAGCCTTGCTGGCCAGTTCCGTGAGTTCCGGGTTATTCGGCCAGATTTTTGCGGCTTCTTGGATGGAGGTTTCGAATTCGGTTTTGTTTCCCGAGAGCGCCGCGTTGCGGGCTTTTGCGAGATGCAGTCTCGATGCGTTGCGCGCGGTTTCGATGAGGGCGTTTGGCTTGGTGGCGTCGAAGTCTTTCGCAATCGTCTTCAAACCTGCCGGTCCGGAGATGAGTTCTGAGGCGAGCGTATAGTCTTTCACTTCAAACGCTGCCTGCAGTTGGTTGGTTTTCTCAACGAAAGCCAAAACCTTCCGTTTTCGTTCGAAGGGCAGCGTGCGTACTTCTGGCATGAATTCGCCGATCAGCAGGATGTCTCTCAAGCGTTCCGAAGCGGAACGCAGTTCACCCATCTCCAAAAGCCGATGGAACGCCTGTGCGCCAGTTTGGACGTCGCGCATCAATTCATTGGTGGCGGATTCAATCGTCGACACGGTTGCTTGGAGGCCGGTGCCCTTCGTGAAAATGGCTTGTGATTCAGCAGGAACCTCCAGCTTTGAAGCGCCGTCGCTGAAGATTGCCCGGTAAAAACGGCACCCGATCACCACATGGTGAAAACGTCTTTGCAAGAAGAGCTGAACCAGCAAACTCTGGTACTCAATTTTGGCCTGCGCCTCGGACACCGATCCTTTGAGGCTGTTGGCTTTCATTGCCGCGGAGTTCGAAACCAGTTTTTCAGCGTACCCCGCGATCTTGATGTTATCGCGGCTGGTGGCTTTTGCGGCGAGATCGTTCGCTGCGGAAGTCTGGTCAGTTGGCGTCCCCGGGGCCGCTGAGGGGAGGCCTCCCGGAGCGAGGGGAGAGACGGGGAGACCTCCGGGCGCCGGTGTGGTGGGCGACTGGGGAGTGGGTGCTGGCGGGGCAGTGGGCGGGGTCTGTCCCCCGGGTTGCTGTGAGTTGGCTCCAGCCTGTGCAGATGGGCGGCCGGTCTGGGCGGTCTGCCGAAGCTGTGTTCCAGCCCGAGTGTCTGCCACCACTCCCAGGTTGTAGCGCGCCCGCTGGTTTTCTTCCTCAAGGATTCTGTTGGCTTCGTCCAAACGTGTTTTGAGACGCTTGGTCGCCCACACGGAGTAGATAGCGTTCGCGATTGTGTCGCTGAGTCGGCTGTCGCCGCGGTAAGTCGCAGCGCGCGCCAGGAGTTTATACGCCTCGCTGATGGTTGATGGCTTGAAGGTGTTCGGATCCAAAAGACCGATAATCTGGTTCAGGATCTGACGGTGTTCCTTTTCCTCGGTTCCCATCTCCTCCGGCGTGTTGAGGTATTTTTCGAAACGCGATCTAAAGAGTGCATTGTCCGAGGCACTCCAGCTCTGGCCATTGAAGCGGATCATGGCACCTGAGGGATCGAGTGCAGGAATTCGATTATCAACTGCGGCACCGGGAAGGTTTTTTGTGGGATCGGTTGAGTCGGACTGAGCAGTGGAGAAGGCAGGCGCAGTGGATGCGGTCGGTTTCGCCGCGGGAGCTCCCGATGATACCGGATCAACCGAGGGAGCCTGCGCTCGCGCTTGAGAGGCAAACGCGATCGCCAGGGCAATCAGTGAAAATTTGGGAACGCATCCTTTCATGTCAGAAGCAATTTAGGGTTTGCGCAGTTCATCGACGCGGATGAGACCGTTTTCGGCAACCTGCACCTTGAATTGCAGTTTCTGGCCGCGCTCAACGTTTGTGCCGTTCAGGCTTGCGGGCACGAGAACCGGGAGCATGTCACCGCCACATTCGACCGAAAACAGCCTGCCGGCGCCTTGGGAGACCTCCAGAGTTTTGTCCACCGTTGCCTCCAGCTTGTACGTGTTCCCTCTGAGGCTGTTGGCGTTCTCCAGATACTCTTTCACTGGGAAAGGGGTGGTGGTCCTGAAGGCGTCCTTCGTGCCGCCTAAAAAAGCATACCCCCCGATAAGCAACACAGCGACTCCGCCGATGCCTCCGATGAGGGTTCCAATCGGTAGCGATGAACTTGCGCGTCTTGCCATACGGGGTGGGATGGGTTCAGGATGAGTGCTTTTTTGCGGCCGGATTGAACGTTGGCTATTTCACGCTACCCCAGTGGCGCGTGAACGGCCAGTAAACGAGCCAACCCCGCCCCACGACGTTTTGCTGGGGGACTGGCCCCCAATCCCGCGAATCTGAGGAATGGTATGAGTTGTCTCCCAGCGCGAAATAGCATTTGTCTGGGACTTCAAAAGTCGCGCTGGAATTGCCCAGGATAGGGAACCTCGTGTGCTCGGAGCCGTTGGAATAGCCCTTGTAGCCAAGCGGCGAAGGTGCAGACAAGGTCCCGGACATCACCCGCTTGATGGAATCTTCGGGCGCTGGCGTTCCGTTGCGGAAAAGCGTGGGTGGATCGATTCGCAACTGGTCGCCCCCCTGCGCGACGAGTCGCTTGATGTAGAATTGGGACGGGCCGCCGGGATTGAAGACGTTGTCTCGGGTTGGGATTCCTGCGGTGTTGAACACGAAAACATCCGCGTGTGTCGGGCGCTTGAAGTGGTAGCTGATTTTGTCCACGAGCACATGGTCGCCCGTGTTGCACTCGCCGCAGGCGATGATTGCGCCTGGTTCGACTTTGCGCCCCGGAGAACACCTGAGGTCCGCCTTGAGTGCCGCCAGCGGCACGTATGCGCTGTATTCGCCTTGGTCGGTGACAACCACGCTGTAGGTGGCGAGCCCTAGCTTGATGCCGAAAGCGTGGCGCTCTTGGATGTCCACAATGCGCTCAGATCGCTTCGCGATGATTTGAAAGTAATCGCGTCCGAGCACGAACCACTCCACCGCCCTCTGAGCGATGTTCGGCGGGGGATTGCTGGTTGGCTTGGTGATGATTCCGTTCAGGGTCGGCTGCATGGAGCCCGTCGGGATGGTGAATGGCTGCACGAAGTAGGTCCTCACGCCCAGAGCGATGCTGATCGCCACCACAAATACCTCCACGTTTTCCCGCCAGCTTCCGTTTCTGAGGGGAGGCGCAAGGTCGCGGCAAGCATCGTCGAGATTGCGCATCGCGCCTTCGATGGCGGCTTTGTCCTTGGACTGGAGGCTCAACTTCAGGGCTGAAATGCACTGTTGGACTGTATCAATAGTGCTCTGCGTGACGACATCCCGCCGGTAAGCCACCAGCTTTGCCGCCTCCTCAAGGTAAAGATTGGCCTGTTTGACGTGGGAGGGAGTGAACGGGAACATCGATCCTCAGTTTTATCCACTTAGATCTAGGTTTGCAATCCGGACGAGAAGTGAATCTTACCGATGTCTTCACTTGGATTTCAGAGGCGGGTGTGCTAAGGATTATCTCGTTGCGTTCGCTGAATTGTGCAGAGCTGCTCCCCGGCCTTTGACATCGCTTCTGAGTGTCGTTCCGACGACTGTCTGATAAATTGAAAGCGCATTTACGGGTGGTGGGGCCTGAATCAATCGCTCAGTGCGACGCGCCACGTACACTTAAACGCCCGAAGGCAAAACCCGAAACCACCCCACCAAACCAGTCAATTCTTATGTATTCGCTTCGAGGTCTTCTTAGAGGTTCCTGTTTCATTGCCGTGTGCAGTGCGACTGCAGTGTTCGCCTCAGGAACCGCATATGACGCTCTGAAAGTTGCGGCTGGAAAGCTCGGCCGCGATTCTCAAAACCGCGTCCTGGAGGTGGCGGGATCCGGCGGGAGGCCTCAACCTGCGATTTGGCAGATCACGGTGGAGGATGCACCCGGGAGATCTGGTGCTGCGGGGATGCAGCAGTTGGATGTGCGTTCTGGTGCAGTGGTCGCTCAGCGTCGGTTGGCTGTCTCCGGCGCACGGTTGAACCTGACTGCCATCCAGATTGATTCGGACGGGGTTTTTTCGGTCGCCAATGCGGAGGCGATTCGCGCAGGGGTATCGTTCGACCGGCTTAATTATCGGCTCAACGCTGACAACCAGGCGGGAATCCCGGTTTGGAGAGTCGAGCTTTTTGACGGGCCGAGTCATCGGGTTGGGTCGCTCAAGATTTCGGCCGACTCCGCTCAGGTGATCGAACTCAGTCCGGAACTGGCCCTCACTGAGGAGCAGAAACGGGAATTGCGCTGGTCAAAACCAGGCGAGAAATACAAGTCCGTCCCCGATTTCTTCCATCGGATTGGGAAGCGGGCGGAAAACACCGGATACAAGCTTAAGAACTGGGCGAACGGTTACGGATGGACTGACGAAAGAGATCCGCTGCCACCCAGTCGGAACCCGTAGAGCGGGCTTGTTGGTTGACTGTCTTGCTGGTTTTAAGTTCTTGCCCTCTATTGGCGGGCGGATACAGAGGCAGGGGTATGAACACCGCCCCCTGTACTGCTTTCATCATTGCAGCGCTCTCGCTGCCAGTTTCTGCGTTGGATTGGCCCCAGTGGCGGGGGCCGCAGCGGGCGGGAGTTGTGACAGACCCGTCTCATCCTGTGAACGGACTCTCGGCATCGCCAAGGCAGCTGTGGGAGGTTGCCGTTGGTCCTGGGCAATCATCGCCAATTGTTGCCGAAGGCCGCGTGGTTCTCCTGGACGGGGTGGATGGCAATGAAGTGGTTCACTGCCTGGATAAGGCGACTGGCAAGGAGATTTGGAGGGCCGTGGTGGGGCCGATGGTGGAGTTTCAAAACTCTTACGGCGAAGGGCCGCGCTGCACACCGCTTGTAGATGAGGGGCGGGTCTACGCGCAGTCTTGCGGGGGTGAATTCAAGTGCCTTTCTTTAAAAGACGGCGCCTTGATTTGGGGATTTAGTTTTGGTGAAAAATACGGTGCTACTTGGTTTGGAAACAAAAGCCCCGATCCTGGTTCGAAGGAAACTGCCGCGAGGCGCCATGGAAACAATGGTTCCGCCGCAATAGACGGTGACCGGATTTTCGTCCCCGTGGGCAGTCCAACCAAGGGAACCCTGATTGCGTTCGACAAAAAGACTGGGAAAGAACTCTGGGCTGCCGGATCAGACAACACGGCTTACTCGAGTGTCATGGTCGGAACCCTGGCCGGGGTGCGTCAGGCGGTGCATCTCACCGGTGATGCGTTGATGGGGGTGGATGCCCAAACTGGCAAGGTTCTGTGGCGGGAGCCGTTGAAAACAGGCGCGAAACGACACGTCGCAACCCCGATCATTGATGGCGACACAGTGACTGTGACCTCCACAAGCATCGGTCTGATCCGGTTCAGCGTAGTCAAGGAAGGAGGCGAGTTTCAACTCAAGCGAGCCTGGGAAAACATGGAGATGAAAGTCGTGATTGGCTCTCCCACGCAAGTCGGCAAGCACCTGTACAGTCCCGGGCCGGGGAATAAGTGTGACTTGGTTTGCGTGGACACGGTGACCGGTCAGACCAAGTGGAAGGAGGCAGGCCTGGGTGACTACGCAAGCGTCACTGCAGTGAACGATGCGCTGCTGATATTGGACTCAACGGGGGAACTCCGGTTGGCGCGTGCCTCCTCGGAGAAATACGAGGAACTCGGGCGCGCGCATTTCATCGGGAAAACCTGGGCATCCCCAGCATATTCGGATGGAAAACTTTACCTCAGGGATGCGTCAAAGCTGGTCGCCGTCTCGCTGATGCCCTAAGGGTACCTGATGGACTGGACCCGGTGGATGCCCCGCGAGAGGGCGAATCTCTGTTTCATCATCAAGGATGGCAGAGTGTTGTTGATTCGCAAAAAACGCGGCCTTGGCGCCGGGAAAATCAACGCGCCGGGTGGAAAACTGGAGCCTGGCGAAACCGCGCTGGAGGCGGCGATCCGCGAAACGCGGGAGGAGGTTGGGGTCACTCCTTTGGATTTGGAGGAGCGTGGTTTTCTGCGGTTTCAATTCACCGACGGTTATTCGCTAAGCTGCGCGGTTTTTGTGGCGCGTGATTTCGAAGGCGAGTTGATCGAGACCGACGAGGCCACACCGCAATGGTGCAGCATCGATGCTGTGCCTTATCGCGAAATGTGGGCGGACGATTTTGAATGGCTGCCCGAGGTTCTCGCAGGGGGGACTTTTACAGGGTCGTTTGTATTTGAGGATGAAGTAATGCTCGAGAAAGACGTGCGCTTCCACGGTCCTTTCATGCATTCCTCTGCGCCGGGGGCTCGCCGACCTCGAGTCTTGGTGGCTGGGTGCGGGTTTGTGGGGCTGGCGACTGCTCGTCTTCTGTCCTCTGCAGGGTGGGACGTCACGGGTTGCACGCATTCGCCGGAATCCGCCCGAGTGCTCGAAGGGGAGTCTTTCCCCGTGCTGGCGTGCGATATTTCCGATCAATCGCAGGTTGCTCGTGAATTGGGTGCGATGCACGGGTTGGATGCCGTGATTCATTGCGCGAGCTCGGGCAAGGGCGGTGCCGACGTTTACAGGCAGGTCTACTTGCGGGGCGCCCAGATTCTTGTCGGCGAATTGGCTCCCCGGCACATGGTTTTCACCAGCAGTACTTCGGTCTATGCGCAGATCGAGGGCGAGTGGGTGGATGAGTTCAGCGCCACGGAACCGCCGCGCGAGACCGGCCGAGTCTTGTTGGAGACCGAGGCGTGGGTGCTCGGTCATGGCGGCGCGGTGGCCCGTTTGGCTGGAATTTATGGTCCGGCGCGATCCGTTTTACTGCGCAAGTTTTTTTCCGGTGAAGCCGTGATCGAAGGGGATGGAAGACGCTGGTTGAACCAGATTCACAGGGATGATGCGGCTTCGGGAATCGCGCACATCATTCAGAGCCGTGTTCCGGGTGTTTACAACGTCTCGGATGACCATCCGGTTTCCCAAATTGACCTGTATTCGAGACTGTCGAAGGAATTCTCTATGCAGCTGCCGCCTTCGGGCCCGGTGGACGTGAATCGCAAACGTGGCTGGACGCACAAGCGTGTCAGTAACGGAAGGCTGCGTTCTCTAGGATGGGCGCCAAAGTACGCCTCGTTCTTCGATGCGGTTGCGGGGGATCCCGATCTTGTGCCAAGGTCTCGCATTTCTGACGAGATCTCAGAGCAGGAGTGAGTTCTTCTCTCGTTTTTGCGCTCCACGACTCAGGCGTTGCTACGCAATGATTCCACGGAGAATTTGCTCTGTTCTCAGGAGTGGGAGTGAAAAGTGGCCGTCGTCCGGCATGATCGTGAATTTCGCTCCCGGCACAGCGGTTGCCGTTTTCTGTGCGAGCTGCAGTGGAATATTTGCGTCTGCATCGCCGTGCCAGAAGTGGACGGGCACTGTGATTTTTGAGAGGTCAAAACCCCAGTCCGCGCAGTAAATCAACCCATCATGGGTCAGGGCCTGAGCATCCCCAAAAAGCGCTTCGCGGCTGCTGAGCATCATCACTCGGTGATGGAGCGGATCAGACAGCGCCTCGCGGTCTGCGGCAGGGTACAGTTTTGAGAACCAGCTCATCGGCCATTCGTTCAACGCGCGTCCCGCTGCCCAGCCAGCCGCTCGCAGGCCGAGGGCTAGTGCAAAGGGAATGTTCCGCTGCGACCAAATGGCGAGCCTGTACGCCCACAAGAGTCCCTCCTTTCCAAACTCCGCGAGAGCAGGGGCTCCGCAGACAATCATCGCCCCCAAAACTCGGTCCGGCAGAGCCCTTGCTGTGACCAGTGCGTACGGCCCGCCCCCGGACAACCCAAGAAGATGGAAGCGATCAAAGCCGAGATGCTGGGCAAGTTCCTCGATGATGCACGGCCAGTCGATGAGGCGGCGGTTCGGTTCGAAATCCGAGAGCCCGATCCCAGGGCGGTCCGGGGCAATGACGCGGATCCCGAGCTTCATAGCAGACTTTTCAAGGATTTCGCCCTGTAGCCGGGAGCTTGGCCAGCCGTGGAAGAAGAAGAGCGGAAGTCCCGCGGGGTCCCCGTATTCGGCGTAGGCTAGATTGCGTCCGGAGTGGAGTTTAAGAATGGCATCTGGCATCGGGTGGCGGGTTTTTGGCTCAGCCTGCAGCGCAGTCTAGTCGAGTTTTTTTGGAACGCATGAAATTCCATCTTCCGCCGTTGCAAAAAGCCGTTTTAACTGAGCCCATGAGCTCAAGTTTCTCCCTTAAAACGAACGTCCAACTTGGCGTTGTCCCCACCCACATCAAATTTGTCGGAGGCCTTGTTCCCGATGAACATGGCAAGTTTCCCCGCGACTCGAAGGGCGAACTGCTGATCGTGTCGGAGATGAGAACAGTTTGTGAGTCCTCCGCAGTGCGCCCAAGTTGCGTGCAGATCCCGTTTTTTGCCTCCGCCGACCCCGGCGATGTCAAAGCGCTCGTGTCCGGTCTCAGGGCGCTGCAGTTGGAGGTGCACTTTATTATCATGATCGGGGGTGCAAACCCGATGAATCCAGCGGACGAAGATGCCGTCGTCGGACAATTGGTGACCAGCCTCAAAGCTGCCGTCGAGCACGGGATCCACCACGTTTCCTCCACCTCGATCGAGGAATGGATGAATGCGAAGGAAACCAGGCGCGATGGGGCGCTTTTCGAATCAGCGGTTGCGCAGAATGTGAAGATCCACCTCCGTGTTTACAACGAGGCTGGCCTTGCGGGTTCCTGCGTCGAGAACTGGCACATCGAATTTTTGCGGCCGGGTGAGTTTAAAACATTCACGGATGTCGAGCGCGGCTGGGCCGTGGTGAAGGCCGCCAACAAAGCGCTTGGAAAAAACTTCTTCAAACTGCTGGTTGATGCGGCGCATTGTGGCGATTCGGGGCTTTCGATTGCTGAGAACGAAGCACTCGTTTCAAAACTAGGTGCTTCGCATGAACTGGGGATTTTTCATGCATCCGCGAAGACAACCCGAGGTTGTTTATCAACGGACGATGGCTGGATTGGAGCGATGCTTGCGGCAGCCGCGCGCACCGGTCAGCTGCGGCATGTCTTTGTGGAGGTGTTCCATCACGAGGATCCAGCGCTCGAGCTTTTGCGCAAGATGGATCCGGGTCACGGGATCGACACTCGTGATGGGCGTTCCTATACGGAGCTGGTTACAGAGGGGTTGCGGGCCGTCGGACACAGGCTCAATAACCTCGTTGCTCGTGGCATCCTCAAAGGTTGATCATCAAGAGTTGATTGGAGTTTAAGGCGGGCGGTTTACGACAACCCGTAGAGCGCCCGTCTCAGCTGCCTCGAGTTTTTCCTCGGGGCGGCTTGCGTTGCGCTAGCGTTTTTTTTTGTCGGACCGGTTCCATTGGTCCGATAGCACCCAGCGCTATAATGGTCGGACTGGCCGGACCGGCCGCCCGCCAAGGCTTAGGGAACTGGATTCAGATCGGTGTTGTAAACCGTTACCTTTCCCAGAGACTCCATTGCTGAGCGGATTTCTTTCGCTTCTCCGACGACAATAATAAGGGCGTTCTCAGGGTGCAGGTGCTGGTTGGCGGTCTTCTGCAGAAGTTCAGGAGTAACGCTCGACATGCGTCGCGCGTAGTTCCGGTAAAAGTCTGATGGCAGTCCGTACAAATCGATGTCCTGCACCCGCTGCGCTGTCCGATCGCTTTTCTCAAGGCTGAGCAGATAGTTGCCCACGTTGTATTCGCGCTGCAGTGCCAGCTCCTCTTCTGGTACCAGATCTTTTCTGATACGCTCGATTTCCTTCAGGATTTCCGTCGCTGCGGGGGCTGTGACTTCGTTGCGTGTTTCTGCAGAGGCCTCGAACGCACCGCCGTGTTTTTTGAGGTCAAATGCGGAATAAGCGCCATAGGTCCATCCGTGGGTCTCTCGGAGGTTTTGAAAGAGTCTCCCTGAAAAGCCACCACCGAGAGTCGCGTTCAACACAAGCACTTCGGGTAGATCAGGTGTGTTGCGTGCAGCGCCGGGGTGCGTCACCACAATGTTGCTCTGTACCGAGCCGGAACGGTCAATGATATGGATTGATCGCCCTTCGATCTTTGCGAACTCCGGCGCTGGTTGCTGAGGAATGGCGGATTTCTCCCAGTTGCCGAACGCCTTTTCAACCAGTGGCAGAATTTCTTTGGCAGAAACGTCGCCCACTACAGCGAGCGTTGCGTTGTTTGGATGAAAATGCGTTTTGTGAAATGCAGCCAAGTCATCGCGTTGAATCGCGTTGATGGATTCCGGAGTCGCTACATTCCCGTACGGGTGTGATCCGTAGACAAGCCGTGCTGCAAGCTTCGCGGAAAGAGCCTCGGGCTGCTGTTTTTGGGCCTCAAGCTTTGAAAGGGTCTGCTTGCGTGTCTTCGAAAGCTGTTCCTCCGCGAACACAGGATTGCGCACCGCATCGGTGATGAGTTCCAGCAGCTTTTCTGTGTACTTGTTTAGCGAGGACGCCGTGACTGAGATGGAATCCGGGGAGGCCGACGCTTCCACGCGGGAACCGATAAAGTCGGTCTGTGTCGCAAATGCAGCGGCATCCCGTGAAGCCGTTCCTCGGTTGAGCAGCGTGGCGGTGAGTGAGGCTGTGCCAGGCTTTTTCCCGTCAAAGATGCTTCCAGACTTCACCATCAAACGGAAGGTGACAGTAGGCCTCCTGTCATCCTCGATGATGAAGATTCGCAGGCCGTTTGGCAGGGTCACATCTCTAAACTCGGGGAAAGATGCGGCCGGTGCCGGTCCCGGGGCAGGTTTTTTTGAACGATCAACGCCGGCTGTGGCGCTTTGTGGCACCGCGACGCAGAATATCGCGCTGAGTGAGGCAGCAGTGAGCAATGGAAATATCTGGCGCATGAGAGGAGGAGGGGAGGTTGTTTTAGAGTTTCGTCGGCGAGGCGTTTACTTGGACTCGGGGAGGGGGAAGCGCAGGGTGTGGCGCCCGGTCTCCGTCAAATAGGTTTTCGCGACGCGTTGAAGGACTTCGCGCTTCACCTTGAGATACCGTTCAAGTTCGGTGTTCACCAGCGAGGTGTCCCCGTAAAACATGTGGTAATGAGCCATGGCTTCCGCACGCTCGTGCATGGTTCCGCCGGATTCCGCGTACTGTGCTTCGATC
>JACCED012186527.1_pt1 | contig 17894 bp, 12 predicted proteins | sample 7455021 | NCBI WGS metagenome assembly JACCED01 (sample SAMN15323456, study PRJNA562643) | freshwater metagenome | isolation source: river surface water | place: USA:Blue River Watershed | collected 2017-08-19 | reverse complement strand
TGCTTGGTAGAAGGTCACGATATGCAGTAATTTGACCAATTGGAGTTGGACCTTGACCAGTAATAATTTCACCAGTAGAAGTATTTTGTGGTGACACAAAAGCTACGCAATCAAGACGAGTCTCGCACACATTTGTAATAATATATGATGCAAGAGTAGCACTAGCCTTACCTACTGGTAGTAAAGAAATATCATACTGAGAATCATCTGCAAAGAGTCCCCATGCTGATTGGAGTTGTCCATCAGTTGCAGCTAAAGCATCAACACCACCTGATAGGCTACGGCTAATAGCAACAGGAATAGTACCAAATGTTGATCCAGGAGCATTCACTACTGTAGAACCCCATCCAATACCAGCTGTATTGATAACAGTAAGAATAGTTGTACCATTAGTTTGACTACCACTAGTATGTGTTGGCGCAGTCGCAGCAGCACTAGTGCCAGCAGTAGTAACCATGTAAACATTAGCTCCAGATGTAAGGACTTGTCCTCTTGTATATGCAGTGCTTGCGGCATAAGCAGTAGAAATATCAGATGTATTAATATGATCTAACCACCAGATGTATTCAGATGTTGCATTAATCACATCTTTGTAGAAGTTATTAGTGCCATCTGATTTTTTACAATCTGATGCTTTTGATACAAAAGCAAATTTTTCTAGAGTGCTTCCTTTAACGCCAGTCCATAGACCATCTTCATCGATAACTATCACATGAAGTTCATCTGATGATCCGCTATTAGCTTCAGCATATGAAGAAGTTCCTGGTGCACCATCAAACTGTGATGCATATTCCCAACCAGCATATGATTGAGAGTCTGCCATAGAAACTTTAAGTGAATTTCCTAAAGAGCCTGGATATTTTGCAGCGAACTCTCCAAACACACCTTGACCACCAGCATAACTAGCTAGATAATTTTCAGCATTGTTAATTTTTACACCACCAGTTGTAATAGTAGCAGTAGCAAGAGCAGTAGTACCAGAAGGAGGAGCAGCAATAGTTACTGTAGGAGCAGCAGTGTATCCAGAACCAGAATTAGTCAATGTGATACCAGTGATGCTAGATGCACTAAGAGTAATAGTGCCAACAGTAGCATTAGTTCCATTACCAGAAATAGTAGCCGTTGGAGTAGAAGTATATCCAGAACCAGCAGTAGTAATAACAATAGCAGTTACTGCACCAGCAACGATTGTAACAGTACCAACAGCAGTCACACCACCAGCAACTTGCGGAGCGGAGAATTCTACTGTTGCAGCAGTATATCCAGATCCACCAGCTGCGATTGTTACACCAGTGACACCACCACCAGAAAGAACTGCAGTAGCAGTAGCAGTTACGCCACCAGGGACTTGTGGTGCACTAAATGTCACTGCTGGAGGTGCTGCATTAGAAATATAACCAGAACCAGCAGTACCAACTGCTGGGGTATTTACAGTTCCAGAAGAAGTTGCAACAGCATTTCTGGCAGCAGCAACATCAGCACGACAGACTAACAGATTGTTAGTATAAGATAGGAAGTTTGCTGCGGTGAAAAAAGATTGCGCATTGGCATCTTGAGGTTTGCCAAAATAACGAACTAATTCGTTCTCTGACGAAACTGTGAACGGAGCCATAACTGGACCCCATGCAAATGTTCCTGCAAACGCACCAACAGAACTAGATACTGCTGGAACGATTGAAGTGAAATCTTTTTCTACGACTGCAACGCCTGGAGATAGTTGAAACGGCATTGTATTTCTCCTTGTTAATAAGTTTTACCTAGACAATTTTATGTCTACATTTTATTTAGTTTTTATTGGTTTTCTCAAAAATTTAGAGGTGGTTTTTCTGGACCACCATCATCATAGAACCCAAATGGAGTTAATTCATCTTCGATGGCTTGTATCTGTTTCTTATACATTATTTCTCTGAGGTTAACATTATTTAGGTCTTTAAAATAGCTGTTAGTTGTAAGCCAGCTAAACAAGACTAATGGCATAACCAAGTCGTCGTGATAGCCCTCGTCAGCTTCGTAAGAACCCTTCTTTTCAATAAAAGTAGAGATCTCAGATATAGTATCAGCGTCATTAACAATTAACTTGTTTTCTTCCACCAATGCTTTAAAATTGTGACATCCAATTCGTTTGATTTTTTTATCGGTAACTACTCCCAGTTGAGTTTTACCGCCACCAAAACCACCAGATACATTTTGTCCATTAGTATGTCGTGTCACAAATAATATATTTTCGTATTCTAACTCTGTGTATAAAATATGTGCAACCTGTTCTGAGATGTTTATCTCAAGTAAGATAAACGCTTGATTATAATCCATACCTACCTTATACAGTACGGATGGATATAATATAGGACTAATCTCATTATTACGATATTTCCCTACCATTCTATAAGGAACTTCAGTTATATCAATAATAGTGAACGCAGAGTAATCTCCACCAACACCTTTCGCCACATCGGCTACCATAACATATGTATGACCAGCCGAAGGCTTTTCATAGATGTCTAATCCTTCTTTTTGATAGATTATTACATCTGGGCTCATCTTTGCAATCACATCTGCTTTGATGAGTGTTAAAGAAGAACCAAGGAATTTACATAGAACCTCTTGAGTAAATTTAAGTTCACCCAATTGTCTTCTTTGTTCCTCAGCCCATTTTTCATCTCTTCCAGGAATCTCCCAGTAAGGAATGAACAATGGGACAAAACCATTTCTACCCTTTTCTGCATCGCTCCAGTACTTCCAGAAGTGATTGTATCCTAATGGTGTAGAGCTAAGAAGAATCTTTGTTGTTTCACCAGCAGAAATAACTGGGAAAATAGATGTAAAGAATTCTTCAGCCACATTGTTAGGGATAATTGCAGCCTCATCAACATACAATAAGTTTACAGATTTACCACGAATACCTGACTTTCCTGTTGCAGCAGTAAACACCTTTGAACCATTTTCAAGTTCGATATCACCTTTGTTCCAAGTAGTAACACCTTGTTGCATCCATTGAGGAAGCATCTCATACATTGTCTGATAACGATCCAAAACTTCTCTTGCAGCAGTCGCTTTATTAGCTAGAATAGCCACATTCTTATTTGGTTGGAACAGCGTATACCATAAAATATATGCAGCTGATGTAGTTGTTTTACCTTGCTGACGACCTTCCATTAAAATAACCCTGCGGTTATTATGTATAATGTTTATTTTATTTTTTTGGCAATCGTATAATTTAAATAGTTGTAATCCGTGATCCAGTGTAACTATGTAACAATAATTTTCAATAAAATAAATTGGATCTTGCGAACACTTAATATATTCTTGGATGTTTTCTGGAGTAAATTGTACTGTTACTCCAGCTGCCTTTAAATTCGAATTCGCATTATATACTTGTGCCATTTTTAAAAGTTGAATTCCCAACTCTCATTATTAACTGTAGCGTCGGTAGTATCACCTTCTGCTGTAAAAATTCTATTTGGAGATGAGAAGTCTTCGTTTTGACCAATATTGGCATATACGGTATCAATAACATTTTTACCACCGATAGCACCAAACAGATTAGCCTTCATTTGAAATTGTAAAGTATGAGTTACAAATCTACGAGTTTGAAAATCGCCATCGTAATCATCTTGTACATTAACACTATTTAGTATAATAGGAACATCTAACTTGACATTCATATCTGGCACTGCATTAATAGTGAGTGTATATTCAGGTGTAAATGTTGGAAGAATCTGTTCTATAATTTGAAGACCATCTTCCTGACTTTTAGTTAAAATATACAAAGAAATGTCGATGTTGTAAGGAACAGGAGTATACATGGTTGATACACCTGTAGTTTCATCACCACATTTTATTTGTTGCATACGATTTAATTTTCTTGCGGAATCGTAAGTATATCCAATAATCTCAAATGACATTCTTGGTAGAGTAACATATGTGTTGTTCTCTAAGTTTGGATCTGAGTCTAAACGAACTAACCATTTTTCTTTTGGAGCATAGGCAAGAGGAACTTGAATTCTCTGTGCAGTAGTTCCAGTAACAGAGTCGCCTTGTTTGCGATCAATATAAATGTCGCTAAACAAACGACCAAAAGCAACTATGCTTTTACGAATAATACCGTGATAAAAAACATTTCCGTTAAGCATTATTGTATCTCACCAAATGGATTAGCTTCGCTAAAGAGAATATCTGTAGCTTCTTCTTTAAATTTATTGTTGTCAGCAAAACTATCCCCACTGTTATCAATATTAACTTCAATAACTGCAGTGGCACTGGCATCTACACCACCACCTCCAACAAATGATATTACTGGTGCAACTTGATAACCAGTTCCACCTTCAGTGACATTAACTGCAATAACTTTACCAGTATTTACACCAGTACCTAATACTGCAGTTGCTGCAGCACCAGAACCATTAGAACTAGTAAAAGTTACTGTTGGAACGCTAGTATATCCAGAACCAGAATTATTCATAGTGATAGATGTAACTCTTCCTGGATTTCGAGTAGTGTTTGTATTATATGTTTTAAGAGTTTCGAATGCGTCTACTGCAGCGATACCAGTATCAATCTGTTCAGAAGCATACTGGAACAATTCGACTTGTAATTTATAAACATAAAGTTTTCCTAGCTGATAGAAAGGATCCTGATGTTTGACAAACTTAATTTCGAATAAACCCTTTGTTAAAGGGAAGTAAATTAGATCTCCCTCGCATGGACGAGTAGGAATAATAGTTTGACCATAACGACCAACAAGTTGTTCCCAGCGACGACGAGCGACCACCAATGTAGCTGACTGCTCCATCATCAAACCAAACTTTTGAATGAACGCACCCTGACCATCTAATGCGTCTACATTCTCAAAGTACATCTCAATTGGAAATGACGACTTAAATTGAGATAAACGATCTTCACCAAGAATTTCATCTTTAGAAATTAATGTTCTTGGAATGTAAAAATACTCTTGACCATAAATCTTAAGAGATTCAATGATCAAGTCTTCAATTAGATACTGTTCATTTCTCGTACCATGAGAAAAGTAAACATTTGTTGTAGACATGTTATCCCAAGAAGAAGTTTAAAGGTGCTGATTTGGTTATCAGATCGTTTTCTAAGTCAGAGATTTCTGATTTAGCTTCGTCATATAGTTTATCACCATCCAAAGTTACACCACCTGGAAGTTGAATACCAGAAAACTTTTTAATATTAGTTGCCCATTGTTGTTTAAATAGTGCAGTAACATAGTGTTTTAACCATGCTTCATTATATACTTTAGTCCAAGTTTGTGGATCTAAAGCACGATATCCTTTAACGATAACATATCCACCAAGAACTAAATCTGCATCCCAGTTAATATCTAGATACAATCTTCCCATTCTTCTATTAAATCTAAATGTAGTTTTACGATTTAATTCAAAGTCTAAAAGAGCCAAATGGTTCATTACAGTTTTGTAATAAACAAGAGAGGTTGAAGTTAAATCATAAAGATCGTTTAAACGAAGTTGATACTGAAGATCAAAAATATTCTTTGATGAAGAATTTTGTCCTATTTTAAATATCTCAGTAACACCATATACTGCATCTGGTAAAGTAATATACTTTAGATCATATTCATTAAGAGTTATTGGAGTACTTCCTAATACTGCAGTATGTCCCATCGAACCAGTAATAGTCTCGCCAGCCACAAAAGTACCAGTAACTTTATAAACGAGCAACATTGTTCCAGAAGAAACTCTTGATTCTTCTTTGACAACAGTGGCTTTTGCGCCTGAGGTTGACCCTGTTACGATTTCATTTATACTAAATGTGTTTGCAACTGATGTTGTCAAAGTCATTTCTGAAGCACGAATTATCTGCTTCATATACATTTCTTCGACACCTTCTGAATGATAGTCTTGCCAGTATGCTAATGCTTCATCCAGACGATCTTCTAATTGATCATCGTCCACATTTATTTCAACAACTGGAGCACCCAGTGCTCTTAAGGCATACTGTTTAAGAGATTCTCTTGATGTTGGGGTAGCCATATATTATCCTTAAACAACGATCATTGTAACTTCGCCTTTAACTACTGCTGTTCCAGAAGAAGCAGTAACTAATAAACGGACATTGCCAGCACTGATGTCAGCAGTAAATGTTGCATTAATTGTTCCAATTGTAACTTCTTTATCATCCAAATAATTATCTCCAATTGTTACTGTAGTACCATCATGAATTACTAGAAGTTCAATAACTTTATATGCAGTTGCGTTTGTGATTTGAAACATATATCTGGCTGAACGATATGTAGCTGCAGGAAATGTATGAACAGCAGTTTGTGTTGTAATGCTACCTACAGAAAATGCTTCAGTTCTACTAATTGCAGTAGAAGAAACTCTATGCACCAAACCACTGTCAACAGATGGTGTAGTAACAACTGGAGTTGTTAGTGTTTTGTTTGTAAATGTTTCTGTACCAGCTAAAGTGGCAAGAGTACCAGTAGAAGGAACTGTGACAGAAGAACCTCCAGCTTGAGCTGTTAGTGTTAAGTTACCAGTGCTTAGAGTGATTGTACGACCACCATTATTAACACCAGTACCACCATAAGTAGAGTTAATAACTGTACCTTGCCAAGTACCTGTGCCAATAGTGCCAACAGAAGTTAATGAAGAAGCAGTTACACCAGAGCCAAGTGTTGTAGCACTTAATACTGAAGTTCCGTTAATTTCATAAACTTTACCAGTAACTAAGTTAAAGTCTTCAGAAGAAGTCCAGCCAATCGAAGACCATAAAATAGTCTTATCAGTTGCACCTTTAAGACGAATACCACCACCATTGGCAGTAACATCAGTAGGTGACGCAACAGAGCCTAATTCGAATTCAATATCATCAACAGAAGTTACTGTTGAGTTGATTGTAGTAGTTGTGCCGTTTACAGTTAAGTTACCAGTGATAACTGTGTTGGCATTATTAATTGTTAGCGTACCAGTGGCAGCACCAATAGAAACTGTAGTTGCTGCGCCACCAATATTAAGAGTAGTTGCTACAGTATTAAATAAGTTTTGAGTAGTTTGAGTGCCAAGAACAGTACCAGTAGCTTCTAAGAAGCGAGATCTGTTCATACCAGCAACTTTAACTGCTGCAGTACCAGCAGCATCTTCAGCAAAGAATTCTAATTCACCATTAGATGCGCCAGCAGAAGTTTCTGCGATAATATAAGTTAATGCATCAACAGACTTAACACCACCAAGAGAAGACCAAGCACCAGAAGCATATCCTTCAAAACCAGATATAGTAGTATTATAACGAACCATACCTACTGCTGGTGTTCCTGGACGCTGAGCAGTAGTACCAACTGGTAATGTCCAATGACTAGTACCAGTTGCAGCAAGAATGTTTAAACCAGCTAAAGAGGTGTTTGATCCACCAAGAGGAATGACTGTTGAACCAATAGTAACATCAGCAGTTGCCCATGTAGGAGCATAACCAGCACCAGCTGATCGTAAGAATGTACCATTCGCACCTGCAGTAATAAATGTAGTTAATCCAGTATCTTGTTGAATAACTAACTGACCAGCAGAACCACCATTAATGTTGGTAGCATAAGTAGCGTTAGTTGCAGTACCAGCTGTAATAGAAGCAGCATTAACCCAAGTAGGCGCACCAGCACCACCAGATGTTAAAACTTGTCCAGAAGTGCCAGCTGAAGATAATGCTATAGCAGATCCAGTAGAGTAAGCAATACCTCCATTAACAGCAGTTAGAGCAGCACCAGTACCACCATAAGCAAGCGCAACTGCAGTACCAGTCCAAACAGAACCAGTTGAAAGAGTTTTATTCGTTAATGTCTGAGCAGAGGCTGTGTTAACAACAATGGCACCACCACCAGCATTAGAACCATCGTGCAGTCGTAATGTTTTTATCTCGGTGTCATAGGTGATTTCACCAATAGCACCAGTAAACGCATTGTTCTGGGTAGTGGTTCCTCGTCTAAATTGTACTTGTGTTGCCATTTAAAGATTCCTTTTCGATATATTTATGCTTGCGCTTCTGACCAGAACAAGTTAATGTTACAAGTGGCAGCAGAAGCAGCAAGGTTTTTAACAACAATCGCCAACACATCAGGACCATCTGGGTAATTACTATATCCACCGATAGCAGAGTTGGTTAATTCTTTCAACTCAGATAAATCAATTTCAGCAAAGCCGTTAATTTGAGCCAATGTTGAGAAGATTTGTTCACCTGGAGTTGCTTCAGTATTGCTGCTAGTAGAAATTTGGGCGAACGATGGTTGCGAACCTAATGCTACTGTATTAACAGAGTTCCAAGTTAATGCTGACGCATCAATATTACCTGGATTTAAAATTCCAGAAACTTGCACATTCTGTGTAGCAGTAATTTGTAATTTTTGTAGCAATAATTGTGAACGATTGATAAGATCTCGATCGCCGAATGCTCCAGCAATAGAGTTAGAAACAGATGGCGCTAGTCTTAAAAAGAATACTGTTTTAGATTGATTGGCAGTGAATGTTTGGCTAGTCGCAGCATAATTAAAGTAGTAACCACGATCGATATCAAATCCACCATCCATAATATAAGAAGAACCCCAGTGGTTGATAACAGGAGCAGCAGTACAACTAATTAATGTTACAGAGTTATAACCATTACCGACATTATGTACGGCAGCTGCACCACCTGTGAATGATTTATTCGAACCACCGATAAACATCTGGAATGTTGCACCACGAGTACATCCTGTTAGTGTGTTTCCAGATTTACCTGTATATGTAATAACTTCATTTTCGATAAGAACTGTACCACCAGTTGATGGAAAACGAGATGCGTCTTGTAAAACTACAGTTGTCTGTATGTTGGTCATTGTTGCAGCAAGACGATTAATAACAGATTCATTAATAGCCTGATAACGAACAGCAGTGTTACCTGAACGCATATACGCTTCATCGTTCAAATTATTCTGTTTCATGCGATGAGCAAGAATCATATTACCATCACCACCACGACACATAAAGTCGATGAAGCCAGCACCATACCAAGAGAATGAAATGCCCATCATCTGCATCTTGTTTAGATTAATGTTATAACCTGAGATACCAGTACCATCTAGTTTATCGATGTTAAACTGAGATTGCGGAATTCTTTGATCAATAACAGTTGCAATTTTAATACCACTAGATGCATTAACACCACGATATTCTGGGTTGATTGTTAAAGAAGTATCGCTGGCGATAGAACCAACCATGTATGTCATACCACGAATAACGATTCTATCACCAACTTTTAATTGTTGGGTGAATCTACTACTGGTTCCAGTAACTGTTTGAGACCCTGGAGTTACTGCTATGAATCCAGATAATTGATAAGTCGAAGAACGACGAACAACTGCTAATTCTTGACCATCAAATTCCCAGAACAATCCGTTTTGATCATCGAATGGACCAACACGAACTGAAGCACCATGCCAATTTTTAACTGTGACACGAGGTAAATTTGTAATAACTGCATCAGTAGCACCAAGAGTTGCTGATGCCGTATATGTGAATGTGTTCTCGTTAGTTACACCAGATACACCATATGTTCCGTTATAACCAGAAGTAACAACACCAGAGATAATTACGGTAGCACCAACTTGTAATCCATGGTTTTGTTCAGTTGTTACAGTAACAGTTGATCCAGCAGATGTTCCGTTTGCAGAAATTTGGTCTAAGTTTAAAACTGGATTAAACAAAACACCAGAAGTCCAAAGAACACCTTTACCAGACTGGTAGCGCATGTATTTTTTAGTCTGGCGAGAAATAGATGCTCCATGTGATGGTAAGAATGGACCAAGTGTCACACCACCATCGAATGGTCTATGTTGAGCAAATGCATCAGATCTTACATACACACTTCCTGTTAATCCTGCGCTAGTCACTGCACCACCAACTCGAGCAGTAAATTTAAATGTTGTAGTAGTTGGAACTTGTTCTGCAAAGAAATTGCCCCCAACTAGATTGTGGTTTGTTCCTACAGATGTAATAATATTTGCGATTGGTGCTCCTGGAACTAAGCCATGATTAGCAGAGCATGTTACTGTAATAACTGATGGGTTTGCGCCATCAGATGTAATACTTGAAACAGGTAAAGAAGCACCTGCATAAAATCCACCACGACGACCATATGTTGAGCCAGTAAAAATAGATTGTCCGTTTGTTCCAACAATACCCTTAGCAAAGTAAGTGAATGTTGTTGAGTTTGGAACAGATGCGATAATAAAAGCACCTTCGGCACGAGCATAGTTAGAAGCATTACCCAAACCGTAAATAATAACAGGATCTGATACATTCAATCCATGTGGTGCGCTACTGGTAACAGTAATAATTGATGGTGTAGCACCATCAGTAGTAATGTTTGATAAGAACAAGTCAAGACCTGGCTTTTCGTAAATACCTGGAATGCCACGGACTTCAGTGTAGTTCTGCCACTTAGTAGTTTGTAGACCGTATTCAAAGTCAGCATCAATTAGCGACTGTGGATTTGATGTGCGCATTCTTTCAATAGCATCAACACCGAATGCGTATGGACGAACAATGTTACCGACTTGTTTAGGAGCATCAGTATAAATGGCAATCTTATGTGTGCCAAGCATAGATGATGTGTCTTTAGCAAATGTTACAGTAGTAACACCAGTCTGTTCGGAGAAGAATGATGTATTGTCGTCTGGATCATATGCTAAAGTACCAGAACGAGTTGGGTCGCCGATCGCATAAATGTTTTCTTGTGTCGTTTTATTCGCAATGATCAGAAGTTGAGTTTCATCGCATTTTCCAGGAAATTTAACAGTGCCTTCGCCTGCATCTCCAGGTGTAAAAATATATTTTTCAACTAATTGACGAGCCATGTTATATCCCTTTTAAAATCCGAAAATAATTGCGTATGCAGTGTAATCTGCTCTAACTGATTGGTCTAAGTTCTCAAGAGAAACGATACCGTCAACTCTCAATTGACCCATGTTGTAAATAAATGCAGCCGTCTCAGTAACCACACCAAGGTCTTCTGTTATACCGATAATCAAATCTGTTACAGAACCCAAATCAGATTCAGCATTAGTTGCGAAAACAGCAGAAGCAACTGCAGCATCATTGTCTGCATTAATCCACTGCGATCCATTGAATTTTAAAACTTGTTGTGCTGCTGGAGAACTTATTTGAACATCAGTTAAACCATCTAAAGTATTTGCAGATGGCGCTTGCCACTGAACACCACTTCCAGTTGATGTTAAAATATATCCATTAGAGCCAGTGCTGCCAGAAACAGTTAAAGAACCTGTAATAGCTGGACTGGATAAAGTTTTATTTGTAAGAGTTTGTGTGCCATCGGTAGTGACTAAACCAGAACCGACTGCATTAGAAGCTGTTGAGAGGTTTAGATATACACCACGATTGTTCCCACCACTTTCAAAGATTCTTAAATTGTTCTGCCAGATATCAACTGTAACAGAGCCACCTGCTAATGTACTATTTGTCGCAGCTGTACCTAGTCTTAAGTCTCCACCTTCATCTCCACCAATTGCAGAAAATAAAGCAGATCCCGTGATAGTAGGAGATGCAAGGGTTTTGTTTGAAAGGGTTTGTGTGCCAGTAACAGTGGCAACAGATAGAATTGTTTCTGTACCAGAAACATTCTGTTTAAAGAACAGGTTACCATCATAGGTGTTAATTGCAATTTCACCAAGCGACAGTGTGACTGTCGTTGGAGCATTGCCTGGAACGGCAGATCGCTTAAGTTTAATTAAATTAGCCATGATAACCTATTCTATGTAGAATCGAAACTACCAGTATATACTGGGATAAGGAATTTCACCTTATCATGTATTTAGAGTTTTTTTAATAAGTGCCACCATCGATGTTAAATCCATCAAGAGTAGAAGTTGCTGCACCAGCACCAGTGATATTTAAACCAATAAACATAGACTTGGCAACAGACAAACCACCATCTAATTCAACTGCGGCAACATTAAGCGCAGTTGCATCAGTAGTATTAGTAAAGGTAATTAAACCAGAAGCATTAACAGTTGTACCACTGAAACTAGAAGCAGTAATTGTCTTGTTGCTTAAAGTTTCTGAACCTGCTAAAGTGGCAAGAGTACCAGTGGTTGGCAATGTAACAGAAGTAGTTCCTGTTGCAGTAAATGTTTGGCTAAAAGCACCAGCGTGTGTTACGCTACCAGCTAGGGTTAATGTATTAGATCCGTTGTTTACACCAGTACCACCATAAGTTGGACCAACAACAGTTCCTTGCCAAGTACCAGTACCGATTGTACCAAGTGTAGTGATAGTAGCCTGACCGACATAAGTTGATGCGATATCAATTGCGTCTGCAGTAACAGTAATTCTATTTGCAGTACCTACTGCATTAATAGTGTTACCAGTCTTAGTTAAACCATCACCAGCAGTAATCTGTCCTGCGCCAGAGAACTGAACCCAAGTAATCGCAGTAGTACCAATAGTGATTGCACCATTATTAGTACATACAAATCCGTTGTCAGCGTTGACAGTACCTTCTTCAACGAAGGTAAACATTCCTGGACCAACTTCAACAACAGGAGTATTAGAGTCAGTATCAACTGCACGAGTAAGCACCCAGTTTGTAGAAACAGAACCAGTGTTTGTGACAGTATAGATACCATTCTGTAGACCAGTTGTTTGGTCTTTAACAAGAACTCTCTCTCCAACAGACAGAACAATACTGTCGATGGTTAGAGCAGCTTGTGTTCCAGAGTTAGTAAGAGTTGCGCCAACACCAGAAGATCCATTGGCATATGTTGCAGTTAAGTTAGCAGTAGTTGCAACACGAGTAGAATCTTTAACATCTAAACCAGTCTTAACTGCGTCAACATATTGTTTAGTCGCAGCATCTGTTGCTTGAGTAGGTTCAGCAACAGAAGTAATTCTCTTAGAACCAACATCAACTGTACCTGTACCAGTAGGTGCTAGGTTAATACTGTTATTACCAGCAGCTGCAGTAATAGAAAGATTACCAGAAGCACCAGTTAAACTAGTAACAGTTGCAGCACCCAGTGTTGGAGTAACAAGAGTTGGACTAGTAGCGAAAACTAGAGAACCAGAACCAGTTTCGTCAGAGATAACACCAGCAAGTTCTGCAGAAGTAGTTGCTGCAAATACGCTTAGTTTGTTTGCTACATAAGCAACAGTTCCACCACCACCGAATGCTACTGAAGAACTATCAGTGCCAGTGAATGTTAGAGTATTACTTGCAGTTAGAGTTTTACCGTCAGCGATGGTTAATGTAGAACCAGTGGCTGGAGCAGTAATAGCAACTTTGTTGATAGAAGTCGCAGTTGCTACACCTAATGTAGGTGTTACAAGAGTTGGGCTAGTAGCAAATACTAGAGAACCAGAACCAGTCTCATCTGTTACAGCTGCAGCCAGCTGAGCAGAAGTAGCAACTAGAGTATTGCTTCCTAGGTTAATAGTCTTGTTAGTTAAAGTGTCAGTGGTTGCTTTACCAACTAGCGTATCAGTCGCAGCTGGTAGTGTTAGAGTAGTTGAACCAGCAGCAGCACTTGCAACAACAGTAGTAGTTCCAGATGTAGAGCCACTAAAAATCGCACCAGCAGACCCAATAGTTGGAGTAGTTAATTGTGCGCTGGTTAAAGTCTTATTAGTAAGTGTTTGTGTACCAGTTAAAGTAACAACAGTAGAATCAATATCAAAAGTAACGCTAGTTGCTGCACCAACAGAAGTTACCGCAGAGGTGATACCAGTACCACCTACGAATGTCATTGTGTCTGTTAATAGAGCAAACGCTTTAGTTCCAGTATCACCAGCGATATTTAGAGTAGTAGCAAGAGCAGCAGTTCCTGCTGCAGTTAATTGACCTTGAGCATTAACAGTGAATGTTGGAATTGCTGTGGCAGAACCATAACTACCAGCAGTAACACCAGTATTAGTAATAGAAACTGTACTTGAATTACCAGCATCAGAATTGGTAATTGTAATACCAGTACCAGCAGTAACAGCACCACCAACTAAATCATAGATGTACTCAGCAAGAGTATCTGTTGTACCATTAATATAAGGATTGTTAAGAACTAATTTACCAGTACCATTTGGAGTGATGTTGATATCACCATTGGTATTAGTAGAAGATAGAGTGCTTCCAGTTAGTTGTAAATTACCAACTTTCCAAGTATCAATAGTTCCAGTCGCTGAAAGAACTGGAATTGACGAAGCATTAGTGGTTAGCGTGCCAGCAACTGATGCATCAATTAAACCAGTATAGTAAGTACCGCCAATAACTAAGTGGTTGGCTGCATTACCTGAGGTTTCAACACCCATACCAATGTATAGACGATTACCACCTGCGCCATTAAGTGCTGAATATGCTAATTCACCAGCACCCAGTGTTGCTGGATTTCCTGATACCGATGAACGCTTAATTCTGATTATTGATGCCATCTTTTATCTCCGATTAAAATTCTCCACCTTCCATGTTCTGCGCATCGAGGGTAGTTGTGGATGTCCACTTATTTGTTGTTGTTCTGTATACCAGAAGAGAACCATTTACTTTACCGTTTGTAGTCACATCTACATCAGCAATGTTAGACATTGACTCGACTACAGCAGGATTTGATACTGTAGAAGAAGCCAGTGTTAAAACACCCTCTGATACAGCTACTGATAATGCCTCATCTGGAGTTATAATTGCAATTGTATCTGCCATTTTATATCTGAGTAATTTGAGGGGTTACAGTTACAATACCCTCCACTACTCTGGTTTTTGTTCCAGAGGGAGAAGTTATCTCTACATCATATAACCATCGCCCTGCAGGAATGGCTTCAGATTGTTGTGGAGTTAGCTGAAGTCTAATTTTTCCAGTCGCTGCTGTGAATACAGAAGCTGTAAAAGAAAATGCTGTGCTGGAACTATAAGACTTTCTTATTTGAGAGGCAACAGTGTACCCAGTCAAATCTAGTGCTTGACCATTTGAGGCTGAGACTGTGATTATATTGCTGTAGGTAGCACCAGCATCTACAAAGAGGTTACTTATGGTCGCCATTCTGGATCCTAATATTCTTATACCTCTTATTTATAAGATGCCAGATTTGGATGCTAGATTGCTTGGATCGGAATTACCTTTTTGGCTTTGCGAGTTTTTTCTGGTTTACCATTTACCCACCAGTAGATATCTTTTCTATCTTGTCTTAGTGGACCTTCGATATACATTGGAGTCCATCCATTAGTCATCATTTCAATCGCTAGTGTAAATGGTAAAATATTGTCGCTAAATGCATTATTACATGACGCTTCCCATAAATCTCCAGTTAAAAACATGCACGCACCACGACATATATGAAGAACTGGGCAGTTGCCACATTCTTCTCTATCGCTCCAATGAGTCGCAGTGTTTATTTTAACATTTTCTAGATCAGAGATATGTCCAATTTTATGAGCAATTCCAGATGGATTATTGGCAACTGCGCTTACATTCTGACATGTAATAACATTACCATTAAGATCCAAAGCAACTGCGTCTGAACGATCCATACCACATTTTTGAGGTAAAGATTCTATTCTAGTTCCACTTTGTATAGAATTAATAAAACCTGATACTTTATTATCGATAGCACCGAATAATTTAACTTTACCCTCTCTAAGTTCATTTAGAGCAATGTTTCGATATTTTATTTCTTCTTCTTCATCTAATAGAGAATTTGCTAATCCACCCTCATCATAAGCATCGACAAAAGTTCCCTCACCAATTTTTAAATGTTGTAGATACTCTTCACCAATATTAGTTCTAACAAAATTAATAAAGAATGCCTCGATATCTGCACGACTAATGTTTTTACTATTAATCATAGAATTAAACGAGGTTTTTCTCTGAGGTGCCAACTGTTTAAACAGTTTTATAATAGCGTCTTTTGAGACTGGATCTTCTAATGGATCTGGACCACGAACATGCTGTCCTGGACCATCATGAGAAATCCCTACCCAAAAATCATATTTCTGGAGCCATTCAATTTTTTCATCATCAAGTAGACTGCCATTAGTGATAATAGATCTAGTTGCATTAGGATATTTTGCTAATACAGATTCCGCTAGTGGTTTAAGAGTTTTCCAATAAACTAATGGCTCTCCTCCCCAGAATTCAAAATGAGCACCCAGACCTTTACCATCGTGACCACCCTCAAACCATTTGTGCATATTATCAACAAATGGATCTACATCTGATGGATTGGTTTGATCTGCATGTGGCACGAATCTTTGATTGCAGTAATCGCATTCAAAATTACAAGAAAGACCCAACTGGATCTTAACTGTTTTCAGGTTTCGTTTACCGTGATTTATTTTTGCAGGAGTAATAACATCAGGTTGAGTTAGAACATCAGGTAAAACCTGCGTGCCATCTTCCCATGTTAGTGTACTAAGAGAACTGTCGTATATAACTTTTCGTTCTTCTTCTTTGAGTGGATGCCATACTGTAATATCAAATTTTGCCATATTATGTTTTCCAAGAAATGGGGCATTGCGCCCCATTGTTGTTTACGAAACTGTTTTAGTGTATCTACTAATTCCAGTAAAGTATTTATAACCAAATTTAATGTTGATCTCATCACCAATTGAAAGACCAAATGTATTCACCTTTAAAGTGCCCTGCCCATTATCCAACAACACTCTAGTTTTATTTGTAGCGCCAATAACTGGTTCCACAAACACCTCAGTCACAGAATTATCAGAGCAAGCAACATTTAAGTCTATAACTTCATCTGCATTAACTGTTGCTGGTCCAGTAATAGTTAGTGTAGCCAGTAGGGTTTTCCATGATGCAATAGTTTCTGTTGGTGACGGACTAAAAATTAAATCAGTATGATGTCTAGACTCTTCTGGTATAGGAGATCCTGCTGCAAACACAAATATTAAATCATTAACTGTAGATGTTTTTGATGGTACAAAAATTCTAACTGGGCTATAATAATCATTATATTCTTCTTTAATTATAGTAGAATCTTTTGTTATTAATGTGGATGCGCCAATATTAACAATATCATCTTTTGTTAAAACTTGTCTATAACAATCAGATCCTGGTGAAGCAAATTTCTTTAGGTATGAGTCTTTAATTGTCCACAGTGTTTGATCACCAAAAGCAGAATTTTCTGTTATAATATTATATGGAATTTCAAAATCTAGAACTGTGGTTTCTGTTTCTTCATTAGTAACAAGAAGAAAAATAGAATCTGCATCTGTTGTAACAGAAACTTTAATAGTAGTAACAGGAGCCTCCAAAGAATGTAATTCCTCTGGTGTTCCTGTCCATATAGGAGCAAGATAATCAAATCTATTTAGATTGACTAGCGTTTTTTTAAATACAGGCATTATTATTCCTTAACAGTTACAATTACAGTTAAATCTAGCTGCTGTAGGTGTCGGTGCAGATACAACCGCAATTGTGGTTCCTTGTCTCTCATGGTTAACCTGATTGCTGTAGTTACACTGGAAGTCTCCACAATTATTACAGTTCGTGATCGGGAAAGACATTTGACAGTTTGCTGCCGATGCGTTCACATTGGTTGTGCAGTTAGTTTGCTGGTGTCCTACAGTATATACAAACATTGGTCTAATTTGACCATTAAAGTTTGGATTTGATGCAGCATTGGCGAAAGACTGATCATTGCTAAACTGCGATAGTGCAGTTGGTCTTCCTTGGACATTGGTCCAAGCAACAGCAGAAGTAGATCCAGAGTTACCACTAATGTTGGTAACGATAACAGCACCAGTAGCGCCCTGAACAGATGTAACTGGAACAGAAACAATAACAGCACCAGTGTTACCCTGAACAGATGTAACAGCAGCTGCAATGGTTGGGTTTCCAGCAACACCATCACCATTGGTAACAGTAATACCAGCGC
>JACCED010138548.1_pt1 | contig 17896 bp, 14 predicted proteins | sample 7455021 | NCBI WGS metagenome assembly JACCED01 (sample SAMN15323456, study PRJNA562643) | freshwater metagenome | isolation source: river surface water | place: USA:Blue River Watershed | collected 2017-08-19 | reverse complement strand
TCCAGCGCAGCAGGTTCAGCTGCAGCGGGGGTACCAGCCCCACCATCAGCCGGCCCACCACCGCGTTGCCGGCCCACATGAGCGGCGGCAGCAGCATCAGCAAGGCCAGTCGAGGGCTTAAGGTGTGCGGCATACCCGGTCGATTATGGGTGTCCGCTGGCAGACACCGGTCTGTGCTGGCCTCCACCGGCGTTTGGGCCTGCGAAAGTCTGCCCACAGCCCAATGCAACGCGTGGTTGTGGCCGAAGTGGCACACTGCGGCGCGTTGCACCCTCGAGCACACCCAGGAGACCGCCATGACCACCACCATCCGCGCCATTCAGATCGCCGAGTTCGGCGGACCCGACAAGCTGCAGGTCGTCAGCCGCGAGGTGGGCGAGCCCGGCCCCGGCGAGATCCGCATTCGCCACCGTGCGGTGGGCCTGAACTACATCGATGTCTACATGCGCACCGGTCTGTATCCCAACCAGCTGCCCATGACCCTGGGCATGGAGGGCGCCGGTGTGGTGGAGGCCGTGGGCGAGGGTGTGACGCACCTGGCCGTGGGCGACCGCGCTGCCTATGCGTCTCAGCCCCCGGGCAGCTACTGCGAGGCCCGTGTGATGCCCGCCAAGTGTGTGGTGAAACTGCCCGAGGCCATCAGCTTCGAGGAAGGGGCGGCCATGATGCTCAAGGGTTTGACGGTGCAATACCTGCTGAAGAAGACCCAGCCGCAAGGCGGCCTCAAGGCCGGCGACTTCATCCTCTTTCATGCTGCCGCCGGTGGGGTGGGCTTGATCGCCTGCCAGTGGGCACGTGCCATGGGCCTGCAGCTCATCGGCACCGCCGGGGGCGCTGACAAGTGCAAGCTGGCCCTCGAACATGGTGCTTCGCACGTGATCGACTACCGCAGCGAAAACTTCGTGGAGCGCGTCAAGGCCATCACCGGTGGAAAGGGCGTGCGGGCGGTGTACGACTCCATCGGCAAAGACACCTTCGAGGGCTCACTCGACTGCCTGAGCCCCTTCGGCTTGCTGGCCACCTACGGCAACGCCTCGGGCCCGGTGCCGCCCTTTAACCTGGGAACCCTGGGTCCCAAGGGCTCGCTCTATGTGACGCGGCCCACCTTGTTCACCCACTTGGCCACGCGCGAGAGCACCCAGGCCATGACCGACGACTTGTTTGCCATGGTCACCAGCGGTCAGGTGAAGATTCGTATCGATCAGCGCTACCCGCTGGAGCAGGTCGGGCAGGCGCATGCCGACCTCGAAGCGCGCAAGACCACGGGCTCCACGGTGCTGCTGCCCTGAAGCCAAGGGCAGCGGCCGTTCAACGGCCGCGCCGCACGCGCAACACCTCGTCCAGGATCAGGCAAGCCGCGCCGAGTGTGATGGCACTGTCGGCCAGGTTGAAGGCCGGGAAGTGCCAGCCGCCGGCGTGGAAGTCCAGCATGTCCACGACATAGCCGTGCACCGCGCGGTCGATCACATTGCCCAGGGCGCCGCCCATGATCATGGTGATGGCAAAACAGAACAGGGTTTGCCCAGGATGGCGGTGCAGCATCCAGATGATGAAGGCCGATGCCGCCACGCCGATGGCGATGAAGAACCACCGCTGCCAGCCGGACGCGCCGGCCAGGAAGGAAAAGGCCGCGCCGCTGTTGTGCACGCGCACCAGGTTGAAGAAGCTGGTGATGGGCATGGAGTCGCCCCAGGCAAAGCTGCCCAGGATCAGCACCTTGGTGAGCTGATCCAGCACCACGACCAACAGCGCCAGGGCCAACCAGCCCGGCAAGCCCGACACGAGTCCCCGCTTGAGCTTGGCCATGCCGACCTCAGGCCACGCTGCGGTGCTCGCCCGCGCCGTGCAGGTTGGACATGCAGCGGCCGCACAGATCGGGGTGGGCCGCGTCGGCCCCCACATCGGCGCGCCAGTGCCAGCAGCGGCCGCACTTCGCCTGGGTGCTGGGTACCACCTGTACCGCCAGTTCGGCACCGGCCACAGCCTGCGCCGCCGACGTGATCATCACGAACTTGAGGTCCTCACCCAGGCTGTTGAGCAAGGCCAGGTCATCCGCGGGCGCCTGAATCACCACCTCCGCCTGCAGGGAAGAACCCACCTGCCCCTGTGTGCGCACATCCTCGATGGCCTTGTTGACCGCCGCCCGGATCTCGATGACGCGCGCCCACTTGGCCAGCAGTGCCGGTTCTGCCGGCGGCAGTGTCCAGTACGTTTGCGTGAAGATCGAGTCCTTGTGCTGCGCGCCGCCGTGCACGGCCCAGGCTTCTTCTGCGGTGAAGCTCAGGAAGGGGGCCATCCACCGCAGCATCGCGTGGGTGATGTGCCACAGCGCGGTCTGTGCACTGCGCCGGGCCAGGCTCTTGGGCGCGGTGGTGTACAGGCGGTCCTTGAGCACATCCAGGTAGAAGGCACCCAGGTCTTCTGAGCAGTACACCTGCAGCTTGGCCACCACCGGATGGAACTCATACACCTCAAAGTGCGCCAGGATTTCCGCCTGCAGCTGTGAGGCCCGCGCCAAGGCATAGCGGTCCACCTCCAACAATTGCTCGGCTGGCACGGCATCACTCGTGGCATCGAAGTCGCTGGTGTTGGCCAGCAGGAAACGCAGGGTGTTGCGAATCCGGCGGTAGGCATCCACCACCCGCGCCAGGATCTTGTCGTCAATGCCCAAGTCGCCGCTGTAGTCGGTGGCCGCACACCACAGGCGCAGGATCTCCGCGCCGTACTTCTGATACACCTGTTGCGGCTCCACGCCGTTGCCCAAGCTCTTGCTCATCTTGCGGCCTTGGCCGTCCACCACAAACCCGTGGGTCAGCAGGCCGCGGTATGGCGCACGGTCGAACAAGGCGCAGCCCAGCAGCAAGGAGGAGTGGAACCAGCCGCGGTGCTGATCGTGCCCCTCGAGGTACAGGTCTGCCTCCGGCCCTTCGGCGTGGAAACCCCCGGGGTGCTGGGCCCGCAGCACGTGCCAGAAACTCGATCCCGAGTCGAACCACACCTCCAGGATGTCGGTGCTCTTGCTGTAGTGCTGCGCATCGTGGTCACCCAAGATCTCAGCCGTGCTCACCCGGCTCCAGGCTTCGATGCCACCTTGCTGCACGATGTCGGCAGCCTGGTCCAGGATCTCCATGGTGCGGGGGTGCAGCTCGCCGCTGTCCTTGTGCAGGAAGAAGGGCAGGGGGACACCCCAGCTGCGCTGGCGGCTGATGCACCAGTCGGGCCGGTTGGCGATCATGTCGCGCAGCCGCACACGGCCGTTCTCGGGATAGAACCGTGTGTGGTCGATGGCCTCCAGCGCCAACTGGCGCAGCGTCTTGCCCGCCTTGTCCTTCGTGAACACCCCCTGGCCCTCGTCCATGCGGATGAACCATTGCGCCGCGGCACGGTAGATCACCGGGGTCTTGTGGCGCCAGCAGTGCGGATAGCTGTGCTGAATGTCGGTGGTGTTGAGAATGCGGCCGGCGGCACGCAGCGTTTCGATGATGGTGGGAATGGCCTTCCAGATGTGCTGTCCACCGAACAGCGGGAAGTCGGCGGCATACACACCGCTGCCTTGCACCGGGTTGAGGATGTCGTTCAGGGCCATCCCATGGGCTCGGCAGGAGTTGAAGTCGTCCAAACCATAGGCGGGCGAGGAGTGCACGATGCCCGTACCGTCGTCGGCCGTGGCGTAATCGGCCAGGTACACCGGGCTGTGCCGGTCATAGCCTGCATGGGTCTCGGCCAAGGGGTGCTTGAATCGGATGCCGCCCAGCTGTTCTCCGAGCGTGGTGGCCACCACCGTGCCCTTCAGGCCCCAGCGTTCGAGGCATTTCTCCACGAGGGAGTTGGCCATCATCAACAGCCCGCGCTCGGTTTGCACCAGGGCGTACTCCAAGGCCGGGTTCAGGTTCAGGGCCTGGTTGGCGGGAATGGTCCACGCGGTGGTGGTCCAGATCACCGCGAAAGCAGGCTGAGACAGCGTGGGCAAGCCGAAGGCCGCAGCCAGACGGTCGGCGTCCGCACAGGGGAAGGCCACGTCCAACGTGGTGCTCTTCTTGTCGGCGTACTCGATCTCAAACTCGGCCAGAGATGAGCCGCAGTCAAAGCACCAGTAAACCGGTTTCAGACCGCGGTACACGAAGCCACGCTCCATCACGCGCTTGAAGGCCCGTATCTGTGAAGCCTCGTTGGCCGGGTCCATGGTGGCATAGCGGTGACCCCAATCGCCCAACACCCCCAAGCGCTTGAAGTCCACCATCTGCTGCGCAATCTGCTCGGTGGCATAGGCACGGCTCTTGGCCTGCATGTCGTCACGGCTGAGGCTGCGGCCGTGCTTCTTCTCGATGGCGTTTTCGATCGGCAGACCGTGGCAGTCCCACCCCGGCACATAGTGGGCATCCAAGCCCGCCAACTGTCGGGCCTTGACGATCATGTCCTTGAGAATCTTGTTGGCCGCATGCCCCATGTGGATCTGGCCGTTGGCATACGGCGGGCCATCGTGCAGCACGAACAATGGCTGACCGCAGCGAGCATCACGCAGGCGGCTGTACCGTCCCTCCTGTTCCCACTGGGTAATCCAGGCGGGTTCGCGCTTGGGCAAATCGCCCCGCATCGGAAAGGGCGTGTCGGGCAGGTTCAGGCTGTGGCGGTGGTCGCCTCCATCCGGGCTGGCTGCGGCGGCGCTTCGGTTCTGGTCGTTCATGGCTTCAATCGGGCGGGTGTCCGGTGGTGGGCACCGGGGTGTGGGTTCTGGCCGGGCCGGTGCAGGGCCCCGGTGGGCGTTGCGGGCTGCGGCAGAGGCTGCTCAAGCACGCCGCCGGCAAACGCGGCAGCATGGGGCCTTGGGCACTTCAGGGGCCCGCATCGACGGGCCCAAAGCCTCAAGAGCGAATTCGGTCGCGGGTGGTCTGGCGCCGTGTGCAGGCGCCGTGCGGCTCCAAACCGTGCGACCGGTTCAGACGGGTCGGCAGGAGCAAAACCAAGCCATGAGGCCCATAAGCACGCATCCTTCAAGTGTACCGCCGGCCGCTGGTGGGGCCCGGGTGTTGGGGTGGCTTATGGGCCGGGTGCGTTCGAGGCCCTGGGCCTGCCGGCAACGCGGGGCTTTCCTGTTGGCCGGCCTGTGCCTTGCCGCACCGTCCGTGGGTGCCGAACCACCACCGGCGGCGGCGCCTGAGCCGGCGCTGCGCCTGGGCGCCTTGGGCCTTTCCGTGTCTGCGCGTCCGGCGTATCCCGGTGCGGCGAGTACGGTGCGCAGCTTCACGCCGCAGTTCCTCGTGCAACGTGGGCGGTTCAGCTTGAGCAACGGTGGCCCGCTGGCCAGCCGTGCAGGCGAGCCGGCCGAAGGCGGTTTGGCGGCCGATGTTCTGGCCCAAGACCGGTTCAGCCTGCGGGCTTCCGTGCTCGTCGATGCCGGTCGCAAGAGCGCCGACGTGGCCCATCTGCGTGGCCTGCACGACATTCCCGCTCACGTGCGGGGACGGATGCAACTGGCCTGGCGCCTGGCCCCCCGTTGGGAGCTGATGGGCGTGTGGCAAGGCGACCTCAGCCTGCGCGGCACGGGCAACAGCGCGGAGGCGGTGGTGCTGCACGAGTGGCGCCCGGCTTTCCTGGACGGCCAGGGCTGGCAAACCTCCGCCGGTGTGGCCGCTCAGTGGCGGGATGCGCGCCAGGCCAACCTGGTGCATGGCGTGAGCGAGTCCGATGCGCGCCAAACGTCGTTTACGCCCTACCGGCTGCAGGCGGGCTTCACCAGTGCGCGTGTGTTCGCCCATGCGCGGCGCGAGCTTGGGGGGGCTTGGGTGGCCTACGGCTCGGCGGTGCACGAGGCCCTGCTGGACCAGGCCGCGCGCAGCCCGATCACACAGCGCCCACACGCTTGGAGTCTGTCCCTGGGCTTGGGCAAGCGGTTTTAGCGTCTAGCGCGGGGGCTGAACCGCCAGCCAGGCCCGCGCATCCGCCACATCCTGCGCAATGCCGGCTTCCAAGGCTTGCAAGGACCCGTAGTGCCGCTCGTCATGGAGCTTGTGCAGCAGGTCCACCGCCACCAAGCGGCCATAGCCCGCTTGTACAGGCAAGGGCCACTCCAAACAGTGCACCTCCAGCAGCACCCGCCCTGCGTCTTCAACGGTGGGGCGCACGCCCAGGCTGGCCACGCCGGGCAGGGGGTGCGGGGTCAGGCCCATCACCTGTACCACGAAGATGCCCATGGCCGCGGGTTTGGCGTGGGGCACACGCACGTTGAGGGTGCGAAACCCATCCTCACGGCCGGGCGCGCTGGCCCCCAACTGCCGCCCGAGTTGGCGGCCGTACACCACGTGGCCGCTGATGCGGTAGGGGCGCCCCAGCAGCGCCGCGGCACGGTCCATGTCGCCGTCGGCCAAAGCCTGGCGCACAGCGGAGCTGGACACGCGCAGCCCGTGCACCTCGTAGCTCATCATCCGGGCCACATCCAAGCCGCGCGCGCTGCCATGGGCGTCCAGCAGGGCGTAGTCGCCCGCCCGCTTGGCGCCGAACCGGAAGTCGTCGCCCACCAGGAGGTAGCGGGTCTGCAGGTCCTGCAGCAGCATGCGGTCGATGAAGTCGGTGGCGCTCAGGGCGGCCAGCTGCTCGTCAAAGCGTGCCACCACCACTTCGTCGATGCCGCACCGGTGCAAGGCCACGAGCTTGTCCCGCAGTGAGCCCACGCGCGAGGGCGCCAACTCCGGTTGCCCGAGCCGGGCGGCAAAGTAGTCACGCGGGTTGGGCTCGAAGGTCATCACGCAGGCGGGCAGCCCGCGTTGGCGGGCTTCCCCGCACAGCAGCGCCAACATGGCCTGGTGGCCTCGGTGCACCCCATCGAAGTTGCCGATCGTCAGTGCGCAAGGCCCACGGGACTGGGGACGACGGGCTCGAAACACCTTCATCGGACCATTATCCGTTCATGCACCCCGTGCGGTCTGGGAATTGGCCGGGCGGATAGACTGATCGTTTTCGGTCGCGGGTGCGCATGTCCTCTTCTCCTTTGATCCTTGGCCTGGGGGGCACCCCCCGAAACGGGTCCACCACCGAACGTTGCCTGCGCTTGGCACTGGACCACGCACAAACCTTGGGTTGCCGCACACGCTTGCTGTGTGGTCCCGATCTCCCACGAGACATCTACGAATTCGATTCAGGCCAGCGCAGCCCGCAGGCACAGAACCTGATCCAGGCGATGCGCGAGGCCGATGGCCTCATCCTGGCCTCGCCCTCGTATCACGGCTCCATGTCAGGCTTGCTCAAGAATGCCTTGGACTTTGCCGAGGACCTGCGCCAAGACCAACGGGTCTACCTTCAGGACCGTGCGGTGGGTTGCATCGTGTGCGCCGAAGGGGCGCAAGCCCTCGGATCGACGCTCATGGCCTTGCGATCGGTGGTGCATGCCCTCAGAGGCTGGCCCACACCCTACGGCGCCGCGGTTCACACGGCGGTGCGGCCATTTGATGAGCAAGGCCGCTTGGTCGACGAGAGCGTGCGCACGGCCTGCCACACCGTGGCCGAAGAGGTGGTGTCCTTCTTGCGCCGTTAGTCCAGGGCAAGCGAGGCCCGCAGGGCGCTTTCCTCTTCTGGCTGGAGCCACCGCCACTGCCCGGCTGCCAAACCCGGGTCCAGGTTCAAGGTTCCCATGCGCACGCGCTGCAAGCCGTCGACGCGGTTGCCCACCGCCGCCACCATGCGCTTGACCTGGTGGTAGCGGCCCTCGCCGATGGTCAAGAGCACCGTATGCGGTTGGGCTTCGCTCAGCGGCTGCACCGCCAGCGCCTGCACCGCTTGGGGATCGTCGTCCAGCACCACGCCTGCCAATAGCTTCGAGGTGGCTTCAGCCGTCCAAGGATGGCGGCATTGCACCCGATAGAGCTTGGGCGCATGCCACTTGGGCGAGGTCAGCCGGTGGTTGAGTTCGCCATCGTCCGTCAAGAGCAGCAGCCCCGTGGTGTCCTCGTCCAGCCGTCCGATGGGCTGCAAGCCGCGCAGCCGCAGCGGCGTGGGCAGCAGGCTCATCACGCTGGGGTGGTGTCGGGGTTTGAGCGAGCACTCATATCCCGCGGGCTTGTGCAGCATCACCACGGCACGCTCACGGTAGGGCCAGTGCCGTCCGTCCACCTCCAGCGCCCAGTCCTGTGGTGCAGCCTCGCCCATCAGTTCGGCCAGGGCTGCATCGGGGTCTTCGGCGGGTGCACCGGCCACACGCACGCGCCCCAGGCGCACCAGGGCGCGGCACTCGCGCCGGCTGCCAAAGCCCTGCGCAAGCAGGGCGTCCTCCAGGCTCAGCGCGCTGCGCCCGCTTGCGCGTTGGCGGCGTTTCAGGCGAACACTCCCGCGGTGTCCTGCATGTGTTGGCTCACCAAGCCCAGGTGATGGGCCGTATCGCCCCAGGCCATCTCGATCATGGTCAGCCGCTTGAAGTCGTGGCTGGCGCTGTACTCGTCGGTGACCCCGATGCCGCCATGCAGCTGGATGCACTGTTGGCCCACGAAGCGCACGCTGTGGTTGAGCTGCACCTTGGCCTGGCTCAAGGCCCGGCGGCGTTGCGCGGCGGGCTCTGCGAGTTTGAGCGTGGCGTAGTAGCTCATCGAGCGGCCCAACTCCAGTTGCATCTTCACATCGGCCATCCGGTGGCGCAGGGCTTGAAACGTCGACAGGGCTGCGCCGAATTGCTTGCGTGTGTTCAGGTAGTCCACGGTGGTGTGCACCAAGCGGTCCATCACGCCCACCGCCTCGGCCGCCAGGGCTGCAATGCCGATGTCCTGTGCCCACTCCAGCTGGTCCAGGCCGTCTCGGGTGATCAGGGCCGCAGGCGCCCCTTGCAGTCGAAGCTCGGCGGCCCGTGCGCCGTCCTGCGTGGGGTAGGCCTGAAGGGCCACGCCGTCGGCTTGCCGCTCCACCAAGAACAGGGCGATCTTGCCTTCCAAGACCGCCGGAACGATGAAGGCATCGGCCTCGTCACCGGCGGGCACCACGCTCTTGTGGCCGCTCACCCGCCAGTGGGTGCCGTCGCGCTGCGCCGTGGCATCACAGCGCGACAGCCCATAGCGCGCCGCGCGCTCTTGATGCGCCAAGACCACCAAGGCCGATCCATCGGCGATGGACGGCCACCACTTCGGTGCCAGGTCCTGTTCGCTGCAGCCCAACAGCGCCGGGGCCACCAGCGCGCCGGCGGCATAGGGGGCCGAGACCAGGCCACGGCCCAGCTCCTCCATCACCACCATGGCCTCCACCGCACCCAAGCCCAGGCCGCCGTGCGCTTGCGGCACGGTCAGGGCGGTCAGGCCCAGATCGGCCAGTTCGGCATACACCGCGCGAGAGGCACCGCCTGCTTTGGCCAGTGCATGACGCCGCTCGAACCCATGCGCCTTGGCCACCCAGCGCGCCACGGCCTCACGCAGGGACAGTTGCTCGTCACTGAAATCAAAGTCCATCTCGTCTCTCCCTTCAGCCCAGCACGGTTTGCGCCACGATGTTGCGCTGCACTTCGTTGCTGCCGCCGTAGATGGTGGTCTTGCGCATGTTGAAGTAGGTGCCCGCCAGCGGGGCGCAATGGGCCGCGCCCACATGCTCGCCCTGCCAGCCGGCCTCCATGGCGTCGCTGATGAAGGGCGCAGCGTACGGGCCTGCGGCTTGCATCATCAGCTCGCTGTAGCGCTGCTGAATCTCGCTGCCACGGATCTTGAGCAGGCCCGCCACGTCCAGCGACTGTTTGCCGCTTTTCTCGGCGCTGAGCACCCGCAACACCATCATCTCCAGCGCCACAATGTCCACCTCCAGCAGCGCAATCTGGTCTCTGAAGCGCAGGTCCTCGTACACGCCCTCAGCCTTGGCGATGCGCTTAAGGCGCTCCAACTCCCGCTTGGCGCGGTTCACGTCGGCGATGTTGGTGCGCTCGTGGGCCAGCAGGTACTTGGCGTAGGTCCACCCCTTGTTTTCCTCGCCCACCAGGTTCTCGGCGGGTACCTTCACGTTGTCGAACCACACCTCATTGACCTCGGCCTCGCCGTCGAGCAGCACGATGGGCCGCACCGTCACGCCGGGGCTCTTCATGTCGATGAGCAAGAAGGAAATGCCGGTTTGGGGCTTGCCCTCGTTACTCGTACGCACCAGGCAGAAGATCCAATCCCCGTGCTGGGCCAGCGTGGTCCAGGTCTTCTGGCCATTGACGATGTAGTGGTCGCCCACGCGCTCCGCACGGGTTTTCAGCGAAGCCAGATCCGACCCCGATCCGGGCTCGCTGTACCCCTGGCTCCACCACACTTCACCGCTGGCGATGCCGGGCAGGAAGCGCTGCTGCTGTTCGGCCGAACCAAAGGCCATGATGACCGGCGCCACCATCACCGGACCAAAGGGGATCACCCGCGGTGCACCGGCCAGGGCCAGTTCTTCTTCGAACAGGTGCCGTTCCACCGCGTTCCAGCCCGGGCCGCCGAAGGCCTTGGGCCAGTTCCAGCCCAGCCAACCCCGCGCACCCAGGATCTGGGCCCACCGCTGGTGGTCCTGGCGGCTCAGGCGCAGGGCGTTGTGCACCTTGTGGCTGATGTCCTGGGGCAGGTTCTGCGCCACCCATTCGCGGATCTCGGCGCGAAAGGCCAACTCTTGCTCAGTGAAATTCAGGTCCATGTCGACAAACTCGGTTCGAAATGACGGCAATCCGAGGTTGTAGCACGGCCATGCCCGTGGCGCGCGACCTATGAATGACCGTGCATATCGTGCACATGACCGGTGGCGCGCCACAATCGCGCCCCGTTGTTCTGCTTTGCCCCCAACCCATGGGTTCCTTCACCGAAAGCCTCCGACTGGCCTGGGACATGGCCACCCGCTGGGACCCCGCGCTGTGGCAGGTGGTGGCCCTCTCGCTGCAGGTCAGCGGCACGGCCACCGTCATCGGTGCGGCCTTGGGCCTGCTTGGTGGGGCCTGGCTGGCCGTGGCCCGTTTTCCGGGACACCGCACGGTGGTGGTCCTGCTCAACACGCTGTTGGCCCTGCCCTCGGTGGTGGTGGGGCTGGTCGTCTACCTGATGCTGTCGCGCACAGGCCCATTGGGCTCTTTTGGCATCTTGTTCACGCCCACGGCCATGGTGGTGGCACAAGCGGTGCTGGTGGTGCCGGTGGTCACGGCGCTTACCCGCCAACTGGTGGCCGATGCGGCCCATGGCAATGGTGAGCAGCTGCGCTCCATGGGCGCGCGCCCGCTGGGGGTGGCGTTGCTGCTGCTGTTGCACGAACGCTGGGCGCTCCTCACGGTGCTGCTCACGGCGTTTGGACGCGCGGTCTCCGAGGTGGGTGCGGTGATGGTGGTGGGCGGCAACATTGCCGGTGTCACCCGGGTCATGACCACCACCATCGCTTTGGAAACGAGCAAGGGCGACCTCCCGCTGGCCCTGGGCTTGGGCATCGTCTTGCTGTTGGTGGTGGCCCTGATCAACCTGGGCATCGCCGCGCTGCAGTGGCTGCAGCGGGACCGTGAAGCGGCTGTCGAGCGCCCGGTTGTGCAGGCCGGCAGTGGCCGGGGTGCTGCTTCATGAAGGCGTCGTCCATGGGGGCCCCTGCGCTGCACGCCGCAGCACAGCTGATGGCCTTGGAAGGCGCGGCGGTGCGCTTTGGTGAGCGCACCGTGCTGCACGGCGTGGACATGGTGGTGCACGCGGGAGAGCGGGTGGCCTTGCTGGGCTCCAACGGATCGGGCAAGACCACCCTCTTGCGCCTGCTGCATGGCCAGCTGCCCCACACGGGCCGGCGCCAGGTGCACACCGACGCCCAAGGCCGCGAGCCCACCCAGGCCATGGTGTTCCAGCGGCCCTTCTTGTTGCGCCTGTCGGTGTGGTGGAACCTGCAGCTGGCCTTGTGGTTGGCGGGTGTGCCCCGCACCGAGCGGCGTGAGCGCGCGGTGCAGGCCCTGGCAAGGGTGGGCCTGTCCGAGCATGCCCACCGCCCTGCGCGCGTGCTCTCGGGTGGGCAGCAGCAGCGTTTGGCCTTGGCCCGGGCCTGGGCCGTGCGGCCGCGTCTGCTGTTCCTGGACGAACCCACGGCCAGCCTGGATCCCACGGCCAAGCGCCATGTGGAAGCGCTCATCGAAGAGTTTGCCGCCGAGGGCATGACGGTGATCATGAGCACCCACAACCTGGGCCAGGCCAAACGGCTGGCCACCCGGGTGCTGTACCTGGAGTCGGGTCAGATTGTGGTGGACCGCGCCGTGGACGCCTTCTTCAACGAACCCCTGCCGCCGGCGGCTGCGCAGTTCCTCAGCGGCGAACGCGCCTAGCGCCTGGGCGGTGCGGCCCCCATACACCGATGGCGGCATGGCGTAGCCGGTCGCGGTATGGTGCTCGGATGCCTCCCACATCCCCACTGCGGCTGAGCGTTGCCGCCGTCTCCCTGCTTGGCATCGCAGCGGCCGTCTGCAGTCCCGTGGAGGCCTGGGCCCAGGCCACCACCGGCGAAAGCGCGCAGCCCGAGTCGGTGGTCATCAGTGGCTCCCTGGTGGAGCGCATCACGGTGGACGCGCCGTATGCCATTGGCCTGGTCGAGCAGGCCGACATTCGGTCGGCCGGCCCCATGATCAATGCCAGCGAAGCCCTGCAGCGGCTGCCGGGCCTGGTGGCCAACAACCGATCCAATTTCGCGCAGGATCTGCAGATCAGCTCGCGGGGCTTCGGCGCCCGGTCAGGGTTCGGGGTTCGCGGCTTGCGCATCGTGGCCGATGGGCTGCCGGCCACCGGCCCCGACGGGCAGGGCCAGGTGTCGCAGTTTGATCTGGCCTCGGCGCAACGCATCGAGGTGCTGCGGGGGCCTTTCTCGGCCCTGTATGGCAACAGCTCGGGCGGTGTGATTGCCCTCTTCAGCGCGCCCATCACCCACAACACGATGAGCCTGGACAGCGATGTGGGCGGCTTCGGCCTGCGCCAAACGCGGGTGGGTCTTCAGCTCCAAGGCGCCGGTGGGTGGGAGGCACGGGCCTCGGCCTCACAGGCCGAGTGGGACGGCTTTCGGCCCCAAAGCGGCGCGCTCAAGCGGCAGGCCCATGCCCGCTTGGGATGGCGCGGCACACACGACGACATCACGCTGCAAGTGGGCCACCTCCACCAGCCCGCCGACGACCCTTTGGGCTTGTCCCGCGCGCAGTTCAACGCCGATGCGCTGCAAACCACCAGCCAAGCCTTGCAGTTCGACACCCGCAAGACCCTGGAGCAGACCCAACTGGGCATGGCGTGGCGGCACCGCTTCGACCAGGGCGCCCTGCGCGAAACGCGGCTGAGTGCCTACAGTGGGCAGCGATCGGTGGCGCAGTGGCTGGCCATTGCACCGGCCACACAAGCCAATGCCCGGCACGGCGGCGGCGTGATCGACTTTGACCGGCGCTTTGAAGGCGTGGAGCTTCGTGGCCGGTGGGCATGGAGTGCGCTGGGCATGGTGGCCGGCGCGTCCCTGGACCGCCAGGTCGACGACCGCCGGGGCTTCGAGAACTTCACCGGCTCAGGCGGCTCACAGCTGCTGGGCGTGGTGGGCCGGCTGCGGCGCGACGAGGCCAACGAGGCCCTCTCGCGCGACCTGTTTGCGCAGGCTGAGTGGGGCCTGGCGCCGCGTTGGATGATGCTGGCTGGAGCCCGCACCGGCCGTGTGGACCTGCGCGCGCAGGACCGCTTCCTGGCCAATGGCAACGACTCGGGCGAGCTGTCCTTTCGCTACACCAACCCCGTGTGGGGCCTGCGCTGGCAGGCCGCCCCCGGGCTCCATCTGCACCTCAGCGCAGGCCGCGGTTTCGAGTCGCCCACCCTGGGTGAACTGGCCTATCGGGCAGACGGCACGGGGGGCTTCAACACCGACCTCAAGGCCCAGTCCAGTGCACAACTGGAAGGGGGCCTGAAGGTGCGCAGCGCCGCTGCCGATTGGGACCTGAGTGTGTTTGAGGCCCGCACCGACAACGAAATCGGTGTGGCCACCAATGCCGCGGGAAGGGCATCGTTCCAAAACGTGGGCCGTACCTTGCGCCGTGGGCTGGAACTGGGAGGCACCTGGCGCCTGGGCCGGCAGTGGCAGGCCCGGCTGGCCGCCACCTGGCTGCAGGCCACCTATCAAGACCGCTTCCTCACCTGCGAAGCCGCCGGTTGCACCGTACCGTCGGCCGTGGTCAACCCGGGCCTGCGCATGGCCGGTACGCCATGGGCCTGGTCCCATGCCGAGCTGCGCCGCACCGATCCGCTGTGGGGAACGGCCGCGCTGGAGTGGCGTGTGGTGGGTGCCGTCCCGGTCAACGACCGCAACACCGACCGGGCGGCCGGTCACGGCCTGGTGGGGCTGCGCTGGTCGCGTGCCTGGCAGCTGGGCGGCAGCTGGCGCCTGGAGTCCCTCTGGCGCGTGGACAACCTCCTCGACCGCCGCCACGCCGCCAGCGTCATCGTCAACGAGGCCAATGGGCGCTTCTTTGAGCCCGGCGCCCCGCGCCACACCCTGTTGAGTCTGCGGCTGAGCTCGCCCCTCTAATCGGGGTCCGGCCCAGGGTGTCTGCAACCTAGGGTTAGACCTAGGTGGTGCGGTACGTGCCTTCCTCGCAACATACGCCGTTGGTTTCATATCTCCATAGACTTACGAGGAAGTCCATGCAAAAGACGCTGCACATCAACCCCGAGAAGTGCACCGGCTGCCTCCAGTGCGAGATGGCCTGTTCGTTCGAGAACTACGCCACCTATGCACCGGCCAAGTCGCGCATCAAGGTGTTCGACTTCCACCACACGGGCCGCAAGGTTCCCTACACCTGCACCCAGTGCGACGAGGCCTGGTGCCTGCACGCCTGCCCGGTTGAAGCCATCACGGTGGACAAAGCCACCGGCGCCAAGGTGGTCAACGAGTCCACCTGCGTGGGCTGCAAGGTGTGCACCATCTCCTGCCCCTTTGGCACCATCAACTATGTGCAGGAAACCGGCAAGGTCCAGAAGTGCGACCTGTGCGGCGGGGACCCGGCCTGTGCCACGGCCTGCCCCACGGGCGCCATCACCTATGTGGACGCCAACTGGACGGGACTCAACAAGATGCAGGCCTGGGCCGACAAGCTGGGCAACCAGCCCGCAGCCTGATCCGGCCAACCCCCATCGCCGCGGCCACCGCGAACCATCGCACCGAATTCGCCTTTAGGAGCTACACATGAGTTGGGCAGGAAAAATTCTTCGGGTCAACCTCAGCGCCGGTACCTGCAAGTCCGAACCGCTGAACATGACCTGGGCCAAGCAGTACCTGGGCTCGCGCGGCCTGGCCACCAAGTACATCTGCGAAGAGGTGGACCCCAAGGTCGACCCGCTGTCGGTCGACAACAAGATCATTTGGGCCACCGGCCCCTTGACCGGGACCATGGCCTCGACCGGCGGTCGCTACACCGTGGTGACCAAGGGCCCGCTGACCGGCGCCATCGCCTGCTCCAACTCCGGTGGCTACTGGGGTGCCGAGCTCAAGATGGCCGGCTGGGACATGGTCATCTTCGAAGGCAAGAGCGCCAAGCCGGTGTACCTGTTCATCGAAGACGACCACGCCGAGCTCAAGGACGCTGCCCACCTGTGGGGCACCAGCGTGTGGAACACAGAAGAGGTCATCAAGAAGCAGCACCAAGACCCGCTGATCCGCGTGTCCTCCATCGGCCTGGCCGGTGAGAACCAGGTCCTGTACGCGGCCGTGGTCAACGACCTGCACCGCGCCGCCGGCCGTTCGGGCGTGGGCGCCGTGATGGGCAGCAAGAACCTCAAGGCCATCGCCGTTCGCGGCACCAAGGGCGTGGGCAACATCGCCGACCCCAAGGGCTTCATGCAGGTCACCTTCGAGAAGAAGAAGATCCTGGCCGACAACGCCGTCACGGGGCAGGGCCTGCCCACCTACGGCACCCAGGTGCTGATGAACGTCATCAACGAAATCGGCGCACTGCCCACGCGCAACCACCGCGACAGCCAGTTCGAGGGTGCCAAAGACATCTCAGCCGAAGCGATGGCCACCCCGCGCAAGAGCGACGGCAAGCCCCAGCTGGTCACCAACCAGGCCTGCTTCGGCTGCACCATCGCCTGTGGCCGCATCTCCAAGATCGACCAAACCCACTTCTCGGTCGAGAACAAGCCGCAGTACTGGGGCGCCACCGGCGGCCTCGAATACGAAGCCGCTTGGGCACTGGGCGCGGCCAATGGCGTGAACGACCTGGAAGCCCTGCAGTACGCCAACACCATCTGCAACGAACAGGGCATGGACCCCATCTCCTTTGGTGCCACGATTGGCGCGGTGATGGAACTGTTTGAAATGGGCGTGCTCACCAAGGAGCAGATCGGCGTGGAGGCCCCCTTCGGTTCGGCGCGCGCGCTGTGCGAACTGGCCGACATGACCGCCACTGGCAAGGGCTTCGGCAAGGAAATCGGCATGGGCTCCAAGCGCCTGTGCGCCAAGTACGGCCACCCCGAGCTGTCCATGAGCGTCAAGGGGCAGGAGTTCCCGGCCTACGATGCGCGCGGCATTCAGGGCATGGGCCTGACCTATGCCACCTCCAACCGCGGCGCCTGCCACCTGCGCAGCTACACCGTGGCCTCTGAGGTGTTGGGCATCCCGGTCAAGACCGACCCGCTGGTGTCCGAGGGCAAGGCCGAGCTGGTCATGGCCTTCCAAGACGCCACCGCCGCCTTCGACTCCGCTGGCATCTGCATCTTCACCAGCTTCGCCTGGGGCTTGGCCGATGTCGCGCCGCAGGTGGCTGCGGCCTGTGGCCCTGAGTTCACCCTGGAAAACATGGCCCTGATCGGCGAGCGGATCTGGAACCTCGAGCGCGACTTCAACAACCGCGCCGGCTTCACCGCTGCTGACGACACGCTGCCCAAGCGCTTGCTCACGGAAGCCGCCAAGACCGGTCCGGCCAAGGGCCTGGCCTCCAAGCTGCCCGAGATGCTGCCGCAGTACTACGCGGCCCGTGGCTGGAACAGCGACGGCACGATCAAGCCTGAAACCCGGGCCAAGCTGGGCCTGTGACCGCCCTTGGGCGGTTGCCAATGTGACAAAGGCGGTCCTGTACCGCCTTTGTCCTTCTCGGGTGTCCCTTTGAATCTGCAGACGACAGGAAAGCCAACATGAAGCACGTGATCCTGGGTGCCGGCCCTGCCGGCGTGATCGCCGCCGAAACCATACGCAAGCATGCGCCTCACGACAGCATCACGCTGGTGGGCGATGAGCCCGAGGCCCCCTATTCGCGCATGGCCATTCCCTACCTGCTCATCGGCAACATCGAAGAGTCCGGTACCCACTTGCGCCACCAAGCCGATCACTTTGCGCAGCAGCGCATCGACGTGCTGCGTGGGCAGCGGGCGGTTTCCGTGAACACCCAGGCCCAAACCGTCAAGCTCAGCGACGGCCGGGTGTTGCCCTATGACCGGCTCTTGGTGGCCACCGGTTCCCGCCCGGCCTCGCCGCCGATTCCCGGCATCAACAGCCCGGGCGTGCACGCCTGCTGGACCCTGGCCGACGCACGCGCCATCATGGCCCTGGCCAAACCGGGTGCAAAGGTGGTGCAGATGGGGGCGGGCTTCATCGGTTGCATCATCATGGAAGCCTTGGCCATGCGCGGGGTGCAGCTCAGCGTGGTGGAGATGGGCGACCGCATGGTGCCGCGCATGATGGGCCCCACCGCAGGGGGCATGATCAAGGACTGGTGCCAGCGCAAGGGCGTTCAGGTCTACACCGGCGCGCGCGTCGAGGCCATCCAGGCGCAAGCGGCGGGCCGCCCTGCTGAACCGGCGCAAGATGGTGGTTTGTTGGCGCGCCTGGCTTCCTTGTTGGGCTTCGGGGACGCCACCGGCGGTACAGCCCCGTCTTCGGCGTCGGCGGGCCCGGCCCTAACGGTGCGCCTGTCCACCGGCCAGACCCTTCAGGCCGATCTGGTGATCAGCGCCAC
>JACCED010206945.1_pt1 | contig 17919 bp, 18 predicted proteins | sample 7455021 | NCBI WGS metagenome assembly JACCED01 (sample SAMN15323456, study PRJNA562643) | freshwater metagenome | isolation source: river surface water | place: USA:Blue River Watershed | collected 2017-08-19 | reverse complement strand
GATTCACCTGATACACATACTACAGATGGTCATTGTTGTATATATTGTGGATTACGTGATAACAAACATTTAAAACGATGTCCTAAAATTACTGGGGAGTATTTAACTGACCCAACTAGTGTTGGATTTGACCCGCAAGGCGTTGGTCAATCACAAGAATTATCTTCTGGCACATTTACATATTTTTATGGAGGTATGGGGTGTCAATGGTATATTCGGAATAATAATGGTAAATTAGAATATTTCTTTCTTCATTCCGATGAAGTTGGTCAATATGGTCCCGAATATTCTAGTATTCCGATGCTAGTTGCTTTCATGTATGGATACAATGAAGTAGCATTCAGATGTAATTAATAAAAAAATTTGTTTATGCAATTTCCAGCAAGTCCGTAAAGAATTGATTTGACAAAATATATTCGAAATAAGAATTGTAATAATCCTTTTCATAATCTTCTTGGTTGGGAAGACGAGTTCCAAAAAATCCAAAAGTATATTTATTCCGCATTTCTTGTTCTTCTTCCAAACTAATTTCAGTAAAGTCATTGAACAATGAATTCATATGAATAGTTTCGTCATAATCAATACAACTAAGCATTGGATGTGATGCAATTGCTTCATACATTCTGTGAATTTTTGTCTTCTCACCAATTAGAAATACGTATGGACGCAAAATATTGTATCCAGTAGCATCAAAAGTTGTATGGTAAACAACACCTGGTTCCGAATCTTGAGTAATGTATCCTTTATCAAAAAACTTTAGCAAGTCTTCTTGAATTAAATATGTTTCGGTGCTTAGTGGACCAGGATGGTTGCGAATACCGTAGACGAATGGGTCATACTTTGCTTCAACAAAATATTTTACATATCGAAGAAGCGTTGGATAATCACATACTTCATCATAAGTATCTTCTGTTACGTCATACTTGTTTCGCAAATGTTCTGGATACAAAACTGTATCCGAAAAATAGCGGTTTTGTCGTGCTGCAATTGGTAGAATTACATGTTCAATAAATGTTTTAGAGAACATTTTATCTAGATACCGCTCTTCGCACTGTCCAATTTTAAAAATAGAATTATAGCTAATTGAGGCCATTTTTTAATTAATATTATTTTTACTAATAATGATAGATAGATTATTAAAAAATTCAATTTTTTATATATTAAAGATAACACATATAATAGTATATTAGTAAAATGTCACGATATAACTATATATATAAGGCTACAAAACCACATAAGCGTAAGCGTATTGAAGAAGAAGAGGAGGAAGAAGAGGAAGATGATATGAATCTTCCAATTTCACATCTTTTAAAACAATTGAAACCAGATGTATATATGATTGATAATCATTTGTATTTCAAGACAGAAGTTACAAGAGAATCAATTGAAAAACTAAATAAAGAATTAATCATATATAACCGTAAATATGATATGCTAAAAGAAATTCATAAGGGTTATGAAATTACACCTAAACCAGTTTATCTACATATTACTAGCGATGGTGGTGATTTATTTGCTGGTTTTCATGCCGTAGACATTATTAAAAATAGTAGAATCCCAATTTATACAGTTGTAGAAGGTGCAGCGATTAGTGCAGCATCACTAATGGCATGTGTTGGGAAGAAGAGATTTATGACAGCAAATTCATATATGCTTATTCATGAATTATCAACTGGTGTAGAAGGTAAATACCATGCAATTAAAGATAATTTTGAGAATGATACAATTCTTATGGATAACATAGTTAAAATATATATAGAACATTCTAATAAAAGATTAACTAAGAACAAACTTGAACAAATTTTAGATCATGATAAATTTTGGAATTATGACATGTGTCTTAAACACGGTTTAGTAGATGAAATTTATGTAAATTGAATAATAATATTTTAATTATTTTATTATTATATATTAATTATAATAATAATAATGTGTGATATAGTAAAATTTAATTATACAGGAAAAACTAAAGAAAACCAATATAAACTAGACATTCATAATAATGAATATTTTTTAAATTTGTATTATTATTCTACAGATGTTAAAGCAACATGTGGTCCTGGTGAAATGTTAGGGAATAATATACCTTTTAATAAAACTTTAATTCGTTGTAATTTATATGATGACAAAAATATAGTAATAATAAAAGATAATTTATTAGTTACATTAACTGATATATCATTCAAAGATAGAATGTATGAATTAACATATTTTAAGATAAAACCAACACACATATTTAACATTATGTTTAGTTATGAAGAATACACTGATACATATAAATTTGATTTATATTTATCACCAAAAACTGATCCATCAAATGATATGATATTATTGAATACTATAAAGATAAATTTAAAATCACCAGACTCAGCAAAACCAAAAATTATAATTAAAAATGGTAAAATATATTCGGTTTTTGATGGAGAACAAAGATTTGAAAAATCAGTTAGAGATTTTTTTTACTTTGATTATTTTCAATATGGTAATGTTAAGAAATGTGCACCAATAATTTTAGATAATTTAAAAAAAAAAATTTATTCTGAAGAAATATGTATTCAACGTGATGGTGGTGCATTAAAAAATATAGTTCTTGAAGAAAAAGATATTAGATATGATAAAAATATATATAATATAAATTTAAGAGATAATTTATTAGATTTTTCAAAAAATAGAGGTGTTGTATTTGATTATTACAAATATAATTGTGATAAAGATATAGATTCAGCAGGAAGAATTTTTGGTATTAAAAAAATGTATGTTTTACTTGGTGCATTTGGTGTAATAATTTTATGTTTTATATCATTAATTGTAGCAATAGTAAAAAATAGTAAAAATAGTAGTCATGAATTAAAATCATCAAAACCATCTAAAAAGAAAAAAACAAAAAAATAATTATTTAATATATATGTCATATAAAACACATGACGAATTATATAGATTATTTGAACCGACGGGTGATAAAAATTTTTTTTTTAAAGTTGAAAAATCTGTTTCAAGTAGACATGATAATGAACCACCCCAAAAACGTCAATTAGTTGAACATGGATATGAATTAAGGGCAAATACATTAATACCAAAATCATACAAAGATACACTTCGTGAAGATATATTAAATTCTTTATCACCAATATCTAAACAACGCATGAAACTATTATTTAGTGCAGATGATAAAGTTCAACGTAAAAAAGATAAAGAACAAGAACGAATAGATAATGCATATAGTTATTTTGAACCTACAGAAGTAGGGACTCATATGGAATTATGGGTATGTCATAATATTAAATGTCCAGGTTGTAAAGGAGATTTAATAAAATATAGTAGTATGTCACAACCAGTTGTTGATGTTAAGTGTTCTAATCATTTACATAATATGACACATGGACCAAAGTATTATCAAATAAAGGCTACAGAAAAAAATAAACAAATGAATGGTTTAAAATATTTTAGTTTAAGTCGTAATTATATTAAAGTTGGTTCTCGAAGATTTGGACAAAATGCACATGAAATAAAAGTTAGTGATGGACATAAAACAAAAAGAGTATTAATTGGATATATTTGTATAGAATATACAAAAACTGAAGGTAGTAGAGAAATAATAATAGATGGCAATACTTCTTTTATATTAATGCCAAATTTATCATATACATTACAACAAGGCGAACCTGATAAATTTTATTATAGATATATTAATCAAAAAGATTCTTTTCCAGCTGTTAGATTTGATCCAACTTTATTTTATATTATTAGATTTGGACTTTTAAGTGAAAATCCAAAATTTTTTAGAGTTAATTTAGATGATAAATATGATTTATATGAACCATTACAACGGCCTTTATTTCAACAAAAATATTTAAAATACAAAATTAAATATTTAGAATTAAAAAGTAAATTAAAAATTTAAAATATAATATATTTTTCACTACTTATATTACAATTTATAAAATTCAAACAATATTTTGATTCTTTTGAAAATCTATATGGTGCAATATATGACCAATCTATATTTTGTTCTATTTGATTTAAATTTTCCATTAAATATGCAACTAATGCCGAACAAAAAAATCTGTTAACTGCTCTTTTTCCAATATTTATATTAAAACGTGCTTTTAACCAATCAATTGGATTTAAATCATATTTTGTTTTATCTGTATTTATTATTAAATCTTTTAATTTATCATAATATTCTTGTGTTCTTACAAAATCATTTTTAACATAATATATATATCCACATTTAGCATTCATATATTGTTCTTTTATTAAATCAATTGATGTTAATTGAACTCCAAATACTTTATCACCAGATAATACATCTTTTGTTGGTTCTAATCCCGATTCAAAAACATATACACCTGATAAATCCGGATGTAACCATGTTGGATTTTTTAATATAAAAGAAATATGACTATATTTACTTCCACTTAATACTTCTATAATTCTAGAATAAATTGCAGTAGAATTATATAAAACTAAATCACCTGTCTGACATGTATCTAAAAAATCTGAATAATTTATAAACTCCATATATTATATATATTTATTTTCTTTTACCATCATGTGTTGATTTTTTATAATGGTCTGGTTTATGTTGAATATTAAAATTTCTATTATGTTCATTATAATTGTGTATTCTTCCTGGATATTGACGTGGAAATGGTCTTATATCATATGTATAATTATAATAAGGATAATTAGGATAAGAATATGGATATGTGTATGTATAAAATGGATTATATAATCTATCATAAATAAATGGATTAAAATCATTTTGTGGAATATCTATATTTGTTACATTTATATCTGTATTACTTTTTTCTTTTTCTTTAACAACATTATCATCATTTAATATGTTATGTGTAAACACATTTAAATCTGAATTATTTTTACCATTTTTATTAATTAATAAAAATAAAAGAACTACAATAATAATTACTAATATTATTACAATCATATATTGTTATAATATAAAATAATTAATTATAAAATATATTAATAATTTATATTAATGCAGTTTAAAATAAGTCAAGATGATTTAAATATAATAGAATCTATAAAAAGTAAAATAGATAATAAAACTTTTAAATTATCTGATGATTTTTATCATGGTATAAATTTAGAAATAGATTTACCTGATTTAGATGCAGAAATGTTTGGTTGTTGGAATTCTAATTGCGAAAATAAATTAGAAAAATCACAAGAAGATTCTTTACATCAACGTTTTTTAGTTGATTTATTAAATAAATATAATGAAAAAAATACAAATTCAAAAAATCAAGTTAGATTCTTATTTGGAGATAATATGTATTTTGATAAAAAAATTAAAAAAATATTAAAGAAACCTGAAAATAAAGATTTAAAAAAAAAAATTGTTCATTCTGATTTAACTACACCATTAGATTTAGTTGATAATATTAATTTACGCGAATATTCTGCAAAAAGTATTGAAAGAGGTTTTGATGGTTGTCTAGGTGCTAATAAACCATCATTCATAACTTTAGGTAATCACGATGTTGAACCATTATTTACTATGTATCAACAAATAAATAAATGTTATAATGGAATAGAAATATATAAAAATGGTGATTTAAATACAATACAGTTTCATACAAATTGGATTCTACCAAATGCATTTTATTCAGTAAAAATAAATTTACCTAATATGTCTTTATTATTTATAATAATTGATACTAATTTAATAGATTATCAATATCATCATTTAATATTAAGTGTAGATATGCAAACAAAATATATTGATAATATGCTTAAATTTATAGAAAAAACATTAAAATCAAATAATGATAGTTTAAAATTTGTAATTGGTCATATACCTATATTTTATATTGGTCATAAATCAAAAGAACCTATATTTCAAACTAGACATGTATTACATCATGGAAAAGAACACGAACATACAATTCCAAAAATAATGAATGGTTTTATAAAAATTTATAAAATGATGATAGATAATAATGTTAAATTTTATATGTGTGCAGATGAACATAATTTACAATATTTAGAAGATAAACAACATAAAATTCATTTATTAATATGCGGTGCTTCTCCTGGAGGTTCAGGTGCAGATGAATCAGCAACATTTAATTCAAATAAAGATGAAATATTATTTAGTGGTGATATTAAAATACCAAATGAAATTTTACATCATTTAGATAAAAAAATTATTATTAATGCTCCATCATTTATTAAATTAGTTACACATCATAATACAATTCAGATTAATATGATTGCTCCTGAAAAATTAACCCATCATTCTGCCGCAATATGTTCAAAAGAAAATGGTTGTGTATATACTGATATAACTAATTCCAATCCAAGTTTATATTATAGTTTAACTATTCCTAAACATACTGAATATGTATCTGTGTATAATTGTGAAGAATTTAGGAAAGAAAATTGTAAATATACTTATGCTAATTTATCTTGATAATCTTCAATCAAGCATAAATCTAATCCATCATAATCATCATAATCAATACGTGGTATAATATATTTATCAATAAATTCTTTACTCAATTTATTAAATTTTACTACTTTTTTAATATCAACTATATCAATTATTTTAATTAATTCATCTTCTGTCAAGATTCCCTTTTGAACGAGTATGTCTGCTGTAAACAATAAAGTATTCCATGTATATTTATCTGTATTCATTCTTTTATTTATATTAAATATATTTAATAATTTGTCTTAGTGTTATATTTTTTTCAATTTTTTATTGATTCTAAATCTTTGAATAATTTTAATATTTTAACTATAAATTCATCAAAATTGTCAATTTTTGATATATAGTTAACTAATACTTTTAATATTTTTTTATCATATGATAATTCTTTATCAACTGCTGATAAACTAGATATTTCGATATTAAGTTCGTCTATTATTTTTCTTATAATTATCATTAACATTAAATTATCATCATATTTTTTCAATAAATATTTTTTTCTTAATAAAATAGTAAATTCTTCTATTATTTTCTTTTGTCTTCTATTAGTAAGATTTAATTCATCTACATAACCAGATGCAATTATTTTACCAACATAATTTGGTCTGTCTTCTTCATCATCTTCATTAACTTCATTATCGTCTTCTGAAAATATATTAGCCAATTCATTTATTCTATTTAATATAATATTTAATTTATCAATAAATGAAATAGTTTGTGTTTCAAAAGGTTTTGTAAGATTATCTATTTTTTCAATTATTTGATTTTTATTAAATTGTCCCACTTCTTCTGCTTTTAATTTTTCTAATTGTAATTTTATTTTATCTAATATTTTTTTTAAAATTTTTACATGTATTGTATTATTTATATTTTCTTTCTTATCATCTTTTGTTTCTTCTTCCTTTTTATGTCTATTCATAAATTTTTCAAAAAACATTATATTATTTTGAATTAAAAATAATGTAGAAAATTTTACAAAATAAGATTGAATTAATGAATCTATTAATTCTTCTTTTTGTGAATAAGAAAAAAATAATGTTTTTAACATACTTAAGTTTTCGGCTACATATAATCTTTTCGCTTGATGTCTTCTTCTATTATTTCTATTATCTTTCTTTCTATTAAATTTACCTATTCTTCTTATTATTATTGATGTTTGATTTTTATTTTTAAGTAAAAACCTTATTATTTTTATCAACCATAAAATCTTTTTTTCATAATCTAATTTTAAAAATTTATCATATATTTCATATATTTCTTTTTCAAATTTTTCTCTATTTTGTTTTAATATTCGTGGATCTTGATCTTCATCGTCATCACCTTCACTACCTTCACCACCTTCACCCTCGCCTTCACCACCTTCACCCTCGCCTTCACCACCTTCACCTTCACTTTCTTCACCTTCACTTTCTTCACCGTCACTTTCTCCACCTTCTCCTTCTTCGCTTTCATCACTATAATCCTCACCTCCACTATTGCCACTTCTACTTCTACTTCTTTTTCTTCTACCTTTTCCACCAATTAATTTATAATATTGTTTTGTTTTTGACATATATGTATTATATTTCATATTATCATATTTTTGTGTTATATGAAGTTTATATAGTTTGCTTATATATTTTTTTAATTTATACTCTATATTTTTTATATCCATAGATATAATATATAATATATAATGGATAATAAATTTAATAATAAAAAAATTAAAGTTATTGGAGCAGTTGGATATACAATACTAAATAATAATAATATAAAAATAATGATAATTGCAGATATGCATGATGTTACTGAAAAATGTGGAGATATATTTATAAGTGATTGGATTAAACAACAAAAAAAATTTAAATTATTATTAGAAGAAGTTCCACAAACAGATATTAAATTAAAAGAATTATGGAGTTCTTCACCTCATACAATAAAATTGAGACAATTATATTTAGATAATTATGATAAAATAGTTGGATTAGATATTAGAGGTGAATTATTAAAATTCTCATGGGAGTTATTAAAAGAAATGGAATTTCCATTAATAACTTTGGATGAATATTTAGAATATATAAAACTATTTTTTCAAATTAAACATCCATTTTTCTTAAAAGATATACCAGAAATTTATAATGAATCTATACTATTAGCAAAAGAATCAGAAAAAATACGTAAACATTTTGAGTATTGTAAAGATAAATTTAATAAATTTGTAGATAGAAATAAAGATATACTTAAAGTAAATGTTCAAGATATATATAAATCTAATAGAAAAGTATTAGAAGAAATAAATTTATTATTAAATGAAATTATGGAATTTTATACATGTATGCAAATATATAAACAATGTTTATTAAATAATAATAAATTTATAATTCATAAAGGTTTATTTCATACATCTAATTTACTTGTATGGTTTACAAATTTATATGGATTTAAAATAATATCTAATAATGGTTTGACTGACTTTGATAATGTAGATGAAAAACATGATGGATGTTTAAATTTACCACAAACTTATTAAATTATTAAGTATAAATACTCAATTTAGTCGATAAATCTGGTAAATTAAGTATAAATACTCAATTTAGTCGATAAATCTGGTAAATTAAGTATAAATACTCAATTTAGTCGATAAATCTGGTAAATACGACCATATCTTAAATTTATTTTTTATTTTTTCTGCAATATCTTCGCTTATTGATGGTTTTGCGTGAGTTCCTTCTATTTCGTAATGTTCTAATTTTAATTCTTCAACCATATCTAATACTTGTTCATATGGTATTAATTCGTCTTTTTTAGAATGTAAAACAACCATATTAATATTTTTAATTGATTTTATATGATTTCTATTATCTAATTCATAAACAAAATTTTTCAAAAATTTTCCTATAATATTCTTTATCATTATAGTAATCATATCTTGCATACTTCTAAATCCTGCTAACATAACAAAATTTTTGACTCCACTAACTGATACTGTTTCTAATGCAATAGCACATCCGATTGATTCACCCCATATAATAATATCATCTATATCAATCCCTTCATTAATTACATTTTTAATTATACTATTTGCAACTTTAACTAAATTTTTAATAGATACTGTTTTTATTCTTAAATAATCTGGAGCTATTATACGTGCATTAAATGAATCGGATAAAAATGTTAATATTCTTTCTCTCATTGTTATATTTCCATAATTACCATGAAAATATATAATTACTTTCTTTATTGGTTTTTTAGCAGGAATATCAACAATATCTATATTACCAACCAATGATTTATATGTTTTAGCATTATATCTATCCAAAAAATCTTTAAAAGTTGGTGTTGTTGCTTTTCTTGGATTAAAATAAAATATCATATCACGATTTAAAACTATAAATAAAAATGTAATTATCATTATTAATATTATTAAAACAACTGTTATTAATGGTATTGCTATCATAATATATTAATATTATAAATTTCTTCTTCCACTGTAGCGTGAATTATCAAACGGAAAATATTAACTGGTTTAATCTGATTTATACGATAAACACGACCAATAATTTGTTTTTCTTTTTCTCGACTATATACATAATTCACAAAGGGTTCAAAAATAATTATATTTGAATAATATGTTAAATCTATTCCAGATGAAGTAGATTCAGATGACATCAATAATACTTGTGGTATGTTTCCGCTATTAAAATCATCTAAATATCCACATGTAATATTAAATCGTTCAATATGAATTTTAAGATTTTGTAAAATATGTGAATATTGTGTGTAAATTACAAAATTTTCTTTAGTATTTGTAAGTAATCTAATTACTTCTTTATATTTTGTATGAACATAATTAGTATGTTCTTTTGATATAGTTAACATATCTTTTAAACCAATATCAACACGACAGATAGGACATTTATGATTTGAACTTTTATACGAAACATCAAAACATGTTTTACAATAATAATGACCGCATGGAATTAAATAAGTAATTGGACTTGTATATGTTCCAAGACAAATTGAACAATTATCTTCTTCATCATTATTATCATTATTTTCATTATTTTCATTCTCTTCATTCATAACACATTCAATTTTGTTCAAAATTTCAGAATATCGTTCCATAATTACTTTTCTTTTTTCACATACTTTTTCTTGTTCTTCATATAATTGTTGATAATGAGACAAGTTAAATTCTAATTGTGAATTTTGCGAAGATGTATTAGCAATACTTAATTTAATATTATCAATTTGTTCAGATAATAATTTCAATTCATCGCATTCTTTATTATATTGTTTAGTTAAAAAATCCAATACTTGATTCTTAAGTTCCTTAATTGTAACTCCTTGAGCATTACTATTTTCAATTGATAATAATACATCACAACATAATTTACGAAGAAAGTCAATATTTGTTTTATCATTACTTTCCAAATCATAAAGTTGTTGCTCAAATTGTGAAAATTTTAACATAATATTATTCATAGTAAGATTTGGTAAATTTACATTATCATTTATATCACATAACATGTTTCTTTGAAAAAATTTAGTAAAATTATTTTGGAAATTACTTTCATGACCAATTAATTTATTATAAAATTCTCTTGTTGATTTACCAATTAAGTATGTAACAATATTATACAATGAATATTTATCTATAATTGGTGTTCCTGTGATACCCCAACGATATTTAATATTTGGAATATATGACAATAAGTCTAATATCTTTTTATCATATACCTCGTGAATTTCATCAATAATGATACGCACATATTGTGTCATATTTCTTAATTCATCAATTGAATATATTTTAAATTCATCAAAAGTAAAAAGGGACACATTAAATTGATATATATCTATATTTGTATGTTTTTTAAATTCATTAATCCAATGTTGTTTCAGATGTGACGGAACTAAAATTAGAGTATTATCATTATTATTTATAATATGACTAATAGCAATTACTGTTTTTCCTGTTCCTACTTCATTTGCAATAATACCACCACGAATATTATATTTTAATTTTAATATATCTTCATTTGTTAAAAAACTATTTTTAATAAAATTATAATAAATACCATTATCTAATTTAATAATTCTATCATTACTAATATCAATTGTATTATCTAACATATCTAATTCCATTAATTTCATCCAATTAATACAATTTATTTGATATGGAAACAGTTTGGTCTTTATATTGTCTATTTGATTACAATCTTTATAAATTTGGGGTTTTTGAATTTCCTTCATGAACATGTCCATTTTATAATTATGTGAATCTTGTTCAATAATATTATTCATACTAATATAATGCTGATGCAATATATCTCGTATTTTACTATTTTCTAAAATTAGTTCAGGTGTAAATAATTCTGGATTAATTATTTTTATAATACGGATATTAATTCGAAAATTAATATCAATATTATCAATATTATGTGTTTCATCATATATTAAACTATATATTTTGTATATATCTGATTTTTCTATCATAATCTCATTTGCATTAGGATGCATATCTAGATTGTCAAATTTAATATTATTCTTAATATATCCAGTAAATTGTTGTTTTCTGATATTAGTTATACCAGAATACATAATACCTATGTTATTATAAAAATACATTATTCTATTTAATTAATATATCATAAACTATAATAATTATATCAATTTAACTTTTCAATTTTTATAACCTGCAATTTTTAAATCATCTTTATAAATTTCATCATTTAATATATCTCTTATTGGTTCTATTATCATATTGAAAAATATAATAATTGCTTCTCTTATATCATCTATATTAATCTCTTTATTGTTATATAATTCTTGTATAGTATAGACATTTTCTATTTCAAAAGAATTTATTTTAAATAAAATATTAATTTCTTTACATATTCCTAAAATTATTAAATGTATATAATCAACTAAACTAACTAAACTAACTTTATTGATTTTATCTTTAATTTCATCATATGTATCTAGAAAAGTAATTTTAGGTAATTTTTGTAAATCCATATATATATCATTTAAAAAATAACTCTTTTTTGAACTACCCATCTTACTTAATATATCATTTGCTAATAAACATATTTCTTTTTGATTTGAATCACCAAAAAATACATCAGCTTTTAAATATTCTATGTCTAATGCTTGTAATGTTGGATATAATAATGATGTCATTAAAGGGTCCGCTGAATTTACTTGTGATACTACTAATTCACCTGCTTTTTTAACTTGTGATACTTTACATAATGAATTAAATCTATATATATCCATTGTATATTCTGATGATGTTTGGTATGAAGAACCTTGAATAAATTTTATATATTCCATATCATTTTTTAAAAATTTAAATATATATTCCAAAATTTTTATATGAATATCTGTTCTGATAATTGTAATTTCAAATGATGTATGTAATAAATCTAAATATGCATGTAAATCGGCAATTAATATTTTTACATTACAATCATATTTAACAAAATTTACTATTCTTAAAATTGGTAAAAAATATAAAATATGAGGTATTGATTTAGGTGTTGTTCCCCAATAAATATTTAAATTTCTTTTATTTAAAATATCTACTAATAATTCTTTACCTATTATTTCATCAATGTCTTCTGTAATTAAATTTATTTTATCCATATATATTTAATTATTATAAATTTAATAATTAAATAACTAGTTAAGTAATTTTATTAATTTAATAAAATATGTAAATTTTCATATAGTTCAGAAAATTTATTTGTTGATGTTGCTGCTTGTTTTATAACAAATAAATTAACACTAGCTGGCTCAAAATTCTTAATAAGTGATAATGATGAATTAATAGTATTTCCAGTATTTATTATATCATCTACAATTAAAATATTAGAATTATTTGTAATTGCAGATTTTAAAATTTCTATATTATCTAACATTGAACCCTTATCTACAATTGTAGAATATATTTCTCCAATTAAATATCCACTTCTTCTAATTGGAACAAATGGAACATTCAGTATATCTGCAACTAAAATACCTACACAAAATCCACTACTTTCAATTCCAACTACATAATCTACTTTTAAATCTTTAATCTTGCTTATTTTTTGGATTATACTTACTTTTAACATATTTTTATATAAGGGATTTGCTAATATTTCATATAAATTATTTGTATTATTTTTAAGAATATCTGCATAATGAAGTTGATTAATTACGAACACATATTGTTCTAGTTTTGTAAAATCATTAAAATGATTTACCCATTCGTTATTCCAATCTTCACTATCTTCATTTTCTAAAATAATAGATTTAATTGATTTGTCAAAACCTATAAAAATTTCTTTATTTGTATTTTCACTATTTTCTTGGGTATTTTGAATTGAAATTGGTTTTGCATCATTTTTAATTTTTTCAACATATTTTTCTGGAAATTTTGCAGGTAATCCAATTGAATGATAAATATTTTCTTTATGATATATATGGACACATGCTAACTCACATGGTTCTTTCTTTTCTTCACCTATAACATCTAGTGTATTTTCAACTGTCATAACATAATAATCCTCTTCTGAAATATCTTTTAGATTATCTTTTGTTTTCATTTGTTCTATAAAATTTTTAATCTTTTCAACTGATACAATTGAACCACCATAACTAGCTGGTTGAACAACTGACTTAACTAATTCATTTGCATATAATTCTTCTTCTATGAATATTATATTTCTAAAAATATTAATTATATTACTCGACTTAACAGCATTCATAATAATTTCATCTTGACTTAAAACAAATAAAATATTTCTATTTACTAAACTCATTTATAATTTTATAAATCTTTTTATTTTTAAATATTTTACACATGTTTAATATTTTTAAACAGAATATAAATGAGTTATGTCTAAATATAATTTAATTTTATAAAAACAATTATATTCATTCAAAATATATTTACAATTAATCTTATGTGTTCTATCATAATTTGATAATATATAATATGTTTTATCATTTAATTTATTAACTTTATTACCTATAATTTTAAATTCATCACTATATAACTTACTAAAATAATTCTCTATTTGTTTCATTAAATTATCATAATTATTACTTTCTAAATTTATAAAATCTTTGTTAAATATTTTTTTAAAGCACATTTTTTAAATTAACAATATAATAAAAGATGAATAATATATATATTATAAATTAAAAAAATAATTAGTTAAATAAATAAATGATACAATTAAAGTCAATAAAAGCTTTACAAATTAGTGGATATTCGAGAGCCGCTCATCGAACTGGTTTAGAAGTTAAAGGATTAAATATATTATTAGATGCTGGCTTAGATATTCAAAAAGCATATGAACATATATTTATTACACATCAACATTTAGACCATTGTATATATTTGCCACAATATACAATGAATAATGATAATAATATGATTATTAATGTTATATCTACACAAAATATTTTAGATAATATTAAACCGTATGTAACTTCTGCATTAAGAATGTCAAAAAATATAAATATGAATATTAATAATGACGAAATATTAAAAATGGCAAATACTAATTTTGTTAATATTAATAATATATATGAATTTAAACATGGTAAAGATAAATGGTTAGTTAATTTAATTAAATGTTCACATGGAATAGAATCAGTCGGATTTGGATTTACTTTAGTCAAGAATAAATTAAAACATGAATATATTGGATTAGATAATAAAGAAATTGTTATATTAAAAATGGATAATATTCAATTAACAGAAGAAGTCAAAGAAAAAGTATTTCTATTTTTAGGTGATACAGATAAAAAAATTCTAGTTAATCCAGAAATTTATACATATAAAACTATTATTATTGAATGCACTTATATTTACGATACAGAAGAAGAAATTAAATTATCTAAAATAAATAAACATATGCATTGGATTAATCTTAAAGATATTATTAAAATACATAATGATATACAATTTATATTAATACATTTTAGTATGAAATATACAAAAAAAGAAATAGAAGAGTTCTTTAAAAAAGAAAATTTGATGAATGTTGATATATTAATTTAATTGATTAAATCTTTTACTTTAATCTTATCTTCCTCTGATATATCTAATAAATTTAAAAATTCTGAATTATTATTTATTATTTGTATTTTATCAAAAATTTCTTTATTTAATATTGGTTTTACTAAATTTATTAATAAATATATTAGATTTGTGTAATTTATTATGTATATATGTTTTACTTTACCATTTTGTTTAATTAGACTTGCTAATCTTGATATAGTACATACATCTAAATAATGTTTCATTTCAAATTTATCACAATTAAATATCCATATCCATGAATCTGGATTCATAATTTCTAAATAATTTTTATAATGATTAACTATACCATTTGTATCATTATATAATTTAGCATTTGCTACACAAGTATAAAATATATACTCATTCGAACTAATATCATTTGTTTTACATAAATAAGTAAATGAATGTGACCCAGGAGATTTATAACATGTTTCGCATATTTTTTCCATTTTATATATAATCTAACAATATTTCTTTGCTAACATTTCGCGTAAATTTATTTCATCGTCTTTATCTAAATCAATTTCTTTTATTAAATGTGGTGTATCTATAATTTTAATTTTTTTAAAAGTATCATTATCTAATATTGGTTTAATTATTTTAAAAACTAAATCCATAAAACCAGTAGAATTTACTAAATAAACATCTCTTACTTTTCCATAATCATTAACTGCCTTAGTTAATTTTTTGATTGTTGCAAATTCTGTATAATGTCTCATGGTAAAACCATCACAATTAAATATCCAAATCCATGAATCAGGATTCATTAAATTTAAACAATTTTGATAATGTTTAACTACGTTGTCTGCATCACCATATCTTTTAGCATCTCCTACACATGTATAAAAAACATATTCGTATATATCTTTTCTTTTTGTTCTAAATAAATAAGTAAATGAGTGGGCTCCTGGTTCCACTTTGCATATGTCACAAAAACTGTTATCCATTATATTTATAATTAAAATAAATAAATATATAATTTTATTGTTTTTTACTCAATACAAAATAATAAATTAACTAACTAACCATATTTGCTTTAATTTCTACTCCAGGATTATAATTTTTAATTTCTATATCTTCTAATTTAAAATCTTCTAAATTATAAATCTTTTTATTAAAATGTAATGATGGGAATTCATTTGGAATACGAACTACTTGTCGTTGTGCTTCTTCAATGTGTGAATTATATAAGTGATAATCTCCTAAACTCATTGTTAATTCTCCTGGTCTATATACATATTTGCAACTTTCATCATTATTTAATATTTCACATATCATATACACTAGTAAAGAGTATGATGCAATATTGAAAGGAACACCTAGGAAATAATCACAAGAACGTTGTAGTTGCATACAATTTAAATAATAAGTTTGCTCATTTATATCCAATACATCTTTTTCTGCATTAAATATTATTCCAATACCGTGACATGGAAATAATACTCCTTCTTTCGCTTGTGCTGGATTATAAGTTGTCATAATAATACGTCGCGATGTTGGATTTGTTTTAAGTTCATTTAATACATATTCTAATTGGTTAAATCCTTTGTTCGTATAATCATGATTCATACCATGATATGGTGCATTAAAATGTAACCATTGATATCCATACATTGGACCCATATCGCCCGATTCATAATCTAATCCACAATTTTGGATAAATTCTTTTGTTGTGTTACCTTCCCAAATTCTAACATCTTTTTGTGATAAATGATTTGAATTAGTGTCGCCTCGAATGAAAAACATTAATTCTTCAAATACACCTTTAAAATATACACGTTTTGTTGTTAATAGGGGAAATTTATTACGAATATCAAATTTAAGCATATTTCCAAATAATGATTTTGTTGCACCATTACGCCCAACTTTTACAGGAGCTTTTAGTAAATTATACATTAATTCTAAATATTTATATTCGTCATAATTATTATATCTAACAATATGATTATTACTTGTAAATGGTTTTAGAAATGATATTTTCATATGATTATCCGTATTGACATTATTATTAGTAACTCCCATCTCAACAATATAATTAATATTCATATGACTATGATTATTATGTATGTTATTTTTTTGAGTCATAATAGTATCGAATAATTTATTACTAATTAGATTATCACACATAAAATCTTTATTAATAATATTTGCATAAATTATTGCATTAAAATCATTATGATTATTAATACAAATATTATAAAAATTATTATAAATGCTTGAACCACCACAAATAAATATATTTCCAAATTTATTATAATTTTCTTTTATATAATTAATTGAACTATCAATACTATTTATAATAGTAACATTACTGTTATCTGTAACTAATATCTCATTCACATCAAGTGTTTTACTAATAATCAAATGTGAATGATTTTTAATACATCCCATTTGTTTAATCGTG
>JACCED010077023.1_pt1 | contig 17926 bp, 11 predicted proteins | sample 7455021 | NCBI WGS metagenome assembly JACCED01 (sample SAMN15323456, study PRJNA562643) | freshwater metagenome | isolation source: river surface water | place: USA:Blue River Watershed | collected 2017-08-19 | reverse complement strand
TTGGTTCAGCGGTTGGGCATTTGCTGAATACGAATTGGTTGGAAATCAAATCCATAAACGGACCAGACTTGCTGCTCGGCATAATAAATAACAGCTGCAAGCCGAGGCTTTCCGTTAAGTAGTTAATCACCTCGCGCGAGCGGTGTTCGTCCATTTTAGAGAAAGCCTCATCCACCAATACCATGCGCAAATGGCTGTTGCCTTCATTAAAGCGGAATGCCGACGTAATTGCAGCGCTGCGAATAATATACGCCGGCGTTTCCAGCTGACCTCCAGAGCCGGTACCGTACTGACTCAGCGCAATCGGTGCTTTGCCTTCCGGCTCTTTGTAAATTTCATAGCGGCGATAGTTGCGATAATCGGCAATGCGGCTTAATTCACGCAATGCTTTTTGTTCATCTTCATCCAGCAACATGGTCATCAAGCGCTCGCGCACTTTTTGATGTTTATCATCCAACTTCATAGTAAAGAGCGTTTCATTTTCGTCGCCGCCGGCAGTTGGGCTATCCATTACCGCTTTGAAGAACTGCCAATACTCTTTGAATTCCGGAACCCAATCCCAATCAAAACGGAAACGTTCGCGATCAGCACCAAAGCGGTGATGCTCCAATTCCTTGTTTAAATCCTCAAGGATTTTCTTGCCATCATTAATTGCCTGGAAGATGGAGTGGCAGAGGTTACTCACAAATGCGTTATTGAAACTCTCCCGCAGGGATTCAATTTCTTTGTGACGCTGCGCGAGGATATGGTTTTTATCACGATTATAAAGCGCATCAAACTGGCGACGAATCTCACAAATTGCACGGAAGTTTTGGCTACCCAGATCATCGTTGTAATCCACATCGAATAAAATGGAATCGCTGCTGGAACAGAATTGGTTGTGCATCATGGCGGCTTGCTGTAAGCGATGCAGAATAGTTTTTAATTCTGCGCTCACGCCCGCAAGCTGGGTATCAAAATATTGGGCGCTAAATTGCGTGAGCGATTCATCCGCCCCCTGCAAGCGCGCGTCCGCATCGAATTCAGGCCAGAGTGCTGTAATGGCTTGTACATTGGTTTCACAGTTATCTGCAATCGCCAGATTTTTATCTTGCTCGGTATCCAGCTTATGGCACTGGTTATCCGCCAGTTTTAATTCCGCACGGCAATCCACCTGGGTATTATTTAATTTTGCATACTGCGCGTTTTGCGCTTGCAACCGCTGGTTCAGGTCAGCGAGTTCTGCTTCCAGTGCTTTGGTATCACTTAAATCCAATTGCTGCAGCTTGGCTTCAATTGCCTGAATACGCGTTTGCGCATTGAGCATAGCCTGCAGGGATTCGGCATAGGCGAGCGGTTTTAATTTATCAATGGACAGTAACAATTCCTGCACTTCTTCTGCTTGTTGGCCAGATGCCTGCCATTCTGCTACCAAATCATGGAATTCATTCCGTTTCGCATCCAGTGCGCGTTCACGCGCGCCCTGACCAAACACCAATTCCGATTCAGGCATATCACAACGGAACATGGCATAGTTACCAGAACCCATCGCATCTTTAGTAATACCACGGCGTGTGTTTTTTAGTTCCTTTGCATTTTCCACGCGCTGAACATTGCCATAACTTGCTTTGATGTAAGCCTCGGCAGTGGCGTGGGCAAAGCTCATAATTTGGATAATAGAGTTGGACGCCGTTTCATTCAGCTTCTCCAAATCCTTTCCTGCTTTATCACCTTGAATAACCCGGGCGCGATTGCCCTGCCCGCTCATGTTACGCACTATAGAGATAGCATCCGCCTCGTACTCAGGCTCTACAATAATGCCAAACCGTGCAGCGCCTATATAACCTTCAATGGCTGCTTGCCATTCGCGATCCCGTACTTCCACATAATCACAGAGCACACGTGCGTCCGCCTTCGGGCATTGGCTATTAATCGCGTCCAACGCAGCGCGCACAAATGCCGGGTAACTGACCTGTTTGGTTTCCAGCGTTTGAATTTCGCGCCGCTTATTATCAATACTTTTTTGCAGGCGCTCCGCCTGGCCTTTGCGTTTATCGCGCTCTTGTGCCAATTGATCACGCAGATGCACGCGCCCCGCCGCTGCTTCAAACAGGCTTGCATAAAAAGCGTTGTGATTTTTTTGCAGATCCAAACTCGCCGCTAGCTGCCCATCCAATGGATGCGCTTGAATCCAGTCGCGATTGAGCAACTGATGAATGTCCTGCACTGGGGAATCAGTACAAATAGCTTTGATTAAATTGCCAAGACTAGCTTCTTTGAATGCAGGCAAATCCACACTGATCGAAGTTTGTTTGAGCGCTTGCTGCAACTGCTGTGCCGCTTCCATATTGGTTTGCAATTGCTGGTGTTGCTTGCGCAGCTCCGGCACTTGCGCCTGCATTAATTTTTCCTGAGTTTGTTTTTCTTGTTCTAATTGATCTTTGTCGCGCAGTGCCGGAACACCCAGCCGACGCGCGGTCGCCGCAAGAATCAATTGGTTAATTTCTTCACGCTGAGCCTCACAGGCCGCCAGAGCCTGTTGATTGCTGGCTGATGTTTCACGCAACAACTGCTGTTTGTGCTTGGCTTCCAGATAATGTTGCTGTGAATCCGAATAGCGACGGCGAGCAACTGAATAAAGCAGCACTTGCTGCTCCAACCAGTTGCTAATAAATTTGTCCGCTTGCTCCCGGCCATGGGCCATACGCTCAATACCCTGGCGCAACTGACGAGCATCCGCCTCCATGGTATGAATTCGTTTAAGCATGGTGGAAACGCTGCGAATAGCCTCTCCCAAATCGCGGTACTCAAGAATTTCGTTAGCGACAAATTCATCGATTCCTTTGATCGGTTTGTAGGCCATAAAGCGCGAAAACGCGCGTGCGGCGTTCATCGCCTCGCGTTCAGACACGGCATCCACCTTGCCGCGCAAAATTCCGTAAAAACGGCACAAGTAAGATTTTTTCTTATCGTACTTCTCTACATTTTCCTGACCATATTGACGGCGCAGGCTGGCGTAAAGTTTATCCAGAGGAACTATGTACTTATGAGTTTTCTCTTCCTTTAATAAATCTGCCAGGGTCAACTCAACGTGCGGCAAAATAAAAAACTGGCTGTCGTCCAAGCGAGCAACTTTTTGCAAGCTGGCGCCCTGGCCTGTCGTTTCTAAAAACGCGCGCATTCCGATCAATGCAGTGAAGGGCTCTCCATGCTCACCCTGAGTAGGGTAAAACACCGCGCCCAAATATCCATCGCAACCTTGCGGACGCGAATAGGCACCATCGTCACACCCCAGCACATAGGAACCGAGGGTACGAACTAATTTTCCGCCGCGCCCACGCTGGCTGGATTCATCCTGCCCCGGGTTAAAGTGAAACAGATTATCGTGCGCCGCCGTCATAATAGTTTGAATCGCGTCCGCTGCCGTTGTTTTGCCCGAACCGTTGCCACCGGAAAATAAATTAATCGGCCCGAATTCAAATTCAGCATTGGGCACGTTGCCCCAATTGACGTAAATAAAACGTTTTAAGTACATAGTAGTGTTTCAGCGAATCTAGAATTAATTTTCGGCATCGGTCGCAAACAGCGAACGATTCAAATGCGGGCTTGCTTTTTTGCGTTCGACTTTAGCGTCGTCATCGTCAGCAGTTTGTTCTTGCTCTTCATCCACTAACAACAAGTTTTCAGCCAAATGGTTGCGGATTTGCGCCAACCATTCGTTATTAACCAAATTGATAATGAGCGGACGAATTTTGATCCAACTCTCGCCCGAATCGATATCCGCTTCCGCCATAAAGTGTACTAATCGCAATTGACGCAGGCGTTTAAAGGCCGCGCGGCGTTCACCGATATTTTCCGGCAAACTGCGACGCAACAAACTCTTCATCGCCATAGCGATGGCTTCGAGGGATAAGGTCGCGCATCCTTGCTCATCAATACCACCTTCGCGTAAGGCTTTGTCATATTCCGCTCGCAACACCAGAATCAAAGCAACTTCGTGCTGATTCAAACGATTGCGTAGCCCCGCATTAAATGACTCATCGCTTTCATCGTCCATCCCCGGCAATCGCGCGCCCGGGGGCAATACACGAACAAATCGAAAATTACTATCGTGCTGGAAACGCAAACCAATCAAGCTGAGAAAATCGTTGACCAACGCCTCGATGCGCACAAAGCGATCATAGAGCTCCGCTTCCACCTGACTATCATCGCGGCATAACACACCGTAATCGAGTAAGCGCTGAATCAATTCTCGCCAGTTATCGAGCGATAAATTATGTTTGTCCAACTGCTCCTGTAGAGCGGCCGTTAATACTTCACTCATGAAGCTTCACCTTCATCTATCAGGCTGATGACAAACTCATCGCGCTGTCTAAAATATTGATCGTTACGCACACGTGGAGATTCATGTAACCATTCATCCTGCTGATGCACCACAAACTTGTACCGGGACGTCAGGTTGGCAGCCGCACCCACTTCGACGGCATGGGAAAGCCCCAACAGCTCCTGCATATTTTCGGCTTTCAAATCACGGCTGCTTACACTGCCCGTCTCTACCAGCGCTTTATGGACGAAGTCGCGAATATTGCTCGATTGCAAAATAAATGCTTTGTCCAACGCCTGCTGAATAAACAGATTCTTCTGCGCTTCTGCATCCAGGGCTTTATCCTCATCCACCTGCGAGCGAATGATTTGAATAGTTCGAGGAGCGCGCAACTGAATCTGGGCGGGGTCGATATAAGCCATTTGCAAACTCGCCAAACTATCACCCTGTGAGAGAAACACCTGGTCTTGTTCTTCTGAGGTCAACTCGGCGAGCGAGCGATACACGTCCATCACATCATCTTGCCCGCGACTATTGATGTAACTCAGTTGACGAATAATGATGTCAGCGCGTTGTGTAAATGTATTCAACGCACGCCGCAGTGCCGGCAACATAATTTCACAAGCATTCTTTAAGCGGGAATCGATGGTTTCCAACAGCGTTTCTAACAGCGACACGCCCGGAATAACTCGCTGCGGCAATGCCTTGCGTAAACGAATCTCCATTACCGCGCGCCAATCTTTCGCGGCCGTTTCTTCGTCACCCTGCCCGAATTTACGTTTGCGGCGAATTTTTGTGATGAGATCCGAAATCTGGTCGCGGTATTTTTCTACACTGTCAGCCGACAAGCGCACTTCGAGATCCGGCTTGAATACTGTTTCCATAAAATCGAAAAATTCGTCACTGGCCTGCTGAATTAGCTGACGCGACTCCACCTCGCGTACCAATTGGCGTTTACGCTCTTCCAATTCGGCAATAACATCGGTGAAATCACTAATAATGCGTTCGGAATATTCGTAGGCATCCAGTAAATCATTAATTTCAGCTTGTTCATAAAACGCTTGCAAGCTGTTACGTGTGTTGCGGGTGTTGCGATTGCGGGTGCGAAATTGATTGGAATGGTTGTCGGCAAACGGCTGCGTAAACAATCGTCCCATCCGACTAAAACCATAGCTACTTTGCAAGGTAGTTTCATCTACTTGCTTTTCCAACCAACCGCTTTCAATCAGCCTGGTGATAATAAAACCGGCAAGATCACGCTGCGTTTTAAACCGCCCTTCGCTATCATCGACGTCGCCCGTGTCGGCATCCAAAATTGGCGCTCGAGCTATGGCTTCTTTGAAGATATCGATGAGCTGTTCGCGATTCATTGAGTGACCATAATCGCGCAAGTCGGTATAAAGACGCTGGTACAAAAGGCGCAGGCACTCGGCGACCAGCTCGCGGTATTTACCGGTGAGCGGATTGAAAAAGTGCTGGCGGGAATCGCTAAAAAACATCAGGACACATCACAACCAAAAGACTGCGTTAAATGCAGTTTTTGGCAAAAGTTTGTTGCTCTTCGGTTGTCCACTCTTTAGAGGGCTTAACCATCATTACTTCGCACCAGTCATCGGTGCCGGCTTCCGGATTCTTATCTTTCATAGCAGCCACCTTGGCTACCGAATCCTCCGGAACAACATCTGTAATCGGAACTTCCGGGTGAGCTACAGTTTGCATCAACTGCGCCTGAGCGTCGTTGGCGATTTTACTCAGGGATTGAACCTGCGCTTGCTCTTTTGCTTGTTGAGCCATTTGTTGCTTGGAGTACATCAGCAATGCTACGCCGAATAAAATCACCAAAAAACTGACAACAAACAACGCCGCCAACAATTTATTCTCACGAAAAAAATTCAACATACACATTCCACGCAGAAAACACCGGATAAGCGAATAGTTACTGTGAACTATGCAGGTAACCAGTCTGCAAGCTTTTCGGCATAGTAGGTAATAATTAAGTCTGCACCCGCACGCTTGAATGCAGTCATGGTTTCCAACACTATCGCTTTTTCGTCGATCACACCTGCCGCTGCACCCGCTTTAATCATCGCGTACTCACCACTCACGTGATAAACCGCCAAAGGTCGCGCAGAATTAGCGCGAATGTGTGCAAGCACATCCAGATAGGCGATGCCCGGCTTCACCATTAGAATATCGGCACCTTCTGCATCGTCCTGTAACGATTCTGCCAAGGCTTCGCGAGCATTAGCGGGGTCCATTTGGTAGGTGTTACGCGTGCCTTTAAAACTACTATCAACGGCGTCTCTAAATGGACCGTAAAACGCAGACGCAAATTTCGTTGAGTAAGACATCACCGGAATATAGGTAAAACCCGCAGTATCCAGTGCTTCGCGAATAGCACTGATCATCCCGTCCATCATGCCGGATGGAGCAATCATATCTACGCCAGCTTGAGCAGCCAGTACTACCTGCTTTTGCAAATTGGCCAGGGTTTTATCGTTATCTACATCTTGATCGTGCACCACACCGCAATGACCGTGTGTAGTGTACTCACAGAAACAATTATCGCTAATGACCAGCATTTCTGGTTGCGCTTGTTTTGCGGTACGGATCATGCGTGCTAGCAAACCATCCTCACACCAGGTATCGGAACCATCGTGATCCTTATGGGTAGAAACACCAAATAAAATCACGGCGCGAACACCTTTACTCCAGGCGCGTTGAACAATTTCAGCAAGCTGCGCTTCAGGGTAGCGGTAAACATCAGGCATAGACTTGATGGGCACTGGCTCAGTAATTCCTTCCTCCACAAAAATAGGAAGGATAAAATCGCTCATACGCACGTGAGTTTCACGCACCAGTTCACGCAATGCAGCGGTTTTCCGCAATCGGCGAAATCGAAAATCCGGTGTTGTTAATGGAATTTGCATAGCCTTGTGCCTATTAAATTTTGTGCCTATTAAATTTCGCGCAAATAAAACTGAATTAGAGCGCAAGTAAAAATTAAATACTGAGCGAGCCTTCATGACTCCACTCGCAGCGTACGCGCATATCACCCGAGCCTGGCTTGTGATAGCCACTTTCAGCTTCCCAGGTAAAGGTGTGCGTACCCGACAATTCTGTTTCCAAATGCACTGTGGCAGAAACCCAATACATTTTGCTGAGCAGTGATTCAAACTGTGCAATCCATTGATCCCACTCGTATTCCACTGCCTTGTAGGAAGCCCCGAAGTGCATCACTTCGGTTTGATAATTGTAAAAAGCCGATTCCACACTCGGAATGGCAAACATTTCCTGACTTAAGAACGGCCACTCATCGGCGCGCGGCAATGACAACATTGCATCGCGATTCACCCGAATCCGTTCCGACTCGCCGCTTACCGGCGCTAAATCCTTGATACAACCATAAACAATAGATTCTTGATCCATAGCTGTTTCTCTAATTTAAAAAGGCCACCACCAACTGCCCTTAAAGCGCTCTTCGCAACTTTGCAATTGGTTCGCGTATTGTTGCGCGCGGCTATCAACTTTGTGCGCAGTATTCATCAACCAATTTTTCTGCCGATAAGTCCCGCGATTATAGCCACCATGACCTTCGTGATAGGCGAGGTAAAGACTGTAACCATCATTCAAACCAATACGACTGCGCTTTTGGCTCTGTTTGTTATACCAACCGATAAAATCTATCGCATCACCAAAATTATCGCGCCGTGCAAAACTGTTTCCACCCTGATCCTGGTACTCATTCCATACCGCGTTTTTGGCTTGCGGATAACCAAAAGCATCGCTCTTACGTGGCCCCGGAAAAATCCACAAAATTTTTGTGCGCGGTGTACGTGCATTGTGTTTGAACATGGATTCCTGGTACATCATCGACATCATGATGGGAACCGGTGAACCCCAGCGCCGTTCTGCTTTTTTGGCATCTTTATACCAAGAGGATTTTTCATCGAAAATATCGCACAGGTTGTTGGGGTTTGATGGCGGTAACGTGGAACAACCCACCATTCCCAACAAACCCGTCACCAGCAATAAGTTAATCAATGAATTCATTGTTACACTGCCCTTCCATGTTCACGCAAGAGTTCAAGCAGCACCGCTTCATCCATAACTTTCAGACCCAGCTCTTCCGCTTTTGCCAGCTTGGAACCCGCTCCGGGCCCAGCGACTACGTAATCCGTTTTTGCTGAAACGCTGCCAGCAACTTTTGCGCCCAATGCGAGTAGATGAGCTTTTGCGTCATCGCGGGATAAAGCCTCGAGCGTTCCGGTTAGTACATAGGTCAAACCATTTAGCGGAAGCGCTTCCGCGCTTGCTACTTCAATATTGTCCCAATAAATTCCCGCTGCGCGTAATTTGTCCACCGCCTCGCGATTGGATTCTTGTGAAAAAAATTCAGCAACAAAATGCGCGACCACCGGCCCGACATCGGGTACCTTTTGCAGGCTTTCTTCATCGGCAGCAGCCAGCGCCTCAAAGCTGCCAAAATAATTGGCAAAATTGCGCGCAGTCGCTTCGCCAACCTCACGAATACCCAGGGCAAAGATAAATTTTGCCAAGGTGGTTTTTTTGGTGTTTTCCAACGCGAGCAAAATATTATCGGCCGACTTTTCACCCATGCGATCAAGCCCTGCCAGCTGTTCGCGCGATAGGTTGTAAATATCAGCAAGAGTATTTACCAGCCCCAAATCCACTAACTGCTCAACAAGCTTATCGCCCAAGCCCTCCACATTCATGGCTTTACGTGCTGCGAAATGCTTGATGGCTTCTTTGCGCTGAGCGGCACAAACCAAACCGCCCGAACAACGCGCCACAGCTTCATCGGCAACAGTTTCAACGGGAGAATTACAAACCGGACAAAACTCGGGGAAAACAATTTCACGTGCATCTACCGGGCGCTTGGCATCAATCACTTGCACTATCTGTGGAATAACATCCCCAGCGCGGCGAACAATAACGGTATCGCCAACTTTTAAACCAAGGCGTTGAATTTCGTCGCGATTGTGCAAGGTCGCGTTAGAAACGGTCACACCACCAACAAATACGGGTTGCAAACGCGCTACCGGGGTGACTGCACCGGTTCTCCCCACTTGAAATTCGACTTCTAATAATGTGGTGGATTCTTCTTGTGCAGGAAATTTATAGGCAATGGCCCAGCGCGGCGCGCGCGAAATAAATCCAAGCTGATCCTGAAGATTGCGCGAATTTACTTTAAAAACAATTCCATCAATGTCATAGGCTAGCGAATCGCGCTTTTCACCGATACGACGATAATATTCCATTGCCTGCTGAATACTGGCCGCCACAGCTGTTTCGCGATTGGTTAAAAACCCCCAGGTTTTTAGTGCGGAAAGTATTCCACTATGCGTATCCGGCAAACTGCCGCCATCCACCCAACCCACCGAGTAGGCACACATTTCCAGAGGACGGCTCGCGGTAACTTTTGAATCCAGCTGGCGCAAGGCACCTGCGGCCGCATTACGCGGGTTTACGAATAGCTTTTCACCGGCGGCACGCGCTTTATCATTAAGCGCATTGAACCCTGCCTTGGGCATATAAATTTCGCCGCGCACTTCCAACAGAGTGGGATAGCCTTCTCCCTGCAAGCGAAGAGGAATGGAATTAATGGTGCGCACATTTTGCGTAATATCTTCACCATTAGTTCCATCACCACGCGTAGCTCCACGCACCAGAACGCCATCGCGATACAACAGGCTCACTGCAATACCATCCAGCTTCAATTCACAGGCATATTCGATATCACCGGAGATTTTTAAACGATCCAGAATCCTCTGGTTAAATGCCAGCAATTCTTCATCACTAAAGGCGTTATCCAAGGATAACATCGGCATTTCATGCACAACGGTTTGAAACGCAGTTAGAGGAGCAGAACCCACGCGTTGGGTTGGTGAATCTGGTGTAATTGATTCAGGGTATTGCGCTTCAAGTTCCTGCAAGCGACGCATCAAGCGGTCATATTCCGCATCCGTAATTTCAGGATTATCGAGCGCGTAGTAACGATAGCTGTGATAACCAATCTGCTTGCGCAGCTCATCGATTTCAGGAGGAAAATTATCGAATAAAGAAAGGGTAGACATGAATTAATTACCTGATGATTCGGCTTGGGGCGATGCGCGATTCATGCCTTAGCTTGCGGTGTTGTTCTAATTACGACTTTTAAAAAACTTACTTGCACCTCCGTGTGCGATAAAAATAAATTCTTAATTGCGTGGAGGACGGCGGAATAAACGCATACGCTCAAAATCACGAATGCGTTGACGACAGTGCTCCAACGTCTGGCGAGTCATTGCACTGCGTTGCTCGTCTTTCATTTCACCGTTTAAACCTTCGGCAATTGCGTGAGCAGTATCCACCATCAATTCAAACGACTGCATGGAATCTGCATCAATTGGCAGGGTCATAAACAAACTCACGCCTGGAGTCTCAAAATCATCCATAGCATCCAGATCAAACGTGCCGGGCTTTACCATATTCGCCATACTAAACAACAAAGCGCCTTCGCCTTTCGCATCGCTGTGACGATGAAAAATATCCATGCTGCCGTAACGCATTCCGCAACGCAAAATAATATCGAGCAAATCCGCGCCTTTAAGCATTTCCCCCTTGTGAGCCATTACGTTAATAATTAAAACTTCTTCTGGCTCTGTCGGTTGCTTAGCGGCGATATTTTGTTGCGATGATTGTGCACTATGATCATCTTCATCATCCTGCTCATCATATTCATCATCGTCTTCGTCTTGCTCTTCGTCGTAACCGCGCTCATCATCGGCTTCGGCGTAAACGTCGGATTCTTCTTGCAACTCTTCATCGGGATAATCGTCTGATGCCTCATAGCGACTATCAGATTCATAATCTTCACGTTCGTAGGCATCGTCATCTCGATAATCCTGCTCGCTCTCGTCGTAGCGCTCATCCAAATCATCACGCGACGCCGAAAAGCTTGGTTCAATGCGTTCATGCTGGGCCAGCGGCTGCCCTTTGGCGTCCTCTACCGACTCCATAAGCATGGGTACCGACTCGCCCAAATTCAAACTGGTTTGTTGCGGCTCGCGGGCCGCACGGCGCTCCACCGCCGGAGCCTCACCCTGCTGACGCGTGCGTTTCTCAATAAACGATTTCGCCTGGGCTTTTTTCTCAATGCTCGGCACAGGAATGCTGGGGTCGCGCTGCCCAATTACCCGTGCACCACCATTCGGCAATTCACTGGTATAACTGGGAGCCTCTTCTAACGCCTCTTCATCATGGTCATCATGATGCTTCAAGCTTTTTTTCAATGAGCGCGACACTTTAATATTGCCGTAGCGTTCATTGCGCTTACGTCTGATTCCGTCAATAAGAATAACCAGAATCAAAAGAGTACCTATGATGATGGCCCAATCTTTAATCATAAGGTGATCCGTAATTAATTATTCAACGTTAAACTGCAGCTAATTCTGCAGCTTCATCCACATCTACCGTTACCAACCGGGAAACACCCGGCTCATGCATGGTAACGCCTAATAACTGGTGCGCCATTTCCATCGCGTTTTTATTGTGGGTGATATAAATAAATTGCACGTGCTCGGACATCTCTTCCACCATGCGCGCGTAACGGCCCACGTTGGCATCATCGAGCGGAGCATCCACCTCATCGAGCATACAGAAAGGTGCAGGGTTTAAACGGAAAATCGAAAATACCAATGCAATTGCGGTCAGCGCTTTTTCGCCACCGGACAACAAGTGAATCGTACTGTTACGTTTGCCCGGTGGGCGCGCCATGATAGTAATGCCGGTATCCAGCAGCTCGTCGCCTGTTAACTCAAGGTAAGCATGGCCGCCACCAAAGACTTTGGGGAACAGCTCTTGCAAACTTTTATTAACTTGATCAAAGGTTTCTTTAAAACGCGTGCGAGTTTCACGGTCAATACGCTTGATGGCATTTTCCAAGGTTTCTAATGCTTCAAGTAAATCCGCATTTTGCGCATCGAGATAATTCTTGCGCTCGGATTCAGTTTTGTATTCATCAATCGCAGCAAGGTTGATTGGACCGAGGCGAGCAACACGCCCGGCAATCGCATCCAGTTCCTCTTCAAGCGGTTTCACCTCTGTCGCTTCTGGCATTTCTGCCAGAATAGCTTCCAGATTTAATTCTTCTTCCTGCAACTGTTCAACAATAGTCGCGCGTTGTACTTCAAACATTTGCGCAGCGAGGCGCTCTTGTTCCAAGTGCGCACGCACTGCTTGCACTTCCTGCTCAGCGCGGCTGCGCGCTTGCTCGGAGTTGCGCAACTCGTGTTCAACAGTTTCCAACGCACGACGCGCCTCTGTTAATGAAGCTTCTACGGATAAACGCTTGGCGAGGCTCGCCTCTAGCTCAAGCTTATATTCTTCAACGGGGTCGCGATTATCAGCAATGCTGGCCAACAAATTTTCGCGACGCTCATGTAACCGCGCGGTTTGCTCCTGCAATCGACCGATACCCAAGCGAATAGAATCCAACTGGGTTTTTACCGATTGGAAACGCATTGCCAATTCATGGGCCTTGTCTTTATCGTGGCGCGCGCGCTGACGGGCAGAATCCAGACCTGTGCGAATGTCATCGCGCTGTTGCAACAGGGTTTCGCGCAGATCGGTATCCTGCTCCATCATCTCGATGGCTTCGCTCAGGATCATTCGCGCCTCAGAGAGATGTTCCGCTTCCTGTTCCATTTGTTCGCGCGCCTCGCGGATTTCGTTTTCAGCGCGCTCGCGACGCATTGTGATTTGCTCTACACGAACCTGTTTTGCACTCAGCTGTGAACGCAACTCGCCGTATTTACGGTTTTGCTCATCCACTTCACGACGCAAAATTTCGCGATCTTGCTCAAGACGTTTAACAGTAGCTCGCCCTTCTTCCAATTGCAGGGCTAATAATTCGACTTGCTCTTCTGCATCAGCTATTTGTGCATTAAGCTCTTCCAGCTCCTGGCGACGCGCAATTACACCTGAGCTCGCATCTGTATCGCGCGTCACCCGAACCCAGTGCGGGCTCAACCAGATACCATCGCGAGTTATAACTGATTCATTCGCATGCAATTGTTTGCGCAGCGCCAAGGCTTCATTTAAGTCTTCGACGATATAAATCCCAGCAAGCACACCGCTAACATCCCAGGCTGCACTAACCTTTTCACTCAGCAATTTCGCTTTAGAGAAAGAAGTTGCCGCCGTTTTTGCCGCCGTATCAAACAGCACCAACTCACCTTGGGTAAGATCACCCAAGAGTTCTGCTACCGAATCCAGATTTTCCGCGCAAACCGCTTGCAAGCTGGACCCCAAAACGGTTTCCAGTGCTTTATCCCATCCATCATTCACACTAACGGATTCAGCGAGGCGAGTATTGCTACTCAAACCTTGTTGATTTAACCATTGGGTAACTGCTTTATTTTTTTCGCCCAATGCTGCTTGCTGTAAGGCCTCTAAGGAGGCGTGACGACCACGCATGGTTTGCAGTTTGCTCTTCACCTGATCTAGCTCATTCACCAAACGATTATTGTCGTTGCGAGTGGTATCAAGTTGCTCAGATTGCACATCTAATTGCGCGCGTTTTTCTTCGGCAACCAAATCCATTTCTGCCAATTGCTCATTCAATTGATTAATGGATTCGTCTTCAGAACCTTCTTGCAGATTATTTTTTTCTTCGCGCAATTTTTCGATGCGTTGCAACAAACGCTGCTGTACTTGCTCAAGATGCTGAATGCGTGATTGTTGCACTTCTGCGCGCTGACGCGGCTCGGAAGCGCGCTGGTTAAAACTATCCCATTCATTTTGCCACCGCTGCATAGATTCTTCGGCATCAATGAGCGATTCACTGGAAGTTTCTTCGGCCGCTTTGATCAAATCCAGTTCTGGCTCCAACTCCAGCAACTCAGCTTCCCAAGTTTCCGCTTTTTGCGTATCTACTGCTAAATTTTCTTCAGCCTCTTTGCTGTCGCGCGCGGTTTGATCAAGATCCACCTGCAATTGACGCGCACGCTCGTTCGCGTGCTGGATGCTTTGTTCAAGGCGCGCTATTTCTGCGCCTATCGCATAATAACGACCTTGTACTTCATTAAACTTATCGCCCAACTCAGTGTACTGGGTACGATATTTTTCGATTTGGGTATCTTTGTTAACCTGATCGGTAACGAACGATTCCATACGCAATTCAAGGTCGCGAATACCGGCTTGCTTGGCTTTCGCCTGCACATCTAATTGCTGGTATTTCAATGCCTGCAACTGCGCTTTTAATAAACGCTCTTCTTTTTTGTATTCCGCGTATTTTTCTGCTGCTTGCGCCTGACGCTGCAAGCGCGACAATTGGCGTTCCAATTCATCGCGAATATCGGTTAAACGCTCCAGGTTTTCCTGGGTTCGACGCATACGGCTTTCGGTATCTTTACGGCGCTCTTTGTATTTGGAAATGCCCGCGGCTTCTTCGATATAAACACGCAACTCTTCTGGCTTGGCTTCGATCAATTTGGAGATCATGCCCTGCTCGATAATCGCGTAACTACGCGGACCAAGGCCAGTACCCAAAAAGATGTCGGTAATATCGCGACGGCGACACTTGGTGCCATTCAGGTAATAGCTGTTATCACCATCACGCGACACTTTGCGTTTGATACTGATTTCAGTGAATGCGGCATATTCGCCAGTGAGGGTGGCATCCGAGTTATCAAATACCAATTCGATTGATGCCTGACCGACGGGCTTGCGACCGCTGGAACCGTTAAAAATAACGTCAGTCATGTTTTCGCCACGCAGGTTTTTGGCGGAGGACTCACCCATTACCCAGCGCACTGCGTCGATGATGTTGGATTTTCCGCAACCGTTGGGACCTACTACAGCGCACAAATTGCTGGGAAAGTTGACCGTCGTCGGATCAACGAAAGATTTAAATCCAGCCAGTTTGATGCACTTTAACCGCATAGTTCCACATCACCATTATTTGTATCTAACCAGGTTTTTAGTACCTAAAGCGCCCCCACTTTAAGCAACCCCTGTTCACTTTTTAGTCGCCGGCACCAATATCGCCTAGCCACTTGATTTTATTAATGTTTTTTAGACTAGCAAAAAAAATCCCGCCCCGTAAAAAACATTTAAGGGCGGGATTCTACACATTTACGCCACGCTTTACACCCGCCGTGAAACACAAAGCCAAACGGGCCCACAAAGCGTATGTTTTTCACTCAACTCATTAAGTGCCGACGCTCTACTTCACTTGGCGGTCAATAGTGATATCGACCACTGGCGCACTAGCTGTTAGATCCACAGGACCGAGACTCCCCTCCCAATCTCCTGTTTTTGCTGCAGCAGTACCATCGCTGGATACGCGAGCCACCAACTCAATTTTATCAAATGCTGCCAGGCTCATCGCCGGTGTCATGGCCATAGATTCATTCAACAGCACAACCCGGGGAAGTTCGGATACTTTTACTCGATCTATAGCCAAGGGCATTTTTGCGCCTTGATAGGCACGCGCATAAACAAACACCACTTGATCCTGACCTACCTCCACGCCATCAGCCAATTTAACCATCACACCAATTTGACGCCCCTTACGCGATGCCTCCAACTGCTCCAGAGTCCCGCCGTCATTAAAGAACAGCGTGGCCGCATGCTCGATACCCGATGCCAACGACTGACCCGCGGGCGACTCAGCCCCTACCAGCTTCACTACCCGCTCCCAATGCTTGATTGCATTGATGTAATCCTTTTTACTGAATGCATCAATACCCGCCATTCCTAGCGCCATAGTGTTGTCTGGCTCAGCCTTTAATACCTTGGCTACAAGATCGTTAATAGCAGGGTTAGTTTTGCGACCATCGCGCAGAAACATTGCTTGCGCCAGCTCCGCCATTACCATTGGCGATTCTTTATCGCGCTCCAGCACTTGCTGATAAGCACCGACGGCCTTATCGAACTCATTCAACTCCATGTAGTTGCGTGCAAGAAAAAACCAATACTGCAGATGATCCGGAACATCAGCCAGACGAGCCTCGATCAAGCGATTGACTTCACGTGTACGGACCGGATCAGGATTACGCCCTGCTTTGATATCCTCTGCATCCAACTGCTGCTTCAGTTCTTGCGCCTGCCGCACTTCTACGTCTGCGCTGCTACCCAAGTGCTGGTACAGCAACCACGCACCTGCCACTACTGCAACGGCGACGACGAACAATGTTTTAAGGCCAAACTTTCCAGCCGCCGATGGCAATGAAGCTCGCACGCTCGCCTCGTCTTCCAGCAATGTCCGCTCTTGCTCCAGCTTTAATTGATCATATTGGACCTGGTCAATTCGCCCATCGGCTAACTGTGTATCCAGCTCCCCAATATGCTCCCGAAACAAGCGAATGTTTTCGTCGAGACGGGCATTAACTTCAGTGACAAGTGCGGCTGCTGTTACTGCTTTACGCTCCCACAACAAGGGCCAGAAAACAAAACCTAGCGCAATAACACACAGGAGCGACGCCCCTAACCATAAGGACATCATTTAGATTTCTCCTGTTTATTTTTATCTTTAGAGTCAGCATTCAATAGAGCGTCCAGACGCGCGCGCTCTTGCTGAGACAACCCGGTTTCCACCTCTTGCGCCACGCGGCGACGCTTGCGCACAAGCAACCATAGTAACAACGCACCAAACACCAGTAGTAAAACCGGTGCTGCCCATAGGAGTACTGTTGCTGGACTAAGGCGCGGGCGATACAAAATAAACTCTCCGTAGCGCTCCACCATAAAATCAACAATTTGCTGATCCGACTTACCTTCTTCAATCATTAAATAAAGCTCGTTGCGCAAATCCAACGCGATTGGAGAATCCGAACCGGATAAATTTTGGTTTTGGCATTTTGGGCAACGCATTTCATCGATAAAGCTTTGGTAACGCTGACGATCAATTTCATTTTTAAATTCATGCACTTCAATAGCGGCAGAACTCAGGTGTGAAGCCAACAACAGGCCCGACACAACAATTACTTTTATTAGAATCTTGTACATGACTTATTCCAGATACCTAAAAAATTCCCGACGAGTATAACAACTCCGCGTCATCGCAGGAATGCTTGCTTGCGAGCCCAAAAACTAATCACAAGTGTTTGTTTTCCATCCATTTTTTGAATATTTTTCAAAAAAATGACGAAACCATTAAAAAAAGGTTGACCGATAGTTTTACATGATTAGAATACGCGCCACCAACAAGGTGATCGTTGAAAAGCGAAAATCTTGGGCGGTTAGCTCAGTTGGTAGAGCAATGCCCTTACAAGGCATGGGTCACAAGTTCGAGTCTTGTACCGCCCACCACTCTTACTCATAAGGTGATTGTGGTTTTTGACTGCCGCGGACCGGTAGTTCAGTTGGTTAGAATGCCGGCCTGTCACGCCGGAGGTCGCGGGTTCGAGCCCCGTCCGGTCCGCCACTATTAGAAATGAAAAAAGCCCCGCATTAGGGGCTTTTTTTATGCCTGCTGTTTTCCAGCTCCACGCAAACCTACATTTTTTTGGTCGCTTCTTCTGGGTGAGAAGCAATATCAGCCTTTATATGTTTGTAAGCATAAACACCAACATACGAAATCATCGCACAAGTTAGCGCAACAATTATCAACCCCAG
>JACCED011239065.1_pt1 | contig 17931 bp, 18 predicted proteins | sample 7455021 | NCBI WGS metagenome assembly JACCED01 (sample SAMN15323456, study PRJNA562643) | freshwater metagenome | isolation source: river surface water | place: USA:Blue River Watershed | collected 2017-08-19 | reverse complement strand
GGACCCGGCCGATCCGGAAGGTTTTGCGCGCGCGACCGATGCACGCACGCGTGCCTATTACGCGGAAACCCTGCCCAATCCGAAGCTGCAAGTCTTCCCGATTGCGGAAGTGGCGGCGATTGGTCGGAAGCTTGGCATTCCGCTGATCATGGACAATACGGCGGCACCGGTGATCTGCCGCCCGCTTGATCATGGTGCGGCGATTGTCATGCATTCCACCACCAAATGGATTGGCGGGCATGGCACCAGCATTGGCGGCATGGTGGTGGATGGTGGCAATTTCGATTGGGAAGCCTATGGCGATCGCTTCCCAACGCTGAACAAGCCCGATCCTTCCTATCATGGCGCGGTGTGGACCCAAGCGGTGAAGCCGCTGGGCCCGATTGCCTACATCATCCGCATGCGCACCTGCCTGCTGCGTGATCTGGGCGCGCCGATGGCGCCGATGAATGCCTTCCTGTTCCTGCAAGGCATGGAAACCCTGCCGCTGCGCATTGAACGCCATTGCGCCAATGCCACGCGCGCCGCAGCCTTCCTGGCGCAGCATCCGGCGGTGACGCGGGTGATCCACCCATCCCTGATGGAAGGCGAAAGTCGCCGCCGCGCGGATGCCTATTTGCGCGGTGGGCATGGCAGCCTGATGGGGATTGAACTCAAGGGCGGCAAGGAAGCCGGGCAACGCTTCATTGAAGCGCTGAAAATGTTCTACCACGTCGCCAATATCGGCGATGCGCGCAGCCTTGCGATCCATCCGGCCACCACGACGCATAGCCAATTGGATGAAAGCGAACAGGCGGCATCCGGTGTGACACCTGGTTATGTCCGGCTTTCCATCGGCATTGAGCATATTGACGACATTCTCGCGGATCTTGATCAGGCGCTGAAGGCGGCCCAGGCATGAACGCTGATCGTCGCCGCATGGCCGCCGGGCTTGGCTTGACGGAGCCCGCCGCCCCCGCGCTTGGCGCCTTCCCCGCCATTCGCATGCGCCGCAATCGCTATGACGCCTGGACGCGCAAGCTGGTGGCGGAAAACGTGCTGAGTGTTGGTGATCTGATCTGGCCGATCTTCATCATGGAAGGCAGCAACACCATCATGCCGGTGGCTTCCATGCCGGGTGTGGTGCGCGTGACCATCGACAAGCTGGAAGAACATGTGGCGCCGGCGGTGAAGCTTGGCGTGCCGGCGGTCGCCCTTTTTCCGATGACCCCATCCGAGATCAAGGATGCGGAAGGCACGGAATCGACCAACCCGAATAATCTGATGTGCCGCGCATCGCGCCTGCTGAAAACGAAGTTCCCGGAGCTTGGCTTGGTGGGTGATGTGGCACTCGACCCCTATACCGATCACGGGCATGATGGCGTGATCCGTGATGGCTATGTCGCGAATGATGACACGCTGGCCATACTGACCGCGCAGGCGGTCAATCAGGCGGAAGCGGGCATTGATGTGATCGCGCCATCCGACATGATGGATGGACGTGTGGCGGCCATTCGCGCCGCCCTTGATGCGCGGGGTTTTATCCATACGCGCATCATGTCCTATGCGGCGAAATATGCTTCCGCCTTCTATGGGCCGTTCCGGGATGCGGTGGGGTCTGGTTCTTCGCTCAAAGGCGACAAGAAAACCTATCAGATGGATCCCGCCAATACGGATGAGGCGATGCGCGAAGTGGCCATGGACCTCGCCGAAGGGGCGGATATGGTCATGGTCAAGCCGGGCATGCCCTATTTGGATATTGTGCGGCGCGTGCATGAACGCTTTGGTGTGCCAACCTTCGCGTATCAGGTGAGTGGCGAATACGCCATGATTGCCGGTGCCGCGCAGAATGGCTGGATTGATCGCGAACGCGCCATGATGGAAAGCCTTTTGGCGTTCAAGCGTGCTGGCGCGGCAGGGGTTTTGACCTATTTCGCCGTGGATGCGGCGCAAGTCCTGCGCCGTGGCTGAAAAAACGGAAGCGCTGCGCCGCCCCTGGCATGGCGCTTCCGACCACGCGGAAGATCCGGCGGTGGCCGCGCTGCGCTTGCAGCGCGCCGAGATTGACGCGCTGATGGCCTTTCGTGCCGCGCCAGATGATAGCGCAGATGCCATGGCTGCTTGGCAGCGCTTGGCGCAATTGCGGGCGGAACGTCTGGCCCTTTTGCCGGCCGAGGCACAGCAGCGCCTTCCGGCACTGCCACCCCCGCCACAGCGCCCCCAATCTGGTTGGCAGAAGCTGATAGGGCGCTTCAAATCCCGTTAAGGACGCGCGCTTCAGGGTCAGCGCATCGTAGCTTTAAGGCGGCGGTAGGCGGCCCATCAACGCCTCTGCCATGGCACGCTGACCCTCAGGCATATCATCGCGCGCCAAAAGTCCGGCCAAGGCCGTGCGTGCTTCGTCCATGCGCTGCGTGTTGATCAGCAATTCCGCCAGGGCCAGCACAGGTTCCGCCATGGCGGGCGCAAGCTGGGCCGCTTGCGCAAAGGCGCCGGCCGCTTCGGCCTGATTGCCGAGCTTGAGCCAGACACGCCCCAATACAAGGCGCAGTTCGGCGCTATTCGGATCCTGATCCAAGCCGCGACGCACCGCGAGCATGGCTTCACGCGGCCGGTTCATGGCCAGCAGAATATTGCCCTCATACAATAAGGCCCAAGGGTCACGCGGCTGCCCTGCCAAGGCTTTGCGGATTTCGCCCAGCGCTTCATCCAGCCGGCCCGCCTGAACATAAACCTCCGCCAAGGCGACATGGACCCAGACCGCGCGCGGGTCGAGTTGCTGCGCATGGCGATAATCCTCAAGCGCTGCATCCACCCGCCCCAGGCGAAATTGCGCAAGGCCACGCAAATACCAGGCAGCGCCCATGCTGGCATCCGCGCTGATCATGACTTCCGCAACTTCAAAGGCATCACGGGCCCGGCCCTCACGCAAATAGCTACGCCCGATCAAGCCGCGCGCGGTGTTTTCAGTGGCAAGATCACCCCCTGCCCCACGCAGCAGCGCGCGAAGCTTGTCGCGCACGATGGCCTGATTGGGTTCGGTCTGTGCTACATGCCAAGCGTAAAGCCGGGGTTGAATCACGCGCCAAATCTCTGGTGCCGCGCGCGCCAGCAATTGATCCACCGCATCCACCGATACGCCATCAATATCGGCAATCAGCCCCTGCCCCGCGAGCCGCAGGCGCAGCTTCAATTGTTCCCGTTCAAGCACCACCTCACCAGTGATGCGCCGGCTGGGTGTGCCGAAAACACTGCGCAACAAGGTAGCGAGTGCGCGCAGTGACAGCCCCGCGATCGGCACATTGAAATCCGGCTGATCACCGGCCAGTTCCAAACGCTGTTGGCCCAGCCTTTCAGCGGTGACGGTGTTTTGGACCAGCACCACCTGATCCAGCAGGCGCAGCGCCACGACATCCGGCGAAAGTCCCGCTTCCGCCAACCGCACTGGCACTTGGATGGGCGCGATTTCAATATCCTCACGCCGCATTTCGCGCAGCAGCAGCAAGACGAAAGCCGCCGCCAACAACAGCGGCACGACGCGAAAGACGAAACTGTAAAGCCCATCCCATAACGCCGCAATGAAGCCGATAAGCCCTTCCTTGCGTGGGGGCGTGGCTTCCTCATTCATGGCGTATTCAGGAAATCCTGGATGGCGGCGATTTGATCTGGCGCCATCAGCGCCGGCGCATGGCCCGCATCGGCAATTTCCAGCAGCTGCGCCTTTGGTTTCAGCGCCATTTCCGCGGCAATCGCCGCGGGCAGGATATCACTGCTGACACCACGCAGGATCAGCACCGGAATGGCGATGGCAGCCCAGAAGGGCGAAAGATCGATATCCGCGATATCATCGCTGCTGAAGGCTTGCGTGATCGCGGGATCATAATGCAGCCGCAGCGTCCCTTCCGCATCGCGGCGGGCCGAGGTTTCCGCCAAATGGCGCCATTCAGCATCGCTCAAGCTGCCAAAGGGGGCGTGGATATTGCGCAAATGCGCCTCAAGCGCGGCGATATCGGTAAAGCCTGGCGTCGGCCGATTGATGTAGTCACGGATGCGCTGCAAGGCGGCGGCAGGAATAATGGCACCGATATCATTCAGCACCATGCGCCGAATGGCATTGCCAGGTGTTGCGGCAATGCCCATGCCGCAAATGCCACCAAGCGATGTGCCGACCCAATCAACCGGGCCATCGATACGCGCCAGCAGGTGCGATAGCGCCTGGGAATAGATTGGCGGCTGATACAGCGCGGGATTGGGCAGCCAATCCGAAGCACCGCGCCCCGGCAAATCAGGGCAGAAAACCCGACGCCCCGAAGCCGCCAAGGCACGCGCCAGCGCATCAAAATCCCGCCCGGAACGCGTCAGCCCATGCACACACACGACAGGGGCGCCAGAGACCGGCCCCCATTCCAGCCAGCGCAGCGTGAAAAACCCCGCAGGCGAAAGCCAGCGCAGCGCGCCACTTCGTGCCTCGGCGGGGAGTATGGTCACACGATGCCCTTTTCCTTGAGTGCGGCGATGTCAGACGCACTCATTTTCAACACATCGGTCAGCACATCCTGCGTGTGTTCACCAAGCACCGGCGGCGCGCTGCGATAGCTTGGCGGGGTCGCGGACAGCTTCACGGGATTGGCAATGACCTGCACCGTCTCTCCACTGCCATGCGCCATTTCCACCACCATTTCCCGTGCCTTCACATGGGGATCGGCGAAAACCTGTTCCAGCGTATTGATCGGGCCACACCCGATCTTGAGCGCTTCCAAAGCCTCGATCCATTCCGCCGTGGTTTTGGATTTCATCACGGGCGTGAGTGTATCCGTCACCAATTGGCGGTTTTGCACGCGGATGGGATTGGTCGCGAAGCGCGGATCAGCCAGCAGCGCTTCCTGGCCAAAAGCCTTGCAGAAACGCTCAAAAGTCGGGTCATTGCCAACCGCGAGGATGATATAGCCATCCTTGGTCGGGAATTCCTGATAGGGCGCGATATTGGGGTGCTGATTGCCAAGGCGCGGCGGGTTTTCGCCTGTCGCCAGATAATTCATGCCCTGATTGGCAAGCCAGGCCACATGCGTGTCCAGCATGCCGATATCAATCTGCTGGCCCTGCCCGGTATTATTGCGATGGTTCACCGCCGCCAGAATACCGATGCAGCCATAAAGCCCCGCAAAAAGATCAGCGACGGGCACACCAACCTTTTGTGGTGACCCATTGGGTTCACCGGTCAGCGACATCACGCCACCCATGGCCTGGATCAGCGCATCATAACCCGGGCGCGGCGCGTAAGGCCCGGTCTGCCCGAAGCCGGTGATCGAGCAATAGATCAGCCGCGGATGCGTCTTGGCCAATTGCTCATACCCCAGGCCGTATTTCGCCAAGGCGCCGACCTTGAAGTTCTCCACCAGGATATCGCAATGCTCAAGCAGCTTATGGATGATCGCTTGGCCTTCGGGCTTCGCGATATCAAGCGTGACGGATTTCTTGTTGCGATTGACGCCGACGAAATACGCACTTTCCTTCGTATTCGGCACGAAGGGGGGTGCGAAGCCGCGTGTGTCATCGCCCGCTTCGGGCCGTTCAATCTTGATCACTTCGGCGCCAAGATCACCCAGCATTTGCGTGCAGGTGGGGCCGACCAGAACGCGCGTCAGATCAAGCACACGCAAACCGGCAAGGGGACCAATGGTGGTGGTCAGCACGCTCTTCCTCTCAGTAACTTAGGACGCGCCTTCAGGCGCCTTTCTTTACCTTGCGCACGGCAGCAGCCAGCGCCGCAACCTGATCCAGCACCTTCTGCGCCGTGCCAGGCTTGGCGCGGCCTTCGGCATCCAGATCACCCGCCAGCACATCAATGAGTGCGGAGGCCACCACCGCACCATCGGCAATGCGCGCGGCTTCCGCAGCCTGTTCCGGCGTGCGCACACCAAAGCCAATCGCAATCGGCAGATTGGTGTGCTTGCGGATACGCGGAATGGCATCGGCCAATTCAGCGCCGCTGGCGCTGCGCGTGCCGGTGATGCCGGTGATGGAAACGTAATAAACAAAGCCCGATGTCGCGGCCAAAACCTTGGGCAGCCGCGCCTCATCCGTGGTGGGCGCAATCAGGCGGATCATATCCAGCCCGGCAGCGCGTGCCTGGGGTTCGATTTCATCGGCTTCTTCGGGCGGCACATCGACAATGATCAGCCCATCCACACCGGCTGCCGCCGCATCGGCGCAGAAATTGGCGCCATAGGACAGGATGGGATTGTAGTAACCCATCAGAATGATCGGCGTTGCCGCATCACCCGTGCGGAATTCGCGCACCATTTGCAGCGTGCCGGCCAATGTCGCGCCAGCCTTCAAGCCGCGCTGACCAGCGCGTTGAATCGTCGGGCCATCCGCCATGGGGTCGGTGAAGGGACAGCCGATTTCGATCAGATCAGCCCCCGCGCCCGGAAAGCCGCGCAGGATTTCCATGGCCGTCGCACGGTCAGGATCGAAGGCTTCCAGGAAGGGGATCAAGGCGCCGCGCCCTTCGGCGCGAAGGGCCGCGAAGCGCGCGGCGATGCGGGAAGTTCCTGTCATGACACTCACATCGAAACGCCAAGGGCGCGGGCCACGGTGAAGATATCCTTATCCCCACGTCCGCACATATTCATGATGATCAGCTTATCCTTGGCCATGGTCGGCGCCACCTTGATCACATGCGCCAGCGCATGCGCCGGTTCCAAGGCCGGGATGATGCCTTCCATTTTGGAACAAAGCTGGAAGGCGGACAGCGCCTCATCATCTGTCGCGCTCACATATTCAACGCGCTTGATGTCATGCAGCCAGGCATGTTCGGGGCCGACACCGGGATAATCCAGCCCCGCGCTGATGGAATGCGCTTCCAGGATCTGGCCGAATTCATCCTGCAACAGATAGGTGCGATTGCCATGCAGCACGCCAGGGCGCCCTTTGGTGAGGGATGCGGCGTGTTCTTCGGTTTCCACACCCTTGCCGGCGGCTTCCACGCCATGCATGGCAACGCTCGCGTCATCCAGGAAGGGGTAGAACAACCCCATGGCATTGGAACCGCCACCAATCGCCGCCACCAGTAAATCCGGCAGGCGCCCTTCGGCGGCGAGCATTTGTTCGCGCGCTTCGGTGCCGATCACGGATTGGAAATCGCGCACCATCATCGGGAAGGGATGCGGGCCAGCCACCGTGCCAATGCAGTAATAGGTATCGCGCACATTGGCGACCCAATCGCGCAGCCCCTCATTCATCGCATCCTTGAGCGTCGCAGCGCCGGAGGTCACCGGCACAACCTCTGCCCCCAGCAGCTTCATGCGGAACACATTGGGCTGCTGACGTTCGACATCCGTCGCGCCCATGAAGACGGTGCAGGGCAGGTCGAACAGCGCGCAGGCGGTGGCAGTCGCAACACCATGCTGCCCGGCACCAGTTTCCGCGATGATGCGTGTTTTGCCCATGCGCTTGGCCAGCATGATCTGCCCCAGCACGGCATTGATCTTATGCGCGCCGGTATGGTTCAGCTCATCACGCTTGAAATAGATTTTTGCCCCGCCGAGCTTTTGCGTCAGGCGTTCGGCGAACCAAAGCGGGCTAGGCCGGCCGACATAATGCGTCAGCAGGCGGCGCCATTCATTCATGAAGGCGGGGTCGCGCTTCGCTTCCTCATAGGCCTTTTCGACCTCAAGGATCAGCGGCATCAGCGTCTCAGCGACGAAACGCCCGCCATAGGGGCCGAAGCGGCCACGGGCATCAGGCCCCTGGCGGAAGGAATTGGGCAGCGGCTTGTTCAAGGCAGTCTCTCAACTTGCTGGATTAAGAGCCTCTTTAAGCCAGAACCCGCCGGGGTCAAACCCGGCGGGCATGGGGGGCTATTCCAGCCGCGCCGCCTCATCAAAGGAAAGCCGCGGGCTGCGCGGAAACAGCCCGGCGGGATCGCCATAGCCAAGATTAACCAGGAAATTGGACTTCCAGCCGGTACCAGCCAGGAACAGATCATCCAGCTTGGCATTGTCAAAGCCGCTCATGGCGCCGACATCAAGCCCAATGGCGCGCGCGGCCAGCATCAGATAGGCGCCCTGCAAGGAACCATTGCGGAACGCGGTCTTTTCCGCGAATTCCGGGCTTGAGGTGAACCAGGGCTTGGCATCCGCATGCGGGAAAAGCTGGCCCAGCTTGTCGTAGAAAAAGCTGTCATAGCAGACAATCACCGTGACCGGGGCGGTCATGGTCTTTTCCAGATTGCCCGCCGAAAGCGCTTCCTTGAGCTTTGCCTTGCCTTCCGGCGTGCGCACAAACACAAAGCGCGCGGGGGAGGAATTGGCCGAAGTCGGGCCCCATTTCAGCAGCTCATACAGCTCCTGCAACTTGGCATCCGGCACGGGCCGGTCCTGCCACTTATTTTGAGTGCGCGCGGCGCGAAACAGCTGGTCAAGCGCCCGATCATCAAGCGGCGCGGCGGTTTCGGACATGGTTCGGCTCCGTCAGGGCAATGAAAACAGAAGGGGCTCTATAGCGTCAGGCTTCCACCTGCTCCACCGCCACCACTTCCGGCACATAATGGCGCAGCATGTTTTCCACGCCATGCTTCAAGGTGGCGCGGGAAGATGGGCAGCCGGAACAGGCACCCTGCATGCGCAGCCGCACAATGCCATCACGGAAGCCGCGAAACACGATATCGCCGCCATCGCTGGCCACCGCCGGGCGCACGCGGGTATCCAGCAATTCCTTGATTTGCGCGACGATTTCCTGATCCGCCGCCTCAAAATCTTCGGCATGCTCTTCGGCTGCGGCGCCTTCCAGAATGGGCATGCCGGCCAGGTAATGTTCCATGATGGCGCCCAGCACCTGCGGGCGCAGCATCTGCCAATCCGCATCCTCGGCCTTGGTGACGGTCACGAAATCAGAACCGAAAAACACCCGGGCCACATCGCCCAACTGAAACAACCGCTCCGCCAAGGGGGAACGGCCGGCTGCCTCAGCGGCGCTGGTGAAGTCAGAGGTGCCACGGTCGCCGAGCACTTCACGCCCGGGCAGGAATTTCAGTGTGGCGGGGTTGGGGGTGGCTTCAGTTTCGATGAACATGAGGGGACCCTGCTGCGATGAGGGAGGTTTCCGGACCTATGTGGTCCGTTTTACCCTGAAACGCAACAGGGGGCACCATCACACCCGTTCCGGATTACCGCGGAGCAGGCTGAACCGCGTGGGGGCCATGGCGCCGGCCAGATCTATCGCCACCAGGTCCTGACCCAGCTGGAAATAGGCAAAGCAGGTTTCCTGCCCGGCATTGATCCTCTGCCAGGTGGAACAGACCCGGTCCCCACGATAGGAAAGCTGCCCGCGATCCGTGCCGGTTTGGCCATTGACGCCCTGCAACTTAAGGCGCTGGGAACCATCGGCGGCGATAAACACCATCAGCCGCGACCCGTTGGGCATCCGCCGATCCAGCGTATTGCCGACCGCAAGGCGGCGGAATTCATCCGCTGAAAGCCGCTTGCCGCCCGTCACATTGAAATCGACCGGGCTTGCCTGGGTGGGTGGCGCACTCGCGCCCGTGGATGGCGCACCAGGGGGCGGGCCATTCTGCGCGCAGGCCGCCAGCAGCAAACCGAGCATCAGAATGGGAGAACGAAGGGGGTTCTTCATGGTGCGGTTTCCTTATGTGTTTTTTTGGGGGGTTATCGGGGAATGGCGCGTTGCGACCTGATGGCGGTTTCCATGACCCGGTTCTGGCCCAGCTGGGCCAGCATGTTCCGCATGCCGGCAACATCCATTGTAACCGTGGCAAAGCGATGCACCTGCTGCCCATCGGCCGCATTCTGCACCAGGCTGGTGATGCCATTGCTGATCATGGTCTGGACCCGCGTGGCGCCATTGGCGCCCAGCACCTCCATCATGAAAGGTGTCCCGGCCATGCCAACTTGCCGCGCGACACCATTCGCATCAGTGACCGTAATCACGGGTGCGGCCATGCCCGGACCAATCGCGGTATTGGGCATGCTCAACCGCTCAGCGGTGACCCCGCCAAGGCGCGTTTCAATATCAAAACCCAGGGACACCACCATGCCATTGGGCATGGCAAAACCGCCGCGCAGTTCGGCCAATTCTTCTGCGGCGATGGCATTGGCTGCCAGGCGCAGCCGGCCTGTGCCCGCTTCGTCCAGACCAAGCGCTTCCGCATAAACCTCATGCATGTCCAGTCCCGCCATGGCGGGGCTGCGTACTAGCGTAAGGGCAAGAATGGCCGCTGCACCAAGAAGGGCTTTGCGTTTCATGGCTGATAGCTCCTGCTCAATAAATCCAAGGGCGGATTTGCGTCCCACCCTGAAACACCGGCGCGCCTGGCATCCCAAAGCTGGTCAGGCTGCGGTCCAGCGCATCACGCACCAATAGGCCCGGTGCGCGGCCGCGCATGCCCCAATCCTCGGCCAGGTTGAAATGCGCACGGCCCATTTCTGGGCGATCCAGAATGACGAACAACACGCCATTCCAGCTTTCCTCAAACCGCACACGCGGCATGCTGCGCGTGCCAAGCGCGGGATCCGCCAGCAGAATGCGATCCCCCGAAATGCCGCGCAGCAAAACAAAATGCCGGTAGCCATTGGTATCCACCAAGGCAATCGCCGGCACGCCAGCTTCGACCAGCTTATCCAGCGGCAGGCGAAAGCCTTCCGCGCGCAGGCCACGGCGAGCGAGAAAATTGCGCATATCCAAAAGGGAAAACCCAGCACTACGGATGCGTGCCTCATCGCCATGGACCATCATTTCCTTGAGGATTTCTTCCTCATTCACGGGCAAGCCGTAATGGTATGTCAGCAAGGTCGCGAGTGCCGCTGAACCGCAGGAAAAGTCGAATTGCTGGCGCACGATGCGATGAAACCGCCGGGAACGCAGATCCGTCACGCGCGGCGCAATCGCTGCCCCACCGGTCAACTGGGGAGAGATCGTCAGATTGACCTTTGGATCAGAGACCAGAGCCGCTGGCGCTTCCGGCTGCATGGCACAAGCACCAAGCAGCGCGCATAGCGCCAGAACCAAAGGGGCGGGGCGCATCACCAGCATCAACGCAGCGTGATGTTCACGGTAGTGACCGATTGGAACAGGGAGTTATTGCCGCTGTTTTGGAAAACAGTGGTAAAACCGCCCGTACTGTTCAGCGACCCAGTGATGTTATTGCCACCCGTGACACTGCCAGCTCCGACCGTATTGCTTTCCACCAAAGCGGAACCGACCGAAACGGGTTCCACATCCCCGCGCCCGGCGTAGCGCGATAATTCGCTGGCCGAAAGCGGCGCGGCACCCGCAAAAATATCCGATCCCTTGGCTGGTTCGCCGGCAAAAGCGCCGTGTAACGGCAGGGCAGCCATCAGGGCGAAGCAGGTGAGAAATTTGCGCATGACGTATTTTCTCCTTCTCATCTCAAAACCAGGCGGGAGGTTTGGATATTTTGCAGCCGTGACAGAGGCCGAACGCGCCGGCGGTTGCCCACCGACGCGTCCGAATTGGATCAGTTGGTACGCTGATAGACGGCGCCAATCGCCACCGCATTCTGCATCATGCTGTTCGCACCAGCATTCTGCGAAATCTGAGCAACACCCTGGGCGCCGTTGAAGGAATTCGCCATAGACACACCAGCCGTGCCATTATGCGCCGAAGCGGAATTCATCGTCACGCTACCAAGATTGCCAGCCGCTGCGATTGTGGTTGAAAGATCTTCAACCGCGCAATTGCAGTAGGTGATGGAAGACAGCGCAGAGCTGTTTTGCATCAAGCTATTCGCTCCAGCATTTTGATTGACATTCGCAACACCAGTGAAGGTATTGAATGAACCAGTAATGGCCGCTGACGCATCGTGACGGCTATCAGTGGATTGATTGCCCGAACCTGTGACCTGACCCGCATTAAAGGAAATTGCCCAGGCATCACGGCTCTGTTCAGCGCCACTGCTATTTTCAACCCGCGCCAAAGCCGTGGAATTCTGTTGAAGGCTATTGGCACCAGCATTCTGGTTCACCTGTGCAATACCCTGAGCGCCATCAAAGGAACCATTCATCGCAGCACTAGCCGAAGTCCGCGGGCCACCATTATCATGGCCACGATCATCATGCTCGTTGCCGTTCTGGCTGCTATTTCCAACCACTTGGCCCAGATTCACGGCTACCGCATTGGCGTTGACCTCAGCAGCGCCAGAAGGACGCCCATTGCCATTGAAGGTCACTTCACAATCGCAGCCTTCAATATAGGAAATGGCAACGGCGTTCTGCTGACCGGAATTGGCGCCAGCATTCTGGTTCAGGTTGGCTACACCCCTGAAGGTCGTGAAGCTTCCGCCTAGCGCAACACTATTGGCCTGATTGCCTGAGGTGGTGGAGGAATTGCCATTCACCTGACCAATGCTGACCGCCAGCGCTGCTGCATAGTAATCTTCAACAGTCTGCCGATGATGGGGACCGCCATTGCCATTGCCATTGCCATTACCATTGCCGTTCGCCAGAGCACCTCCGGTGATGGCAACGACGCCTGCCGAAGCCAGAAGAAGTTTTTTCATGATCTTCACCTCTATCCTCATGTTGTTGACCGGCAGCGCCGGCGCGATGGGACTAACACAGGCTTTCGTAACCGCGCCGTGTTTCAAGCCGAGTTGATGGTGAAATCGGGTCACGGAAGCGCAAGCGGAAAGCGTATTTCTTTCCCTCATTCTTCGCGTTTCTGTCATCACACATCACGGCTTTCCTATTTGCGATAGAGCGCAGATCGAAACATGTTCAGGTGAAGCCCATCATCTTTGGCATAGCTTTACGTCATGGCTGCTGGGCCTGGTTTCTCTCCATTCATAAAGGTCTTCATCATGCCCAATAAAGACAAGAAATACGCATCAGGCAGGATCCAACAGCATTTCATGCCACCGGGGACGCGGCAGGTTTTACTGTCCTTGCTGCCAGTAGCTTCAACACTATTTCTCCCTGTTACTGCAGCAAAAGCGCAAAGCAGCCCTGCCAGCACAGCCCCCGCAGCGCAAAGCGCCTCTACCGCTGCTGAAGCGGCTGCGGCGCAGCAGCAGGAACAACAACGCGTGATTTCAACCGATCCAACGCTTGCGCGGGTCGGCGGTGTGCTGACACCGCGCGGCATGTTCGCGCTTGAACCTTCCTATGAATATTTTTATGCGCAAAACACGCAGGCCATCGTCAATGGCTTCACCATCATTCCCGGCATCACCTTTGGTACGGTGGATATTCGCCAATCCACGCAACGCGGTAATCTTGGCGCACTGACACTGCGCTATGGTGTGACAGACCGCATGGAAGTGAATATGCGCGTACCCTGGCTCAGTCAGAAAGACACCATCCAAACCGCGCCAGCCGACACCAATGCCCAGCCCATTACCATTGGGCCTTCCGGCAGTGGTCTTGGAGATATCGAATTCGGGGCAAGCTATCAGATCAATGATGGCTTGAATGATTGGCCGGTTTTCATCGCCAATCTGCGCGTGAAAAGCGATTCAGGTCGCAGCCCCTTTGATGTGCCAATCTACACCATCGCGGATCCGCAAGGCGGTTTCACCCGGGGCCTGCCGAAGGAATTGCCAACGGGCACTGGTTTCTGGGCGATTGATCCGGGCGTCACCATTGCCTGGGCATCTGATCCGGCGGTTTTTTTTGGTAGCCTGCGCTACATTTGGAATATCGCGCGCGATGTCAGCATCCAGGATAGTGCCGGTGGCCCATCATCACCCACCAATCTGGATCCGGGTGACGGTGTTGGCATCAATTTCGGGGTGGGATTTTCGTTGAATGAAAAAAGCTCCCTCAGTATCAGCTACGAACATGTTCGTATTTCCTCCTCACGCTCTGAAGGGCGCAAGATTGCGGGATCGGATTTTGATACGGGTACTTTCAATTTCGGGCTTTCCTACCGCGTATCGGATAACGTGAGCGTCAACCTGGGGGTTGGGATCGGTGTCACGGACCAAACCCCCGATACGCGCATCATCCTGCGCGTGCCGATCCGATTTTCGCTCTGACTTATTGCTTGGGCGCAGTTGAACCTATCTGAGCGGCGGCGACCCTGCCGCTCAGGTACCACAAAAAGTCGCCAGCACTTTCTCTTCGGGCTTGGGCGGCAAGGCAAAGCGCGCATGCTCCGGCTGATCCTGATAAGGATGCGCCAGAACAGCCAGCAATTCCTGAAATGGCTTCAGGTCATCGTGATCTTCGGCCGCTCGGATCACCGCTTCCACCAGATGATTACGCGGAATGAAGGCTGGATTGGCTGACCGCAACAGTGCCACCGGATCGGCTTCCCGCGCCAATCTCTCACGCCACGCCACCGCCCAGGCATCAAACGCAGCGGGTTCGGTGAATTGCGCCCGCGCTGCCGCCTCATCACCCTTGGCTGCCTGCGCCAAGGCGCGGAAGGTCAGCGTGAAATCGGCATTGTTTTCAGCCATGCGCTGCAGCAGATCCTGGATCAACGCACCATCGCCGGCTTCACGTTGCGCAATGCCCAATTTGCGTGCGAAGCCATCCAGATAGGCTGCCTCAAAAGCTGGAGCAAATTCCGCGAGGCAGGCTTGCGCGATTTCCATCGCCGCCTCTTCAGTTTCTGCCAGCAGCGGCAAGAGCGCCTCCGCCAACCGCGCCAGATTCCACTGCGCGATACGCGGCTGATTGGCATAGGCATAGCGCCCGCCATAATCGATCGAACTCAATACCAGGCCAGGGTCATAGGTATCCATGAAGGCGCAGGGCCCGTAATCAATTGTCTCCCCACTGATCGTCATATTGTCGGTATTCATGACGCCGTGGATGAAACCGATATGCAGCCATTGGGCGATCAATTTTGCCTGACGGCCAATCACCGCCGAAAGGAAGGCTGCATAAGGGTTGGCCGCCGTCGCGGCAGCTGGATCGTGGCGGGCGATCGCAAAATCAGCCAGGATCTTGATCGCTTCCACATCGCCCCGCGCGGCGAAATATTGAAAACTGCCGACGCGCAAATGGCTTGCCGCCACACGCGCCAGCACCGCGCCCGGCATGGGTTTTTCGCGTAGCACAACCTCACCAGTCGCGGTCGCGGCCAGCGCGCGGGTGGTGGGCACGCCAAGCGCGGCCATGGCCTCACCCACAATGACTTCGCGCAGAACCGGGCCTACTACCGCGCGCCCATCGCCGCCGCGTGCAAAAGGGGTGCGCCCGCTGCCTTTCAAATGCAGATCGCGGCGTTGCCCATCACGCCCCACAACTTCACCAAGCAAGACCGCGCGGCCATCGCCCAGGCTGGGGCTGAAGCCGCCAAATTGATGCCCGGCATAGGCCATGGCCAGCGGGTCAGCCCCAGGCGGCACCAGATTGCCCGCGAAGATGGCGGCACCTTCCGCACCGTTCAGCTCGGCCGGATCAAGCCCGAGCGTTTCCGCCAGGGATGTGTTCAGAAAAAGCAGCCTTGGCGCGGCCACAGGCTGCGGCGCCTGCCGGACATAAAAACTGTCCGGCAGGCGGGCATAGCTATTGTCAAAAGCGAATGGCACGTTCAGCCAAGACGCGGCATGGGTGCCCCGATGGACATTTCCATCTTGGTCTTGCCCAGCGCGTTCCAGCCACGGTCCAATTGCGGCGGCGTTGGCAAGCTTTCCGTCCGGCCCAGTTCGGCCGCCGCATGCAAAGGCCAATAGGGGTCACGCAGCAACACACGCGCCAGGTAAATCCAATCCGCATGGCCTTCCGTCAGAATGGCCTGCGCCTGCTTGGCTTCGGTAATCAACCCGACAGCGGCGGTGACAATGCCGGCACCTTTTTTCACCGCTGCCGCGCCCGGCACCTGATAGCCCGGCCCAAGCGGAATTTGCTGGCGCGGGTCATTGCCGCCGGAAGACACATCCATGAAATCGACGCCAAGCGCCTTGAAGCGGCGCGACAATTCCACGGTTTCTTCCGTGGTCCAGCCGCCATCCACCCAATCCGTATGGGAAACGCGCACGCCCAGCACCGCATCATTCGGCATGGCGGCGCGCATGGCAGCGGCGATTTCCAGCGGCAGGCGCGACCGGCCTTCAAAATCCCCACCCCAACGGTCATTGCGCTTATTGCTGAGCGGGCTCAGGAATTGATGCAGCAAATAACCATGCGCGGCATGGAGTTCGATCAAACGATACCCCGCCTGGATGGAACGCTTGGTGGCAGCGACGAAGGCGGCAATGGTCGCGGCAATATCGGCTTCCGTCATGGCACGCGGCGGAATGAAATCGCCAAAGGCTTCGGCTGACGGGCCCAGGGTTTCCCAGGAAGGCTCCGCCGCGCCGGGCAGCCAGGCTTGCTTGCGTGATGCCTTGCGGCCGGCATGGGCCAGCTGAATGGCAGGTACCGTGCCCAGCGCGGTCAGCGCCGCGGCCAGCCGCGCATGGCTTGGCAGATGCGCGTCAGACCAGATGCCGACATCGCCTGGGCTGATCCGCCCTTCCGGCACCACGGCGGTGGCTTCCACCATCACCATGCCGGCGCCGCCCATGGCGCGTGACCCCAGATGAATCAGGTGCCATTCGGTCGGGATCCCATCATCATGGCAGGAATATTGGCACATGGGTGCCACGCCGATGCGGTTGGCGAAGGTCACGCCACGCAGCGTCAAAGGGGAAAACAAGTCGGTCACGGGCGGGAAGCCTCCGGGTTGGTCGCTGGATTCCAGGGCGGCAAGCGCCCCAATCGGTTTTCGAATATGGCGAACCATTGCGGCGCGCCAGGGGGGCGGGGCAGCAAAATGCCGCGCCGGTCGGTCGGAAAGCGGGCCAAGGTCACCGCATCCCGCAAATTGCCGCCAATGGCTTCCACCATGCCGTGGCGGTGGCTGACCACGATATCGCAATGCATGGGGCGGAAGCGCCCCTCATCCCCGGCGCGTTCCCGCCAATGGGATAGGGGCTGGCTTGAACGGTCCGCACACAGCAAATCCCCTGGCGCGGCGACATATTCCTGCACCAGATGCGGGATGAAGGGGGCGCTTTCCGGGAACTCCGCCGCATCGGCGATCATGACATCAATACTGGTGCCATGGGCGGCGGCCGGGCGGAATTCCCGCGCATCAATCCCGGCACCACGCATGACATAGGAAATGAAGGCGGCGGACCAGGCCTCCTCCTGCCACAAGCGCGGCTCGCCCGCCCGGTAGCGCTCACGATTGCGCAAAATCACGCCCCGGCCTTCCGGCACCGCCTGCCAATAGGCCACAAGCCGTGGGAAGCCGGCCGGATCCGCTTCAGAACTACGGCCTGGCGGCGCATCGGAACGCTGCCGCCCCCATTCCTGCCATTCCGCTACGGCGATGCGCAGCATGCGTTCGCGCGCCACCGGCGGGTAGGAAAGCGGCGGTTCACGCGGTGCCGGCACGGGCACGGCGCAGGCCGCCAACCAACCAGCGCAGCACAGCAGCAGAATGCCCCAGGGCCTGATCATGGCAGGGTATGACGACGCCTAAGCGCGATCCAGCGTGGCGAAAGCATCACTGACGATACTCAGCGCCTTCAACATGAAGGCAAAGCCGTTATACGGCCCGCCCTGGATGATGGCTTCAATGATATCCGTTCGGCTGGCCCCGATATTGAGCGCGGAGAGAATGAATTTCCGCAGCAGAATATCGTGATCCAAGGCGGCAAAGGACGCCACGGCACAAAGCGCGCGCACCCGCCGATCAAGCCCGGGCCGGTCCCAGATCTCGCCATAGCAATACTGCACCACCAGCGGATAAATACTGCCCGTGACAGGATTATCCGGCGCCGCGTGGCCATCATTGCGGCGTTCCGCATGCAGGGCGCCTTGCAGCGCACGGCCACGATCCATCAGGCTTTCCAAGGGGTCGGTGCGCGGCGGGTCGATCTCAAGCGTGATGCCCTTTTCGGCGAAAACCGCCAAAGCCACCTCAAGGGCGGATTCCGATGCCGCGAAGCCTCGGTAAATGCCGATTTGGATC
>JACCED010547992.1_pt1 | contig 17931 bp, 20 predicted proteins | sample 7455021 | NCBI WGS metagenome assembly JACCED01 (sample SAMN15323456, study PRJNA562643) | freshwater metagenome | isolation source: river surface water | place: USA:Blue River Watershed | collected 2017-08-19 | reverse complement strand
TCTTGACGTTCAAAATACGTTTAGCTTCCTTGTTCAGGATCAGCCCTTCGGATGCGCCAACGGTAGTTACTTTGAATGTGAGCATGCTGCTCCCATTTTTAGCTATATAATATTAATTATATAGCTGCGAAAGTGATTGTCAAGCAAGACTGGCCGACCTCAAACTGGCCAGCACCGTTGCGGTGCGAGAGATGGGCAAGCGTGAAGTTCAGGCAAAGTTGGCCGCTGAGGGCTGATTCAATTGCCCGTAGCTACAAGTCTGTGGCCTGTTCGGTGGTTTCCATGGCCGTCGAGGCTAGTGTCCACGGTTTAACGAACCCATTGCCGTGCATCCTTTAAAAGTAGCAACAGTTGCTGAGGTCGCAGCGGCGAAGCAATAAATCCGAATCGGGTGTAAAACCGTACCGCACCCTCATCAATGGGATGCGTCAGCATGGCACGGATGCCCACATGCTCAGCCATTAACAGCGTGCGCCGAATTGCATCTTTTAGCAAGCCTAAACCAATGCCTTCCCCCTGCGCGTGGGTGGCCACAGCCAGACGCGCCAAGACCACCACCGGCAACGGATACTGGCCCATGCCTTTGCGAATGCGATCCGGCGCATCCAATGTATCGACTTGGCCCACAGTCAAGCTGTAGTAACCCGCTACAAGCCCCCCCGTTTGAGCAACCACAAAAGTTTTGGCCGAGCCGCTGCCCTGGGCTTGCCGAGCATGTCGCCAAAGCCAATCATTGAGCGACGGCTTGCCACAGTCAAAATTTTCCAGCCTGTGCTGAGCTGCCAGTGGCTCAGGTGCGCTAAAAGTCACTCGTCTTTGTCCCAAGGGGCCTTGCGCGAGAACAGTTCACGCAGAGCGTCATTTGCCTGTGCCGGACGATCCAACAAATCCATCAGCGCCTGATACTGACTTTCCGAGACCATGAACAAGCGTTGATCGAGCAAAGTTTGCTCAGCCGCCTGGCATGCACTGTCCAAGATGAAGTCGGTCAGCGATTTGTGAGAGACCTCGGCGGCACGCCTCAGCACCACCTCTTGCTCGGGCGTGGCCCGCAGCCCTAGTCGTGAAGAACGGGTGGACTGGGTTTGAGCGGAATGGGTAGTTCCGGGCATAGGGCACCTGATGATGTGTTAGGTCAATTGACGCTATGTTAGTACAAGCGACGCTCACCGTCAATCGGTTATCCCATCGCCCGAAGGTGCCAAATTCGGCATGCAAATCGGGCATCAATTGGTGTTGCACCAGTTGCCAGCGTTGCAGGAAAGGGTTGGCTTGTGCAGGGGTTACCAGGTCATTGAAATTGAGTCACAATTAATTCACGCAATTAAATTATATACTACCAATGTAATGTTTTGCTTTCCTATCAACGGATCGGTGGAATTTCGGTTTTTCCTTCATCTGGTGAAGCTAACGCAATCAATCTTCGAGCTTCCGAGACTACTGCCTCTTTTGTGATGTTGAACAAGCTGTACAGCTCATCAGCAGGTCCCGACGCACCAAAACCTGTCATACCCACAAAGCCACCGTCTAGGCCGAGATAGGCGTCCCATCCTTGGCGAACTGCGGCTTCAATACCCACGCGCACACTGCTGCCCAGCACGCTGTTTTGGTAGGCTTTGTCTTGAAGGTTGAAGAGTTCCCAGCAAGGCATTGACACCACAGCTGTGCCGATGTCTGAGGCTTCGAGTTGTTCGCGTGCTTGCACGGCGAGGATCACTTCGGAGCCTGTGGCCAACAAGGTGACTTGACGCGGGCCGCACGCAGCTTCGTGCAACACATATGCGCCACGGCGTGTCAGGTTGTCATTGGTGTGTGTATGACGCACCAACGGTAGCGACTGACGTGCAAACACCAAACTCACGGGGCCTTCTTGATGTTGCAAAGCCAGTTCCCAACATTCGGCAGCTTCAATCGCATCGGCGGGGCGCATGACCCACATGTTGGGCATGGCGCGGAGAGATGCAATGATTTCAACGGGTTGGTGTGTGGGCCCATTGCGACCGATGCCAATCGAATCATGGCTAAACACAAATTTCACCGGCAAACCCATGAGTGCTGCCATGCGCATGGCGGGGCGTTCGTAGTCGGCAAAGGCGAGATAGGTGACCGCCAGAGGGATGACGCCGCCATGCGCGGCCATGCCGTTGGCCATCGAAGCCATGACGTGTTCACGCACACCACAATGCACGTAGGTGCCGTCACGTTGTTGTGCATTGAATGCACTCAAACCACGTTTGTGACTGGTGGGTGCTTCTAGGTCAGCACAACCCACCATGCGTTCTGGTAACACAGGGGTCAGTCGATCGTTGATTTCTGCCGAAATGAAAATGCCACTCGGTGCAGGGGGGGCTTGCAGTGCTTGCTGTTTGTAATCAAGCAGCACTTTTTGCCAATCTGCAGGTAGCTCTCCACGCATGATGCGTTCAAATTCGTTGCGTTCATTCACTGGCAGAGCGGCCACTCGGGCTTGCCATGCAGCGTAGTCGCTTTGGCTGCGCTGACCTGCTTTGCGCCAAGCCTCTTTGACATCGCTGGGCACTTCGAAATGGCCGTGTTGCCAACCGAGGAGTTGTCGTGCAGCGTGCGCATCTTCTTCAAATAAGCGCGCGCTGTGACCGCCGCGTTGGCCTTGTAGTCTTGCAATGCCTTTTGCAATCACGGTGCGACAAGCGAGCATAGAGGGGCGCGGGTCAGCGTGCGCCGCATCGAGTGCAGCAGACACGGCTTCTATGTCATGGCCATCGAGTTCGATCACATGCCAACCTGCGACCCGAAAACGCTCGGCCACGTTTTCACTGATGGACAGTTCGGTGCTGCCATCGTCAGTGATTTGGTTGTCGTCCCACAGCAAGATGAGTTTTCCCAATTGCAGGTGACCTGCGAGCGAGATCATTTCTTGCCCCACACCTTCTTGCAGGCAACCATCACCCACAAATGCATAGGTGCGGTGGTTGACCAAACCATTGCCAAAACGTGCGTTCAGGTAAGCCTCGGCCACGGCCATGCCAAAAGCATTGGCAATGCCTTGCCCTAACGGGCCAGTGGTTACTTCGATGCCGTTGGCTGGGCCGTGAGGACGTTCAGGGTGCCCCTCGCACACCGAGCCCAACACGCGAAAGCGTTTGATCTCTTCAATCGGAAATGCGGTGTAGCCGGTCAGGTGCAGCAGTGAATACAAGAGCATCGAACCGTGTCCATTGGACAGCACGACGCGGTCGCGATCAAACCAAGCGGGATCTTGCGGGTTATGTTTGAGGTGACGGGTGTAAAGTGCGGTGGCAATTTCAGCCATGCCCAACGGAACGCCTTGGTGGCCTTCTTGAGCCTTCACGATGGCGTCGATGGACAAAAAGCGAATAGCGTTGGCCAGAGCTTGTTGGGGGTGTTGTTGCATGACGCAAATTTTTCCGAACCATCTGCATGAGCGCAAGCGATGAAAATTCAGGTTTGGATGAACCTAATTCAACCCAATACCGCTCAATCCCTTGCCCTCGAGGGCTTAGCTTCCTCTCTAAGCCATTCGACAAAACTCTTCACCTCAGGGCGTGACGCATGACGGGCGGGGTAGACCATGAAATGCGCTTGCACTTCTAGGCTCAGTTTGTCGCCAAAAATGGGTTGTAGTTTGCCGCTGTCGATCAAGGCTTGGCCCACGCTGGCACTCTCAAGCGCAACGCCCAGCTTTTGCACTGCCGCATCCAAGCTCATCATGGCGCGGTCAAAACGCAGCCCCATGCGTTCAGGGCGTTGGCCAGCATAAAACCGTGCAAACCAATCGGGCCATTGCACCACGTTCACGCTGGATTGAATTAGCGGTACACGCATCAAATCTTCCGGCTCATGCAGGGCATGGGTGCGAATGAACTCGGGGCTGGCCAAAGGCATGATGAGCTCAGTGAAGATGCATTCGACTTCTAAGTTAGGCCATGTTGGCATGCCATAACGAATATCTATGTCCATTTGCCCCAGCTGAAAGTCGGAGTGCACATGCGAAGCAGAGAGAACCAATGAGATGTTAGGGTGCAGTTCGGTGAAACGTGCAATGCGCGGCATGAGCCACAGGCTGGCGAAACTGGGGCTGCTGTGCACATACAAGGTGTCTTGCACACCGTGGCGTAAGTCTTCTGTGGCGGTGTTGATGGCACCTAAGGCGCTGGCCACGCGCTGGAGGTATTGCTGTCCTGCTGGGGTCAGTTCCACACCGCGTGCAGAACGTTCAAACAGGCGCACATGCAGCAGGCCCTCGAGCTTGGCCACTTGGTGGCTGACGGCCGAAGGGGTTAGGTGAAGTTCCTCGGCCGCCAAGGCAAAACTCTTGCGACGGGCAATGGTTTCAAAGGCTTGCAGAGCAGCGAGGGGAGGAATCATGTGATGACAGTCGTTCAATTGTTGCGCTGCAACATGAAAAAAATTGAATTGCTGGTGAGTTTATATCGTTTGTGATCAAGTGTGAGTCTGGCAAACAATCTCGACATTCATCACACGCAATGCAATGAAAAAGGAGACCTGCATGCTATTGAAAGATAAAGTAGCCGTTATCACGGGCGGTGCGGGCATGAATGGTTTGGGGTTTGCCACCGCACGCATGATGGTGGCACAAGGTGCCAAAGTGGTGATCCTCGATTTGGAAGTCGCAAATCCACAAGCCGCGGCTGCGAAGTTGGGGGCTGAACACTTAGGATTGGTCGCTAATGTGACCGACAAAGCGTCTTGCGAGGCTGCTGCGGCGCAAATCAAAGCCAAATACGGCCGCATTGACATCTTGGTGAATAACGCGGGCATCACGCAGCCGGTGAAGTTTTTGGACATCACGGGTGGCGATTACGACCGCATCTTGGACGTGAGCTTGCGTGGCACCTTGTATGCCTCACAAGCGGTGTTGCCCACCATGATCGCGCAAAACAGTGGTTCGATCATTTGCATTTCATCTGTTTCAGCGCAGCGCGGTGGTGGCATTTTGGGTGGCCCCCACTACTCCGCAGCTAAAGCCGGTGTGCTGGGCTTGGCGCGTGCCATGGCTCGCGAATACGGTGGCAACAACATCCGCGTGAATTGCGTCACGCCTGGCTTGATTGCCACCGACATCAACAAAGGCAAGATTCCAGAAGACAAGCGTCAAGCCATTTTGGATGGCATTCCTTTGGGGCACATTGGCGAACCCAACGATGTCGCAGGTTGTGTGGTGTTTTTAGCCAGCGACTTGTCGAAGTACTGCACCGGTATCACATTGGATGTGAACGGTGGCATGTTGATTCATTGACAGACGTTTTGGTTGGTTTTGTTCGACGTTAATTTGATTTTTATACAGGAGACAAACATGATGAATTTCTCAATTTTTCGACGCACGCTTGTCGCTGCAGCAGTGCTCACAGCAGCTGGGCTAGCACAAGCGCAGACCGTCAAGCTCAGTTTGGGCCATGGCTCTGCACCAGACAATCCTCGTCACATTGCCTCTCTAAAGTTTGCAGAGCTTGTCAAGGCGAAAACAAATGGTCAGGTGGAGGTCACCGTGTCACCCTCGGGTCAGCTGGGAACCGACCCCGCATTGATCACCGCTGTGCGCTCCGGTGCTGTGGACATAACGGCCAACAGTCAAGGCGCGATAGCCAACGTGGTTCCTGAGTATGCTGCGTTTGGTATGCCTTTCTTGTTTGCGGATTTGCCCAGCGCTTGGAAGGCGATGGACGGTCCCGTGGGCAAAGAGCTGGCTGATAAAACCGCTGAAAAAGGTATGGTGGTGCTGGGCTACTGGGATAACGGCATTCGCCACATGAGCAATAGCAAGCGCCCCTTAAACATGCCGGAAGATATGAAGGGTCTGAAAATGCGCACACCGCCCGATGCGGTGACAGTTGACATCATGACTGCTGTGGGCGCACAGGCACAACAAATTGCATTCACTGAGTTGTATGTTGCCTTGCAGCAAGGCGTGGTGGATGGTCAAGAAAATCCGCTGGTCAATATCAAGTCAGCCAAGCTGTACGAAGTCAACAAGTTCATTTCACTCACGGGCCATAAGTATGAAATGACACCATTTGTAATGAACAAGCGAAGCTTTGACGGACTTTCAGAAGGCCACAAAAAAGCGGTGATGGAAGCTGCGGCGGAGGCGACCAAGCTGCAACGCAATTTGGCGCAAGAGGCTGACAACAAACTCGAGGCGGAACTCAGATCGTTGGGGGCTGTCATCAATCGCGCCAACAAAGCCGCTTTTGAAAAAGCCACTGCCAGTGTGGACGACAAGTGGATGGCCAGCCCAATTGGTCCGTTTGTGAAAAAAGTGATAGCTGCAGCGCGCGCTAAATAAGCTGGAATGACTTTCATGCACAAGCTGGACGCCATCATCGCCAAGGGCTGTCAGTTCATTCTTTGGCTGACCATGAGCATTATTTTTTCAATCCTCTGCATTAACACGCTCATGCGCTATGCGTTTGGCAGTGGCATGCAATGGGCCAACGAAGTGCCTGAAATGCTCTTTCCTTGGCTGGTGATGGCTGGGGTGGTGTTGGCTGCTGTCACAGGCAGCCACATCACAACCACTTTTTTGCGCGACAAAATTTCACCTCATGCACAACGCTGGTTGAGCGTGGTAGTGTGGGGTGTCGTCTCTGTGTTGTACGGCACTCTTTCATTGGCTACTTTCAAAATGCTTTCCATCGTGCACGATGAAAAGTCTGCAATTTTGGGGGTGCCGCAATCAGTGACTTTTGGCTGTGTCATGCTGGGCATGGTTTGCCTAATGGTGTTGGCCATCAAAGACACAATTGTTGCCTGGAAAACGCCAGCTGCCACTCTCGCTGCTACATATGCAGCGACTGGGCCCAACACTAATTACTAGGAAAGATTGCCGTGAGCTATCTGATCATTGCTATCTTTTTATTGACGGCTGCGGCAGCTGTGCCGATCGCGCACGGTTTGCTGATGGCAGCTTTGGCGGCTGCTGCTACCAGCAGCAAGATACCCATGGACATATTGGTGCAAACCATGGTGCAGCAGGTGCAAAGCTTTCCGCTGATTGCCATCCCCTTCTTCATGCTCACCGGCAGCTTGATGATGGGGGGCAAACTAGGCGAGGCCTTGATTGGTGTGCTGACCCGTTTGATTGGTCGCTTTCACGGTGGCCCCGCGCAAGTGGGCGTGCTCTCAAGCACGATTTTTGGGGGTGTTTCTGGATCGGCAGTGGCCGATGCCTCAGCAATTGGTTCACTCATGATTCCGTGGCACAAGCGTTTGGGCTATCCCCCCGCTTTTTCGGCAGCCACGCTAGCTGCAGCGGCCACGATTGATATTTTGATACCGCCCTCTATCCCGATGATTTTGTTTGCCATCACGTCCAATGCTTCTATTGCAGCCTTGTTTGTGGCTGGTATTTTGCCGGGCGTTCTCATGTGTGCGGGATTTATGGTGGCCTGCTGGTGGGTGGGAAAGCACCGCAACTTTCCACGTGACACTGAGGTGCTCAAGCGAGATGAATTTTTGAAGCTCTTGACTTACGCCAGCCCAGCCTTGGTATTGCCCATTCTCATCATTGTCTTTTTACGTTTCGGCATAGCCACTCCAACGGAAGTCGCCATTCTTTCAACCTTGTACTCTGGCATGGTCTCAGCTTTCCTCTACAAAGATTTAGACTTGAAACGACTCAACGAAGCCGTGATGCATGCAGGGTTGGCCACGGGCGTGGTTTTGTTGGTGATTATGGCGTCAGCTGCAGTAGGGTGGTTGCTCACATTCGATCAAATGCCCAACGGCATCGTATCTTGGGCTAAGGACAACCTCAGTCAAGGCTGGATGGTGATTTTGATGATGAACCTGCTGATGTTGGTCTGCGGCATGTTCATTGATTTACCTGCAGCTGTTTTGTTGCTCACCCCCGTATTTGTTCCCTTGGCACAAAGCGTTGGTATGGATCCGATCCAGTTGGGCATCATGATGACGGTGAACTTGGCCATCGGGTTGTACACCCCCCCAGTTGGCACCACATTGTTTATCACCAGTTCATTGGCCAAAGTGAAAGTGGGCGAAACCGTTCGTGAGCTTGGACCTTTTTACTTGGTCGCTTTTGGTGTTTTGTTGCTGGTGTCGTATGTCCCCAGTTCCATTTTGAAGTAATGCTTTCCTCTCTTTCGTTTGGAGATCAGTCATGAATTCAGAGCAGGACGTTCTGTCCTCGGTTGCTCAGTGTGCGTATCGCATTCGCCGTTATGCCTTGCGCATGGGTGAGGTGCAAGGCCAAGGCTATGTCGGTCAAGCCCTGGGCTATGCCGATGTTTTGGCAGTCGCCTATGGGCATGCCATGAGCTTTCGCCCCAACGACCCCGAGTGGGAAGGGCGAGACCGCTTTTTACTCTCGCATGGACACTACGCGATTGCGCATTACGCGGCCATGATCGATGCAGGCATCATTCCTGAATCAGAACTTGAAACGTATGGCAGTGACGACAGCCGCTTACCCATGTCTGGCATGGCCACCTATACACCCGGCATGGAAATTTCTGGCGGTTCACTTGGGCAGGGCTTACCTATTGCGGTGGGCATGGCTTTGGGTTTGCGTCATCAACATAACCCAGCCTTTGTATACAACTCGATGTCAGATGGTGAGCTTGATGAAGGCTCCACCTGGGAGGCAGCCATGTCAGCTGCACATCATGGCTTGGGTAACTTGATTTGTATGGTTGACATCAACAACCAACAAGCGGATGGTCCGTCGACCCAAGTGATGAGTTTTGAGCCGTTGGCCGATAAGTGGGCCTCTTTTGGTTGGCATGTGCAACGTGTGGATGGCAATTATTTGCCTGCCGTGCTGCGCGCTTTCGATACGGCACGTCAATTGTCTGACGCCAAGCCACGTGTGATTTTGTTCGATACCTTGATGGGCAAGGGCGTGCCTTTCCTGGAGACCCGAGAAAAGAATCACTTCATTCGTGTCGACCCCCCTGAGTGGCAACAAGCGTTGGATGTTTTAGACGCTCATCGCCCGTAACCAATGTTTGAGGACCGCTCTGCAAGTGCGGATCTTTCTGGAGTAGACATGAATGCTGTGACTGAAAAAAAACCTCGCCTGACCACTTCGGCCATGATCGCGTCCATCGCGTCTGAAGGACAACGTGTGCAAGCGGCGCCGTTTGGTAAAGCCTTGGTTGAATACGCTGCCGATCACCCAGAGGTGGTAGGTATGACGGCTGACTTGGCCAAATACACCGACTTGCATTTGTTTGCGCAAGCCTACCCCGAGCGCTTCTTTCAAATGGGTATGGCCGAGCAGTTGCTCATGGGGGCAGCAGGTGGTATGGCCAAAACAGGTTTGGTGCCCTTTGCCACTACATATGCGGTGTTTGGCACACGTCGCGCTTACGACTTCATCCATCAAGTGATCGCCGAAGAAAACTTGAATGTGAAAATTTGCTGTGCACTTCCCGGTTTGACCACCGGTTATGGCCCCAGCCACCAAGCCACAGAAGATTTAGCCATGATGCGAGCTATTCCGGGCCTCACCGTGGTGGACCCGTGTGATGCACTCGACATCACGCAAGCCGTGCCGCAAATCGCTGCGCACAAAGGACCGGTTTACATGCGCTTGTTGCGTGGCAACGTGCCCTTGGTGCTGGATGAATACAACTACACGTTTGAGCTTGGCAAAGCCAAACTATTGCGTGAAGGTGGCGACGTGTTGGTGATATCCAGCGGCTTCATGACCATGCGCTCGTTAGAAGTTGCCAAGACGCTCGTTGCTGACAAAGTGAATGTGGCGGTGTTGCATTGCCCCACCATCAAACCTCTGGACGAAGCAACCATCCTCGCTGAAGTGCGCAAGCCCGGGCGCTTGGTGGTGGTGGCCGAGAACCACTCAGTGGTGGGCGGTTTGGGTGAAGCTGTGGCTGGTTTGCTGATGCGAGAGGGCGTGATGCCCTGCAAGTTCCGCATGTTGGGCTTGCCAGATGCATTTTTGGATGCGGGCGCGTTACCCACATTGCATGACCGTTACGGTATTTCTGTAGAAAAAGTAGTGAGCTCTTTGAAGTCTTGGTTGGCTTGATGACGGCTTTTGGGAGATTCGGCAAACCGCGTTCGCAGCCCAGCACATCGCCCATGCGTCGAAGCGCGGGACGGATGCGCAGTTCATCCCCCTAGCGCTCAATGCCCCGTTCGATGTCCCCTCTGCCGTAGGCCAGTTCAGCCCCAATTCAATGTCATGGTTTTGTCATATATTTCGACGATAATAGAAATATGGAAGAAAAAGACGTTGTCAAAGCCTTAGCCGCCATGGCCCAGCCCAACCGCCTGCAGGTGTTCCGCTCCCTCGTGGTGGCGGGAAAGCAAGGTGCGACGCCAGGGCAGTTGGGCGAGTTGCTCGGGGTGCCCAACGCCACGCTCTCGTTTCATCTCAAAGAGCTGATGGGCGCGGGCCTGATCAGCCAGGAGCGCAGTGGGCGCAACCTGATCTACCGCGTCGAGTTCGACCAGATGAATGGTCTGCTTGCTTACCTCACTGAGAACTGCTGCCAGGGTGCCGAGGCCTGCCTCGACGCCTCGTCCACCCACTGCCAATGCTGAAAGAACAACATGACCTCTGAATCTAAACCGATCAATGTCCTTTTCCTGTGCACGCACAACTCTGCTCGCAGTATCTTGGCCGAAGCCCTGCTGAACCACCTCGGTCAGGGGCGTTTTAAAGCTTATTCGGCTGGCAGTAGCCCACGCGAGAACCAGCAGCCCAATCCGCTGGCACTTGAAACGCTGTCCAAGGCGGGCTTGCCGGTGGAAGGCCTCTACAGCAAAAGCTGGGATGAATTCGCTAAGCCCGATGCCCCCCATATGGATTTGGTGATCACAGTCTGTGACAACGCCGCGGGTGAGGTGTGCCCTTTTTGGCCAGGCCAACCGGCGACGGCACACTGGGGTTATGCCGATCCGTCCGAGGTTGACGGCGACGACGACAAAAAGCGAGAGGCGTTCAAGCAGACCCTGCACATGATGCGCAAGCGCCTGGACATCTTTGTCAATCTGCCCCAGAGCAGCTTGAGCAAGATGGCCATCGAGAAAACCGCCCGCGAACTGGCCAAGGGTTGAGCATGAGCGTTCAATGTGAAGTAACGGCAAAGGTTGCGGCCCAAGCGCCAATGAGCCTTTTTGAGCGCTACCTGACACTGTGGGTGTTCCTGTGCATCTTGCTGGGTATTGCGCTTGGGCAGTTTTCTCCCGGCGTGTTCCAGGCTGTCGGCGCTTTGGAAGTCGCCCAGGTCAACTTGCCCGTGGGTCTCTTGATCTGGGTGATGGTCATCCCGATGCTTGTGAAGGTGGACTTCGGTGCGCTGGGTGAGGTGCGCCAACATGTGCGCGGGATTGGCGTGACCTTGTTCGTCAACTGGCTGGTGAAACCATTTTCGATGGCCTTTCTGGGCTGGCTTTTCATTCGCCACTGGTTCGCACCGCTCTTGCCGCCAGACCAGCTCGATAGCTACATCGCTGGCCTGATCCTCCTGGCTGCTGCCCCATGTACGGCGATGGTGTTTGTCTGGAGCCGTCTGACGAATGGTGATCCGCTGTTCACGCTCTCGCAGGTCGCGCTCAACGACGCGATCATGGTGTTTGCATTCGCGCCGCTGGTGGGGTTCCTCTTAGGTATCTCCGCGATCACCGTCCCGTGGGCCACTTTGGTGACTTCGGTCGTGCTCTACATCGTCATCCCCGTGCTGCTTGCGCAGTGGTGGCGCAAGGCATTGTTGGCCAAGGGGCAGGAAGTATTTGACGCAACGATGGCCAAGATCGGACCCTGGTCGATCACGGCGCTGCTGGCAACGCTGGTGTTGCTCTTTGCTTTCCAAGGCGAGGCCATTCTCAAGCAGCCGCTGGTCATAGCCTTGCTGGCGGTGCCCATCCTGATCCAAGTGTTCTTTAACTCGGCGCTGGCTTATTGGCTCAATCGCCAGCTTGGAGAGAAGCATTCCGTGGCGTGTCCCTCGGCGCTGATCGGTGCGTCCAACTTCTTCGAACTGGCTGTGGCGGCGGCGATCAGTCTCTTTGGTTTTCAGTCAGGCGCAGCCCTGGCGACCGTGGTCGGTGTGTTGATCGAGGTGCCGGTCATGCTGCTTGTGGTGCGCGTGGTGAACCAGACTCGGGGTTGGTACCAGGCAAAGCTGTGATCCTGGCGGACAAGCCCGTCGCTCAGGGTAGATGGATAGGGGGGGCGCCGGTGGGGTTCGAATCCCCGGACTCACCCCAAAACGATGGCTGCCGACCTGAGCTGGTCCAACAATTCGTGACTCAGAACCCCAAACTGGCGCCGGCCCCCATGAGGGTCGCGATGCCCAAGGCGGCAAAGACTGTTGCCGCAAGGGAGTGGACCCACTTCATCGGGATTTTGTTGGCCAGTTTGTCGCCGGCAAATACGGCTGGAACGTCTGCAATCAGCATGCCGAGGGTCGTACCGATCACGACCATGAGCGGCGCTGTGTAGTGCGCGGCCATTGCCACCGTGGCGATCTGGGTCTTGTCGCCCATCTCGGCTAAGAAGAACGTGATGAAAGTGGCGCCAAAGACCCCGAATCGCATGGCCACCTGCGTTTCTTCCTCTTCAATCTTGTCGGGAATCATCGTCCAGATGGCCATTCCGATGAAAGACGTACCCAGCACCCAGCGAAGAACTTCAGGGCTGACCTCCGAGGTGATCCACGCACCCAGTGCGCCGGCCAAACCATGGTTGATCACTGTGGCCGCCAGGATACCGAGAATGATGGGCAAGGGCTTTTTGAAGCGTGCGGCCAGAATAAAGGCCAGCAATTGCGTCTTGTCACCGATTTCAGCGAGGGCAACGACACCGGTTGAGACCAGAAGTGATTCCATGATGATTCCAAGGCCGGTTCCAGAACGATTGACCCCAAGGGAACTCTAGCCGGCCAACAGCCCCTTGGTTGACGAATCAGGGTTCCCTCTGCATCGGCTTCCCATCAGATGGCCAAGTCAGTTGGGCTTCAAAGCCACGCTGACAGCCTTGAGCGGGAGAGTGAATTTGAAAATCGATCTCGGTTGGCTCCAGAAGTGTTCTCACAATCGATAAGCCTAAACCGGCCCCGCGACTCTCGGGGCGTGCCCTGTAGAACCTTTCGTGCAATCGCTCAAGGGTTTGCTTTGGCAAAGGATCGCAATCATTGATGATGCGAAGCCTCACAGGCCCTGTGCGCAATTCAACCTGAATCAGCGTATTCGCAGGGGCATACTTTGTGGCGTTTTCCAGCAAGTTGCCCAGCACTATTCCCAGTGCATCGATGTCGCCTTCAACCGTGACCGATGTCTCAGGCAGGCTCAAGTGAATTTTCAAATCAGTTCGCCACTGATGATCGCGGCAGAGCATTTCTAAAAGATGGCCGAGATCCACGGTTCCACTTTTCCAAGCAATGCCTGATTCAGCGCGAGCCAACTGGAGAAGCTTTTCTGAGAGCGCTTGCAACCGCTGTAGCATTTGCTTAATGGTCTCAAGGGTCTGCAACTGACTATCGTTCAGCGAAGAGCTCTCCAGTACATGAATTTGAGCCAAAGCCGCTGCTAACGGGGTGCGTAATTCGTGCGCGCTATTGGCCGTAAAGTTTCTTTCGGATTCAAGCGCAGACCTCAGGCGATGCATCAGTTGGTTGACGGTGTTCGCCAAATGTTGAAGTTCCAGCGGCAACGTATGAACAGTCACTGGATTGAGATCCGAACTCCCCCTCTTTGAAAGTTCAACATCAAGTCTCTCAAGCGGATGTCGTGCGTTTCGTACGATGATCAGCATCACCAGCGCTGAAAGCGGTAGCAAGGCCAACAGAGGCATCAGGAGATACTTTAGGATGCTCAAAAAAGTATCTCTACGATGACTGGCTTTTTCTGCAAGTGCCAGAAAATACTCGCCGTTTCGAGTTTTTTCAATGTAAATGAGGTGCTTGGCCGTTCGCTGAAACCCTTGCTTGAGGTCCGTAGCCAGTGGCGTAGTCGGGGCGGCGTGTGAGCGCAAAAGAAGACGTCCAGATGCATGAAATACCTGATAAACAAGGTATTCGTCATGTTGTGCGGGCTCAAGCGCATCTTCATCCAGCTCTAGAGCGTGTTTGTTATCGTCATCGCTCTCCGTGAGTTGCATCACCGCCAATGGCAACAAGCGCTGAGCGGTCTCTTGCAGACTAGAGTCGAAAATCTCATCGGTTTCGTGCTTAATCACCCAAGCCACTGAGATCACCACCGCAGTCCAAAGCACCAGCAACAGCAGCAGCGTTGAAGTCAGTAGCCGATGAACAATACTGTAGGACTTCATTTAATCGCCTCATCCACCAATCGATAGCCAAGGCCGCGCACCGTTTCAATCCGTTGCTTTCCAATTTTTTTCCGTATTCGACTGATGTAGACCTCTAGTGTGTTGCTGCCAATCTCATCATCAAAGCTATAAAGTGCTTGGTCGAGCGCCTCCTTGTTCACGATACGCCCGGGGTGACTGGCAAGCTTTTCAAGCACAGCCCATTCTTTAGCGGTCAATTCGATGTCATTGCCATCCAGTCGCACGCGTCTGCCTTGAGTGTCAAGGGTCAGTGCGCCCACAGCACGCCAGTTGCTGGCCCCTCCTTGGGCGCGACGAAGTACCGCCGCAAGTCGCGCCAAGAGCTCTTGAATATCAAATGGTTTGACCAAGTAGTCGTCAGCGCCACTCTTGAGACCTGCAACCCTGTCTGAGACTTGGTCTCGAGCCGTCAGGATAATGATGGGAGTGAGATCTCCTGACGAGCGCAGTTGGCGTAGCCAAACAATACCGTCTCCGTCTGGAAGGTACAGATCCAAAAACAAGGCATCGTAGGTGCTGATTTTGATGGCCGTCGTCGCACTTTGAAGGGTCGCGACGGAATCGACGGCGAAACCCTCGGCGCGCAGAATCGCAGTGAGGGCCTCGTTCAGGGCCAATTCATCCTCGATCAACAAAAGCTTCATAGGGTGATGACTTTACCTGCGGGACCGAGAAAAAAACACATTGCACTGAAATTTTCGACTCTTTTTTCCTGTTCAGGTTCAATTCATCTACCAAGCTTAGAGTGAGGGAAAGGTCAATCTTCAGCAGAGTATCCTATGAGCCAAAGAGCTTTGAAGTGCACAAGTTGGGTCCATATTCTTCTACCCATACTTTTCACAAGCACTCTCCCGCTGGACGTAGCGGCGCAATCTAGCCCACAGGCTCAACACGATCGATTCAGTCTTGAGGCTGGACGCCCAGGCAACCCCGAGGGCGGACAACTATTTTTTTCAAAGAAGCATGGCGCAGACTGGTCGTGTGCGAGCTGCCATGGAGATTTGCCCATACGCAGCAGTCGACATGCGTCGACAGGGAAAATGCTCGATCCCCTCGCACCAGCTTTCAATCCCAAAAGTTTGACTGATTCTGCAAAGGTGGATAAATGGTTTAAACGCAATTGCAAGGATGTTTTGGCGCGCGAATGTACCGCTGGCGAAAAGGCGGACGTTTTGGCTTGGCTCATCCTTCTCAAGTGAACCTGGTGAACGCTTTGCGATCCATCTTTTTGTTCACTCTGGCGTTCTTGTGGCATTTGAGCCCAGTAGAGGCGGGCCATAAAGAATTTATTGCTGCTTCGCCATTGCCCCAGTATACCCAAGAGTGTGCTGCCTGTCATATCGCCTATCCACCTGCCTTCCTGTCGGTTGACTCCTGGCTGCGCATCATGGCGGGGCTGTCTCAACATTTTGGTGTGGATGCGAGTCTTGAGCCTGATCAGATCAAGCTCATTGGACGTTGGCTTGCAAGTGAGGGCGGCACCTATAAAAAAGTCCAGGCCTCACCCCCGCATGATCGCATCAGTCGTTCAAATTGGTTTTTGCGAGAGCACAGGCGAGTCGACCCTGATGTATGGCTTCTCCCAAGCGTGAAAAGCCCTGCCCAGTGCAATGCGTGTCACACCCATGCAGAAAGGGGGCGATTCAATGAACGCGAGTTACGCCCCCCACCGGGCATGACGGGTGGCTTCCGATGAGTCCATCCCCCCCATCGATGCCAACCCGGCGTGTGAAGGACGCGCCAATGCGCGTGTTTCATTGGATGTTTGCACTGTGCTTTACCGGTGCCTACTTAACCTCAGAGAGTGAGCGTTTTCAGATCTTTCATGCCGCCTTGGGGTACACCATGTTGGCATTGCTTTTTTTTCGATTGATCTATGGCTGGGTGGGGCCCCGATCAGTCCGATGGGCTTCCGTGATGACCAAGCTCAAGACCGGGTATGTGGGCTTACGTGATCTTCATGCCCTGGAATTGAATGCTCAGAATTTCAGGGCATTACAAAATTTCCTCATGGTGTTATCCACAGTTTTATTGTTAGTCCTCCCGCTGCCATTGATTTTGAGTGGTCATGTTCTGTACGAAGGTGCATCAGAGGCAATGGAAGTCATCCATGAACTGGTTGCTGACATCATGTGGCAACTTGTGGTCGTTCACCTGGGATTGTTACTCCTGATCAGTTTCCTTCGTGGGACAAACTTGGCAATGCCGATGTGGCGTGGCCGCATTGAGGGCGCTGGACCCGATCTGGTTTCCCAGCCCCGCATTTGGCTTGGCGTCGCATTGGGGGTGATTTCTATTGGGTTTGGGGTTTGGTCGGTAAGCTGATTCGCTTGCAATTCATATTCGATTCAGCAAGCAGATCAACAATTGGATTTCTTTGTGTTTTCAAGGTGAATTGGAGTTTGTGATGCATCGTCTTGCTCGCCGGATTTTCCTGCTAACTGTTCATGTGGCCTTGCTGAGTGGCTGCGGTGGCGGTGGCGGTGGCGGTCCTTTATTGACTGCCATCAACCCTCAGGTGGCAGGGACGATCAGTGGACTAGGTTCAGTCATTGTGAATGGCGTTCGATACGAGACCATTGGGGCAACCGTTGTCGACATGGATGAGCAATACCCCGTAAACGCGCCGCTTGGTCTTGGCATGACTGTTGGCATCAATCCCTTGACTTCTAGTCCAACCACCGCAGGAACCATATTCATCCAAACGGGGATCAAGGGGGTTGCGAGCAGAGTCGATTCAGCCACCCAAACACTGAATGTGGCTGGAATTCCGGTGACAACGGATGCCTCAACCTTTATTGTCGCTTCAACGGGGCAAACGGGAAGTTTTGCGTCTTTGCGAGATGACCTTCCTTTGGAAGTGTATGGACTCCCGCAATCCAACGGGACATTTAAGGCAACTCGAATTGAAATCGAGTCAACAGTCGAACGGGTTCAGCTTGTTGGCGTTGTTTCCAACTTGGATTCTCAGAACAAAACCTTCACTCTAGGAAGTGGCATCAATTCTGTTTCGGTAGGTTATTCCGGAGTCGCCGCGCCTTCATCATTGGCCAATGGCTCCGTAGTCTCCGTGCATACCGCAGCCACAGCGACCGCTCAACACTATACGGCTACCCGGGTGTATTTGCGCTCTGCGGATGCTTCGACCTTCGTGCAATACGACGCGAAATACGGTGGGACTTCCCGCATTCGAAACGAGGCCAATGAACTCTATGGCATGGTTTCGAACTTCACAGGGGTAGCGCCATTTGCGGGGGGGTGTTCGATGCAAGTTCAAGGGGTGCCGACCACCATTCGAAGCGCCACACTCTGTGCATCACTCCAAAATGGGGATTACGTGGAAGTCAAGGGCCTCCTCACGAATGGGGCACTGGCGGCGTACAGACTGGAGTTCAAAACAGCGGGTGGCGATCGGTCATTGTCTGGCTACTCTGACGATGAGAATGATCGCGATGGCGATGAATTGAAATACCGTCGTCAATACCACCCTGCGGGTGCAGGGGACATGGACGCCAGTGCCGCTCGGTCGACTTACGAAATTTATGGAACTCTCAGCGCCTGCTCCAACGACTCCTGCACCCTGGAGAGCAATGGAACACGCTTGATCGCAGATGTCAGTACTGCCTATT
>JACCED011702134.1_pt1 | contig 17959 bp, 16 predicted proteins | sample 7455021 | NCBI WGS metagenome assembly JACCED01 (sample SAMN15323456, study PRJNA562643) | freshwater metagenome | isolation source: river surface water | place: USA:Blue River Watershed | collected 2017-08-19 | reverse complement strand
TGCCGCTATTTCGGGAACGCTTTGATCTGGTGATGGCGCGGCGCCATTACTTCGACCCGCCTCTCCAGCAATTACTGGCCTTTACCCGTGGGGCGGAGTTCCAGGCCCGCGCGGCGCGGCTGGGGGGTTATGACATCAGCATGGCCGGGACGGTCGCCTTCAATCTGTGAGTTTGGGCGCTTGATCGCCGGATAATGGTTTGTTCTATTTTTGTTCTTGCCAATCAAGCCGGCTTGCGGCATGTTTCCCTTGCGTCGACTCGGTTCGAGAGGGCCTGTTGGCTTGGCGTTTTCAAGCGCCATGAATTTTTTTGGTCTTCCTACCATAGGATGTGGCGGTAAGGCCGAATATCGCGTAATGGTTGAAAGACTTCCGGCGTTAATTGGCAGCATCAGGGGTGCAGCATGGATAAGGGAAAAGCGCTCGACGCAGCGCTCAGCCAAATCGAACGGGCCTTCGGCAAAGGCTCCATCATGCGCCTCGGCGCGAAGCAATCCCAGCAGGGGGATATCGAAGTCGTCTCCTCAGGCTCGCTCGGCCTGGATCTGGCGCTCGGGATTGGCGGCCTGCCCAAGGGGCGCATTGTGGAAATCTACGGGCCGGAAAGCTCGGGTAAAACCACGCTGGCCCTGCATGTCATCGCGGAAGCGCAAAAGCGCGGCGGGACCTGCGCCTTTGTGGATGCGGAACATGCGCTGGATCCCGGCTATGCCAAGAAGCTTGGCGTTGATGTGGATAATCTGCTGATCAGCCAGCCGGACGCCGGCGAACAGGCGCTGGAAATCGCCGATACGCTGGTGCGGTCCGGCGCGGTGGATGTGCTGGTGGTGGATTCCGTCGCCGCGCTGGTGCCGCGGGCGGAATTGGAAGGCGAAATGGGCGATAGCCATGTCGGCCTGCATGCGCGCCTGATGTCCCAGGCGCTGCGCAAGCTGACGGGTTCGGTCGCCAAATCCAATACGCTGCTGATTTTCCTCAATCAGATCCGCCTCAAGATCGGGGTCATGTTCGGCAACCCCGAAACCACCACGGGCGGCAATGCGCTGAAATTCTATGCTTCGGTGCGCATGGAAATTCGCCGCATCGGCGCCATCAAGGAACGCGATGAGGTGACGGGCAACCATACCCGCGTGAAGGTGGTGAAGAACAAGATGGCGCCGCCGTTCCGCGAAGTGGAATTCGACATCATGTATGGCGAAGGCATCAGCAAACTCGGCGAATTGATCGACCTTGGCGTCAAGGCGAATATCGTCGAAAAATCAGGTGCCTGGTTCTCCTGCGATAGTCAGCGCATTGGCCAGGGGCGTGAAAACGCCAAGACCTTCCTGCGCGATCACCCGGAAATGGCGACGTCCATCGAACAGCGCATTCGCGGCCAGGCCGGCCTGCTGGCCGAGAAAATGCTCTCCGGTGAAATCTCGGAAGAGGATGAAAAGGCAGCGGCGGAATAACGCTGCCCCCGCCTTTTTGCCGCAACACCACGCGGCAAGATGGCGGCATGCTGGCTTGAGCCTATCCAGGGGGTGGCGCCGCTAGGGCGCCGCCCTTTTTTTAGCTGGCGCCGCCCCCTGGGGCAGAGTTACCGTTCCCTGCCCTGCACTATTCAATCCGCATAAGCCCCGGCGGCTTCAATGATCGGCCGCCAGCGATCCACTTCCTCGGCCACGAAACGCCGATGAAAAGCGATTGACGCCCTTTCGTCAGAGGGCACATCCGTCACCAATTCAGCATAGCGATGGCGGAGCCTTTCTTCCTTCAAGGCCTGACGTAGCGCGGCGGAAATATGTTCCTGGATCGGCTCCGGCGTGCCAGCTGGGGCGTAAAGCCCGTGCCAGGTGGACATGGCAATGCCGGGCGACCCCGCCTCAGCTGTCGTGGGCGCATCGGGCAGGCCGGCCAAGCGCGCTGCACTACTGACGCCATAGACCTTCACCCGATTATCGCGAATATACGGGACGGTATTGGTCGCCTGATCACACAGCACATCAATGCGCCCGGCCATGAGTTCGGCAATCGCCGGTGCCGTGCCACGGAAGACCACGGTCGTCGCCTTGGCCCCTGCCGCCTGCTGCACCAAAAGCCCACAAAGATTGGAGGCCGAGCTGATGCCAGCGGTGGCCAGATTGATCACATCGCCCTTGCGGCCCAGTTCCGCCATCAATTCGCGCAGATTGGGCGCCGGGAAATCGGGCCGCGTGATCACTGTCATCGCGGCATCGGAAACAATCCCCAGCGGCGCGAAGCTGCCCGGCACCTGATAAGGCAAGCGTCGATACAGGGTGGCGCTCGCGGCCATGCCGATATTATTGATCATCAGCGTATAGCCATCCGGCCGAGACTGGGCCAAGCGTTGTGGCCCCACCACCGAACCGCCAATCGCCTCAACCACCACGGATTGGCCGATATGCTTGCCAAGGCTATCGGCGACGATTCGGGTAATGGTATCGGTGGGCCCACCGGCCGCGCCCGCAGCGATGATGGTAATAGGCCGGGTCGGATAGGCCTGAGCCTGGACGGCCGGCGCGGCGATCACCCCGGCCCCGGCGGCCAGGAAATGGCGACGACGCATGGCGTTTCCTCCTTATATCAGCGGGGCGGGTTGCTTCCCTCCCTCGGCTACCAGCATCCTGGCAGGCAAAATTCGATCCGCGAAGGGGTAGATTACAGAATTATCATCCAGGCCAGGGGAAGGCTGGTTTCCTTTTCCTTTTGCCTCCGGTAGCTTAACTAAATTCGGCGTCAGAAGTTCGTCAAAACAAGGCGAAACGGCCAGCGACCATCTAGATCAGGGAGCGAAATATCAATGGCGCCATTCTTGGCGTTCAGTCGAGCGATCGACTGGATCAATCAAAGCATAGGTAAATTGTGTGACTGGCTGGTCCTATTGGCCTGCCTGGTAAGCTCCGTTAACGCCATGATGCGCTACGGCTACGACACAAGTTCGAACGCTTGGCTTGAAGCCCAGTGGTACATGTACGCCGCCATCGTCATGCTCGGCGCCAGCTATACGCTGAAGAAGAATGAGCATGTGCGCGTTGACATCCTGTACATGAATCTATCGCGCCGCGGTCAGATCATTCTGGATATCGCGGGTACGATCGTCTTCATGCTGCCCGCCTGTATCTTGATGGGCTGGCTCAGCTGGCCCTTCTTCATGCAGTCCTTTTCGGTGAATGAATGGTCCAGCAATGCCGGTGGCCTGCTGCGGTGGCCGGTGAAATTCCTGGTGCCGCTTGGTTTCGCGTTGTTGACCCTGCAGGGCATTTCAGAGCTGATCAAGCGCGTTGCCGCGCTTGCGGGGCATGAAATCCCCGACCTCGAAGCCCATTATGAGAGGCCGGTGCAATGATACCTTTGGAATGGATGCCGCCCCTGATGTTCGCGGGGCTGGTGCTGTTTTTGATTATCGGCTTCCCGGTCGCCTTCTCCCTGGCTGCGGTTGGCTTGTTCTTCGGCATGATTTCCATGGCGCAGGGCTTCTTCACGCTGGACTTCCTGCAAGCCATCCCCGGGCGTATTTTCGGCAGTATTCTGTCGAATGATCTATTGCTCGCCATTCCATTCTTCACGCTCATGGGCGCGATATTGGAAAAATGCGGGCTGGCGGAAGATATGCTGGAAAGCATGGGCCAGCTTTTCGGCCCCTTGCGCGGCGGCCTTGGCTATTCCGTCATCATCGTGGGCTTCATCCTGGGCGCCATCACGGGCACCGTGGCCGCGCAGGTGATTGCCATGGCGCTGATCACCATGCCGGTGATGATGCGCTACAATTACAATATCCGTTACGCGACGGGCGTCTTGGCCGCATCTGGCACCATTACGCAGCTGGTGCCGCCATCGCTCGTGCTGGTGGTGCTGGCTGACCAGCTGGGCCGTTCGGTGGGCGATATGTACCTCGGCGCCTGGGGTCCTTCGCTGCTGCAGATCGCGCTGTTTGCCCTTTATACTTGGTTCCTGACGATCATTCGCCCGAATGATCTGCCGCCGGTGCCGCGTACGCTGACGGGCCGCCCGCTGCTGATCAAGTGCATGTGGGGCATCATTCCGGCGGGCGTGCTGATCTTCCTTGTGCTTGGCACCATCATGATGGGCCTTGCCACGCCAACGGAAGCCGGTGCGCTTGGGACGGTGGGTGCGATCATCCTCGCGGTGTTGCGCAACACCAAGATGCAGAAATCGGACCGGTTGGCCTATACGGTCGGCCTGATCGCGACAGCCGGATGTATTGCCTTCAGCCTCACCATCGGCATGAAGACCATCCCCTTCCGCATCAGCTTCACCGCTCTCTTCCTAGCGCTGATCTGGCTCTGCTGGCGCGCCTGGAATGAGAAGGAACTGCACGACCTGATCGTGGAAGCGATGCGCGCCACCATGCGCATTACCTCCATGGTGGCGTTCATTGTGGTGGGGGCAACCTGCTTCTCCGTGGTCTTTGCCGGGGTGGATGGCAATCTCTGGGTGGAACATGGGCTGACCAGCCTGCCGGGCGGCGTGTGGGGCTTCCTCATCGCGGTCAATCTGCTGGTCTTCTTCCTGGCCTTCTTCCTGGATTTCTTTGAAATCGCCTTCATCATCGTGCCGATGCTGGCGCCGGTGGCGCAAAAGCTGCTGACCCCGGTGGTGGGTCCAGAAGCGGCGCTGATCTGGTTCGGCGTGATGCTCTGCGTGAATATGCAGACAAGCTTCATGCACCCGCCCTTCGGCTTCGCGCTGTTCTATCTGCGCAGCGTGATCCCGAAGACGATCAGCAGCGCGGATATCTACTGGGGCGCCATTCCTTGGGTGGTGCTGCAGCTGATCATGGTGGCGATCGTGATCTTCGCGCCAATTACCGTGACCTACTTCCTCGACGCGCCATCGAATGTCGATGTGAATTCGATCAGGATCGAAATCGCGCCGCCGGCGGAAGAAGATGATGTGCCGCCCCCCTCCTTCGGGTCAGGGCCGGCGCGTTAAAAACAGCGGGCGCCGCCTAAGCGGCGCCACGCAACAGAAACCCCCATGGCGATGCCATGGGGGTTTTTTATTGGCTTGGCGTGCGGGCAAAAAAAATCCGATCAGGCCCAAGGCCTGATCGGATGCCAGGCTGGCCCCTGTGATGAGGCCAGCATGAACGCTTTACATGCGCCCAGCCGCCGACATGGCGCCCAGGAAGTTGTCGAACGTGCCCTCGGCCACACGGAACCAAGCCACTTCGTCAGTCCGGAAGGCCTTCATGCTATCCAGCATGCGCTTGAACATCGGGTTACGGGCCGCGACTTCGTCGTAATACTTCCAGCTTTCGTCGAAGCAAGCCTGCAGCACGGGTCGCGGGAAGGGCTTCAATTGCGTACCGCCAGCCAGCAGGCGCTTCATCGCCGGCGGGTTCACGGCATCATATTTCGGCACCATCCAGGAGGTAACGAGACCAGCCGCGGTTTCTATCATGGATTGGTAGATCTTCGGCAGGGACTGCCAGGCGCGTTCATTGACGAAGAGCGAGCCAATGGAAGCGCCTTCCCACCAACCGGGGTAGTGATAGAAGCGCGCCACCTTGTTGAAGCCGAGCTTTTCATCATCATAGGGCCCGACCCATTCGGCCGCGTCGATGGTGCCGCGTTCCAGCGCCGGATAAATATCGCCCGCCCCAATCTGCTGCGGCACAACGCCAAGGCGCTGCAGGATTTCACCAGCGAAGCCACCAACGCGGAACTTCAAGCCGCGCAGGTCTTCAACCGTGTTGATTTCCTTGCGGAACCAGCCGCCCATCTGGCAGCCCGTGCCACCGAAAACGAAGGAACGGAAACCATAGGAACGATAGAATTCCTGGATCAATTGGTTGCCGCCGCCATTCGCCAACCAGGCATAGGTCTGGCGCTGGTTCAAGCTGAAAGGCAGACCCGTTTCGAAGACGAAGGAAGGATCCTTGCCGAAATAGTAATAGGCCGCCGTCTGGCCGCATTCCACCGTGCCATTCTGCACGGCATCCGCCACCTGCAAGGCGGGGACGATTTCGCCCGCGGCAAAGGTACGGATCTGGAATTTGCCATCGGACATTTCATTGATGGCTTTGGCGAAAAGCTCCGTACCGCCATAAAGCGTATCGAGCGATTTCGGGAAGCTTGAGGTATGGCGCCAGCGCACTTCCGGCATGGCTTGTGCCAGGGCGGGCGTGGCGAGCGCGGTAGCGGCAACGGCTGTTGTGCCGAAACCAGCCTTTTTGATGAAATTACGACGTTCCACTTTCGGGAACCTCCCTGTTTCAATGTTGAGCAGACTCATCCAGTGCCCTTATGCCGGGTCTTGGAAGACTCTAGGAACGTTTCTACTACGGCAATTCTCATTGGAAAAGCCGAGTTTTGCGGGGATTTTGGGGGTTTTGCCCCTTCAATGGCCCGATTTTGCGCCGTAGGGGGCCGAAGACAGCCGATCCACCACGGCAATCCCCAGCGCCGATATGATGAAAATCGTATGGATGATGGTCTGCCACATGATGCCTTGTTCGGTATAGGCCGCATTGGGCGAACCTAGATTCCCGGCTTCGATAAAGGTCCGCAATAAATGGATCGAGGAAATGCCGACAATCGCCATAGCCAATTTGATCTTGAGGACGCTGGCATTCACATGGCTCAGCCATTCCGGCTGATCCGGATGACCCGCCAGATGCAAACGGGACACAAAGGTCTCGAACCCGCCGACAATGACCATAACCAGCAGGTTTGAAATCATCACCACATCAATCAGGCCGAGCACGATCAGCATGATCTGCTGTTCGCTGAAATGCTGCGCCTCCATGACCAAATGGGTCAATTCTTTCAGGAACTTATAGACATAGACGCATTGCGCGAGGATCAGACCGAGATAGAGCGGCAACTGCAGCCAGCGCGATCCGAAAATCAATTGGGGCAAAGGGCGCAAAGGCTTGAACTCAGCTGGGCTGGCCATAGGGATCCTCCGGAAAGCATGGGGGAAAGCCGGTAGATAGGGGCTTCGGCGCCGGATTGAAGGGGCCGGCCCTGGTCCAGCCCTGGCAGAGCCCGCCGCAAAATGGCTAGATGGCGCGATGAAACCCTGGATGGCCGCGCTCGGCGCCACAATGCTGATGCAGCTGGTCGCTTCCTTCATGGGGCAAAGCCTGCCCGTTATCGCCCCGCTGATCATGGCGAGTACCGGGCTCGCGCCCGAAAGGGTGGGCAACCTTTCCTCCCTCACCGCTTTTGGTACGGTCTTGTACCTGTTGGTGGGCGGGGGCTTTCTGGCGCGGCTTGGCCCGGTGCGTATGCTGCAACTGGGCACCGCCATGGCCGTGACAGCCTTGCTGGTCGCCAGTTTGGGCTATGGCTGGGCCATTTTCGCGGCCGCCTTCATGCTCGGCCTTGGCTATGGGCCAACCCCACCGGCGGGTAGCCGTATGCTTGCCGCCACGGCGCCATCGGCCCATCGTTCCTTGATTTTTTCCATCAAACAGGCAGGCGCGCCGCTTGGTGGCGCCTTTGCCGGCTTCATCGCCGCACCGGTCGCCTTGGCCTATGGCTGGCCGATCGCCCTGCTGGTGGCGCTGTCAGCCGGGGTTTTGGCCATTCTGGTGGTGCAGCCTTTGCGCCGCGATTTTGATGCCGGGCGTGACCGGGCACAGCCGATTGGCTTCAGGGATATTCTTGCCCCCAGCGCCATTGCCGCGCCGCTTGCCGCGCTGCGCCACAGCCCCATGCTGCCCAGAGTCACGCTGCTTTCGGTTTCCTTCGCGATTTCTCAGGGATGCCTGTTTTCCTTCACCGTCACCTGGCTGGTGGAAAGCCGTGGGCTTGGTTTGGTGACAGCGGGCAGTCTGTTTGCCGCCATGCAAATTGCCGGCGTTATCGGGCGTATTCTGCTTGGGTGGTTTGCGGATCACACGGGCCGCGCCCTGATGAACCTGGTGGTGCAGGGCCTGATTGGCGGCATGGCCATCATGACCCTGGCCTGGTTGCCCGCTGATTACGGGTTTTGGCCGCTATTGTTGTTATGCGTGCTGTCGGGTTTTTTCGGCGCTTCCTGGAATGGCATTTCGCTGGCCGAGGTCGCGCGCCTGGCGCCCCCGGGGCGGGTTGCTGACGCCACGGCGGGATCCACCATTTTCATCTTTTTGGGCTATGTCGCTGGGCCGTCGCTTTTCGCCACACTGGTCAGCCTGACTGGCAGCTGGGCGCTACCGCAGATATTGGTCGCGGCCCAGCTGATGCTGATGGCGGGCCTGGTCGGCCTTAGTTTGCGGCGCGCTTCATGAAGCCCAGGCGGGTGGGCGCTTCTGCTTGAAGGCGGCGATGCCTTCCTTGGCTTCTTCGCCCGCGGCGCAACGCGCAAAGGCCTGCGCGCCGGCCTCAGCATAGCCATCGGGTGATAGCGGGCCGAGGGCCGCGATCAGTTTTTTGGTCTCGGCCAAGGCGCGTGGTGCGCCCTGGCGGCAATCCGCAATCACCGCCGCCACCGCCGCTTCCAAGGCGGGCGCATCGGCGACCATTTGATGCACCAGGCTGATGCGCGCAGCCTCAGGCGCATCAATCACATTGCCTTGCAGCACCATGCGCGCGGCATTGCTGCGGCCCATGCGGCGCACCATCCAGGGCAGGATTTGCGCCGGCACCAGGCCGCGCTTGGCTTCCGGCGCGGCAAAGCGCGCATCCGCGGTGGCAATCGCGATATCGGCGGCGCAAACCCAGCCAAGCCCGCCGGCATGGGCCGAACCTTGCACGGCAGCAATCACCACCTGTGGCAGGTTGCAAAGGCGCACAAAGCGCTGCCCGGTGGCATGGTTGCGTTGCTGCGCAGCGGCCAAGCGTTCGGCTTCCGTGCCTTGGGAAGCGACCTCGGTCAGATCCAAGCCGGCGCAGAAATGCCCGCCGGCGCCGGAGAAAATGACGATGCGCGCTTCGGTATCCTTTTCCAGCGCATCCAACGCGGCATCCAAAGCGACCCCCATGGCGCTGGACATGGCATTGCGCCGATGGGGGCGGTTCAGCGTCAGGCGCACCACAGGCCCTTCGCGCGTGATCAATACGGGCGTTTCAGTTTCAGACATGTGATGCGCTTTCCTGGGTTTTACGAATTCGGCCCGCGTTCCATGGAATAGGGCTGCCAGCGCTTGAGGTTTGACCCCGACAGCACCGTGGGATTGACGCAAGACAGCGGCCAGCGCCCGGACAATACCAGGGAGATATTCTGCCCCACACGGCGCTTGCGCGCCGGATCAAACCGCGCAGAGGCCGAGGCGTTATGCGGGGACAGGATCACATTCTGCATCTTGTGCAGGGGATTATCCGGCTTGGTCGGTTCAATTTCAAACACGTCAATGCCGGCACCCGCGATCCAGCCCTTTTGCAGCGCCTTGATCAGCCCGGCTTCTTCCACCGTGGGGCCACGGCCGGTGGTGATGAAGAGCGCATTCTTCTTCATCTGCTTGAAGTGCTTTTCCTTGAAGAAGCCACGGGTTTCGGGCGTATCCGGCAAATGCATGGACACGAAATCAGACGTGGAGAGCAGATCCGAAAGGCTGGCCGGTTCCACGCCAAGCGCGGACATGGTCAGTTCTTCCACGAAAGGATCGAACGCCTTCATGTGCAGGCCGAAAGCGCGGGCGCGATGCGCGGTGGCGCGGGCGACGCGGCCAAAGCCGATGAAGCCCAGCGTTTGGCCCATCAGGCGCGGGATTTGCAGCAATTGCGGCCGGCCTTCACCCCAGCGGCCTTCACGCACCATGCGGTCCTGTTCAATGCAGCGGCGATGGGTCGCCAGCAGCAGCATCATGGCGTGATCGGCGACTTCTTCAATGAAGGTATCCGGGCAATTCGTCACCGGAATGCCCTGCGCGGTCGCCGCCGCGACATCCACATAGTCAACGCCCACAGAACCCAGCGCAATGATGCGGCACTTCTTCAGCGCCTTGATCATCTTGGCATTGAATTGCATGCCCTTGGCGTAAACCGCATCAGCCTGCCCGGCCTTGGCGATGAAATCCTTTTCGGTCGGCTGGCATTCGATGATCTCCACCCCCATGCCTTCCAGCGCTTCAAGCTCATAATCATAGCCGCCGCCAGTGGTGGTGAAGGACGCCGCCGCGGGCGTCAGGATGGTGAATTTCGCCATATGCTTGGTCCTTTTCAGGTCATTCCTTGACCGCGCCGGTCAGGGAGGAAACGTAGTAATCGACGAAGAAGGAATAGAAGATCGCAACGGGGAGCGACCCGAGCAGCGAGCCCGCCATCAGCGCGCCCCATTGATAGACATCGCCCGTGACCAATTCTGTCAGGATCGCGACAGGAACGGTCTTCTTCTCACTCGATTGGATGAAGGCGAGGGCATAGATGAATTCATTCCAGGAAAGCGTGAAGGAGAAAATGCCAGCACTGATCAGCCCCGGCACGGCCAGCGGCAGGGTGATCTGGCGCAGGATCTGCAACCGCGTTGCGCCATCAATCAGCGCGCATTCTTCAAGCTCATAGGGAATGGATTTGAAATAGCCGATCAGCAACCAGGTACAGAAAGGCACCAGGAAGGTTGGATAGACCAGGATCAGCGCAAAGGGCGTATCAAAAAGCCCAAGGCGGAACACCATGGTTGCCAGCGGAATGAACAGAATGGAAGGCGGCACCAGATAGGCCAGATAAATCGCCAGCCCGACATATTGGCTGCCGGTAAAGCGCAAGCGCTGGATGGCATAGGCGGCAAGGGTCGAGCTGACGAGCGACAGCACCGTGGAGCCGATCGCCACCATCATCGTCGTCATCAGCCATTTCGGATAGGCCGTATTGAACAGCAAAAGCCGAATGTGATCGAGCGTGGGTGAGCTGATCCAGAATGGATTATGCGTCTTGTAATCATAGAGTTCCGCATTCGGTTTGAAGGCGGTGATGCTCATCCAATAGAAAGGGAACAGCAGAATGATCAGAAAGCAGGCCAATGGCAGATAGATGGTGACCATCCGCCGCGCGCTGCTATCCCAGGCCATGGCTTCAGAGGGCGGGGCAGCGCTGGATTGGGTTTCGGGTTCTTGGGTTGTGGCGCTCATGGCTTTTTGCTCCCGGCGTCAGTCATTGCTCTCACCCTGCTGCCATTTGCGCCGCGCCAAAGCGAAATAGCTGAACAGGGTCGCGAAAACGAGGAAGGGGATCATGGAAACGGCAATCGCCGCGCCTTCCCCCAATTGCCCGCCAGGGATGCCGCGCTGGAAGGCCAGCGTCGCCAGCAGATGGGTGGAATTCACCGGCCCACCGCGCGTGATGGCATAAACCAGCTGGAAATCCGTGAAGGTGAAAATGATGCTGAAGGTCATCACAATCGCCAGGATCGGCAACAGCATGGGAAAGGTGATGTAGCGGAAGCGCTGCCAGGCCGTGGAACCATCCAGCAGCGCCGCTTCATAAAGCGATGGCGAAATGGTTTGCAGACCAGCCAGCAAGGAAATCGCAACAAAGGGAATGCCGCGCCAGACATTGGCTGCAATCAGCGACCAGCGCGCAGGCCATGCGGTATTGATGAAATCCACATTGGTATCGCGCAGACCAAGTTCGATCAGCATCCAGGAAATGACGGAGAATTGCGGATTATAGATCCACCAGAAAGCCACCGCCGTCAGCACGGTTGGCACGATCCAGGGCAATAGGATGATGGCGCGCAACAGGGATTTGAACGGCAAATGATTGTTCAACAGCAGCGCCAGCCAAAGCCCCAGCCCGAACTTACCAATCGTGGCAATGCCCGTGTAAAACACACTGTAGAAGACCGCATTCCAGAAAATGGGGTCTTCGAACATGAATTCGAAATTCTCGAGCCCGACGAAACGCCCACTCCGGCCGATCGTGGTATCGGTAAAGGCAAGCCAGATACCAAGACCAAGGGGATAGGTCAGAAAGACAGCGAGCAGCCCCACCGCAGGCAGAAGGCATGCAATGACAAGAAAGGGCTTCCAATCGAGCAATCTGGTCAGCCAATTTTGCTCGATCTTTGGCCTGACCCAACCGGCAGTGGTACTGGACATTATCAGGGCTCCGGCAAAGGGGCGGCCTTTACGTAGAAGGCCGCCCTTGTTTCATTCAGCCGCGACGGAAAATGCGCCGTGCGCGACGGTCAGCTTCGCGCATCGCCGCATCCGGCGTTGCCTGGCCCGAGGCCACTGAAGCGAACATCTGCACCAGCACATATTCCGCATTGGCCTGGCCGGAGGCTTCCGAAATCGGGCCCTTATAGCCATTCCAGAACTGGTTATTCATGGAATCGCGGAAGAGCGTGATCTTCGGATCGCTGGTCCAAACCGCGGATGCGCGATAGGCATTCAGCGGATGCGCCCAATAGCCAAGATTGGCATTCAGCCAGGGCTCATATTGTTCCTGTTCCATCATATAGGTCAGGAAGGCCTTGGCCGCATTCGGGAAGCGGCTGTGCTTGAACACCATGGCGTTCAGCGTCAGCGGCGCGCTCGGCCAGCTGGAAGCAACGCCAAGCGGCATCACCGAATGTTCGGTATCTTCCGCAATCGCACGCGTCGCCGGGTCGTTCTTGAGCGCGAAATAGAGCGACACGCCATTCGATGTCACCCAGCAGGTATTCGCGGCATAGGCCTGGTTATTGCTGATATCGCCCCAGGAAATCGTGCCGCCATCAACAAAGGTCGGGTACAGTTCCTTCAGGTAATTCAGCGCCGCAAGCGTTTGCGGGCTGTTCACGGAAACCGCGCCCGATGGATCCGTGATGGAAGCGCCATGTGACCACATCAGCCAATTGGCGAAGCCATTGCCGTCACCCACCGCATTGCCCAGCGCGAAGCCGGACGGCTTGTTGATGCGGCGCAAGCGCTTGCACATTTCAAGGAAGCCCGGCAGATCGGAAGGCGGTGCGTCATACCCCGCTTCCTTCACGGCGGATTTGCGCCAGACCAGCGGCCCGGCCGTACCACCGAAGGGCAAGCCGATCCAGTTATTGGTGCCATGCCGCTTGCCGAGCTTTTCGCCGACAAACATCCAGCCGCCATATTTCTTGCCGAGATATTCGGCAATATCCGAAAGCTCTACCAGCTTGTCGGCATAGATATGCGGCGCGTCACCAAAGCCGATGATGCAATCCGGGCCCGCGCCGGTATTGGCGGTGACGGCGGTTTGCTGATTGATGTCTTCCCAGCCGACGAAATCGACGCGCACCTGCACGCCGGTTTGCTGGCTGAAGCGCGCGGCGGAAGCGCGGAACACTTCTTCATCCGGCTGCACGAAGCGCACCGGGCGCAAAATGCGCAGTGTGGCACCGTTTTCAATGGCAAGGCGCGGCGCGGCCACGCTGCTATCGCCGCGAACCTGGCTTTGCGCCAAGGCTTCGCCACCTGCCGCCAGCGCTGCCATGCCAGCGCTACCTGCAAGAATACTACGCCGTGTGATGATATTGGCCATGTTTCTTCTCCCTGGTTATGCGTTGTAACGAAGTTACAGCCTCTGTCCGCTTGCCTTGTCGAAAAGATGCACAAGGGCAAGATCGGGTGAAACAGCCAGCACTTCGCCATGTTGCGCGGCGATGCGCTCGCGGAAGGCGCCCATCAATGACACTTCGCCCACCCGCAGCGTGACCTGCGTTTCCGATCCGGTGGGTTCCACCACCTGGATGCGGGCCTGAATACCATTGGGGTCCAGGCGCAAATGCTCTGGGCGGATGCCATAAACCACTTCGGCCCCTTCCCGTCCCGCAAGGCCGGGCGGCAGCGGCCACCTTGTGCCGCCAGCATCGATGAAGGCGCCATCCTTGATGCGCCCCGACAGCATGTTCATGGCGGGGGATCCAATGAAGCCCGCCACGAAAAGATTGGCTGGGCGGTCGTAAAGCTCCAGCGGGGCGCCGGCCTGTTCAATGCGGCCATGGTTCATGACCACGATCTTATCGGCCATGGTCATGGCTTCGATCTGGTCATGCGTCACGTAAACCGTGGTGACCTTCAGGCGCTGATGCAGTTCCTTGATTTCCGAACGCATCTGCACGCGCAGCTTGGCATCCAGATTGGAAAGCGGTTCATCAAAGAGAAACACCTGCGGGTTGCGCACAATCGCGCGGCCCATGGCCACACGCTGGCGCTGGCCGCCGGAAAGCTGGCGCGGGAAACGGTGCAGCAATTGCTCAAGCCCCAGAATGCGCGCGGCTTTCTGCACTTCCTGTTCCATCACCTCTTTCGGGGCGCCCGCCAGCTTCATGGAAAAGGCCATGTTCTGGAAAACAGTCATGTGCGGATAAAGCGCGTAATTCTGGAACACCATGGCGATGTCGCGATCTTTCGGCGGCACCTTGTTCACCACCTTGCCGCCAATCGCGATTTCACCACCCGTGATGTTTTCAAGCCCGGCCAGCATGCGAAGCAAGGTCGATTTGCCGCAGCCAGAAGGGCCAACCAGCACCACGAATTGCCCATCCTGGATATCGACACTCACGCCATGCAAGATCTGCGTAGTGCCGAAAGCCTTGCGCACCTCTCGAATATCGACCGTCGCCATACTCTTTCCCTCCCAGCGGTCGGTTGGTTCCGCCGCGTCGCGTCACGCGCCTATTGGCGCGAGACGGATGTTTCCTTGGACGTGATGAATTCGAGCAGCGCCGGCGTGCCATTCTTGGTCTGCTCAATGCCACGTTTGATCGCGGGGATGATATCCGCGACCTTCTCGACCCTTTCGCCATAGCCACCAAAGGCGCGCGCCATCGCGGCGTAATCACCCGAAATATCGGTGGAACGATACTTCTTGGTGCTGATCGGCATGACCTTCAATTCAATGGCCATGGAGAAATTATTCAGCAGAATGGAAAGGATCGGAATCCGCTCCCGCACCGCGGTTTCAAAATCCATGCCCGTGAAGCCAATTGCGGCATCGCCCCAGACATTGATGCAAAGCTTATCCGGCGCGGCGAGCTTGGCCCCCATGGCAAGACCAAGACCATAGCCAAGCTGCGTTGTCTTGCCCCAGCCCAGATAGGTCAGCGGTTTGCGGCTGACCCAGAAGGGGGAAAGCTGGTCGCGCGGGCTGCCGGCATCATGGGTGATGATGGTATTGTCCACATCCACCGTGCGCCACAAATCGCGCAACACCCGATAAGGGTTGAGCGGCGAGGCGTCGCTATCTGTCTTGGGGGCCCATTCTGCCAGCCATTCCTTATCCAGCTTGGCGATTTCCTTGGCGACGGCAGCGCTGCTGCGCGGCTTTTTGATCCGCGTCGCCAAATCGGCAATCAGCCCATCCATGGTCAGGCCGGCATCGCCCACAAGCCCGATATCAATCGGGATATCCTTGCCAAGATGATCGGGGTCGAGTGTGGCGTGAATGATCTTCTTGCCGGTCGGCATTTTCACGCCGAAATTCGTTTCCGTAAACGAACACCCAATACCCAGAATGACATCGGCATTATCCAGGAAGTGACGCACACCGCGCCGCATCGCCAGGCCACCCGAACCAAGGGCCAGCGGATGGTCTTCCGGGAAGGCGGATTTGCCGCCCAGGCTGGTGGTCACCGGCGCGGCCAGCATTTCCGCCAAAGCCTGCAATTGCGGCCAGGCACGCGCCCAATGCACGCCCGTGCCCGCATAAATCACCGGGCGCTTCGCCTTGGCGAGCATTGCCGCGGCGCGTTCCAGATCCACCGGATCAGGCCCATAGCGCGTCGCCGCCACCGGATGATAGGCCAGTGGCTCCGGCACTTCCTCATTCCACATATCGGTCGGGATTTCGACCAACACGGGACCGCCACGGCCATTGCGCAAGCGGGCAAAGGCGCGGCGCAGAATATTGGGCACTTCCGCCGCGCTCATGATCGGCTCAGCGGATTTGGTGATGCCGCGCATTTGCACGGAAGAATTGAAATTCGGATCAACATGCGCAATGCGGCGCGGATAGCCCATGGGCAGCACCAGCACCGGCACGCTTTCGCCATAGCATTGCGCCACACCGCCATAGGCATTCTCAGCGCCCGGACCATGCTGCATGCAGAATGCACCGATGGTGCGGCCAGAGGTCACGCGCGAAATCGCATCCGCCATATGCAGGCCAATGCGTTCCTGACGCACCATGATGGGGCGAATATCCGCATCGGCCGCATATTCGATCAAATGATTGACCGGGTAGCCGGTGAGGATCTGGATACCCTCACGTTTCATGATTTCCGCGATGGCCGCGCCGAGTTTCATGCTGGACTTCCTCCACCCTGGCGCCAGGCGCCGTTTCATCCCCTGGCAGGCTGATGCTGCCTCAAGTGAAGCCTACGCATTCTTCCGGCCCCGATGCAACCAGCGCCCCGGGCTTGCCGAGCAAAGCCGGCCCCGGCAGGCTAGGGTTCCAGCCTGGGCCTTCCTCCGGGCCCGCAGGAGTATCAGCATGGCCATTCCCAACCTGTTTCACGGCAGAATCACCCTGCCGGTGATTGCCGCCCCGATGTTCCTGGTCTCGGGCCCGGATCTGGTGGTGGAAACCTGCAAGGCGGGTGTGGTGGGCAGCTTCCCCGCGCTCAATCAGCGCAGCACGGAAGGCTATGGTGAATGGCTGGCGGAAATCCGGGAAAGGACGGGCAATGCCGCCGCGCCCTTTGGCGTCAATCTGATCGTGCATCGTTCCAATGCGCGGCTGGATGCGGATTTGGCCGAAACCGTGCGCCAACGCGTGCCCTTCGTCATCACCTCACTCGGCGCGGTGTCTGAGGTTGTGGAGGCCATTCATAGCTATGGCGGGCTGGTGTTCCATGATGTCATCAATCTGCGCCATGCCGAGAAGGCCGCGGAAGCCGGGGTTGATGGGCTGATCGCGGTTTGCGCCGGCGCTGGCGGGCATGCCGGCACCTATAACCCCTTCGCGTTTTTGCAGGAAATCCGCCAATTCTATCAGGGCACCATCATCCTGTCGGGCGCCATGTCCACCGGGGCGCATGTGGTGGCCGCGCGCGCGGCGGGGGCGGATTTCGCCTATCTCGGCACGCGTTTCATCGCCACCACGGAAAGCCGCGCGCCGGAGGATTACAAGCAAATGATCCTGGCCGCGACGGCGAAGGATATTGTCTATACCAATGCGATCAGCGGGGTGAATGGCAATTTCCTCAGCGCATCGCTGGAAGCCGCCGGGCTGGATCCCAAGAATTTGCCCGCATTCAACCGGGAACTGCATCTGGGCAGCAGCGAAAAACGCGCCTGGAAAAATATCTGGTCCGCCGGCCAGGGGGTCGGGGCAATCCGCGATGTACCGAGCATGGCCGAGCTGGTGGCGCGCCTCCGCGCCGAATATGCCGAGGCGATTGCCGGGTTGAACCGGGGTTTTGGGGTGTAGCCAAGCGATAATCTCGTCCATGAAAGAACGGCTACGGGCCTTGCTGGCAATATTCTGCCCTGATCAACCTACGTCATATATAGAAAATATTAACCATTAAGGTCGCCGGCGAATTAGAAATGCGCCTGTTGACGAAATGGAGGGCCGAAAGATGGCTTTAGAAGATTTCAATGCCAGCGATGATTTTTTGGACCTCATCAACATTTATCGTCAAAAATTCAACGAAATGCCTGATTTTTTCACATTAAATATGCCTCGAGAAAAAGTAAACGCGGCGCTGAAACGAGCGATTAGGAATGAAAGGCCGTTCACGGCGGAGGAATGGGAAAAAGAAATGAATATCAAAAGGCCTCCTCCTGGAATTCTTACTTAGTGTACAGCGGCATACCGCGCAGGCGCGCCGGAGACACCCATGTTTGACGTCCTTTTCCATGCGGATTGGAGCATCAGCGCCAAGAAACGATGGCAGGCGAAGGCTGAAAGGCACCAAAGCGGCTGGCTCGTATCTTCGCTGGAGAAAGTCCAATCCACGCCACTAGAACAGCTTCAGAACGAAGCGCGCGATAAGCGCGTGCTGGCAGGCTTTGATTTTCCCATTGGGGTGCCAACGATATGGGCGACTACCATGGGAATCGGCTCTTTCCCAGATTTTCTCAAAGAACTCGCAAGGGGTGCTC
>JACCED011238781.1_pt1 | contig 17973 bp, 23 predicted proteins | sample 7455021 | NCBI WGS metagenome assembly JACCED01 (sample SAMN15323456, study PRJNA562643) | freshwater metagenome | isolation source: river surface water | place: USA:Blue River Watershed | collected 2017-08-19 | reverse complement strand
CATACTGCGAAGCTCACTGCGAACAACCAACATACCTTCGTAGCGGTCCTCCGAATCATTTGGAAACGCTGTTGCGTCTGGTGCTGGTTCATATCTTCCTGCCATAATTTCATTGAAGTACATCTTAGCAAGTCGTCTTGCAGTACCTTTACTATTAGGATCGGTCTCACGATCAATAAGCAAACGATCTAGCACTAGTTCAAATGCTTCTGTTGCTTCGTCAATTAGTTGCTCTTTATTATAGTCGTTAACATATTCACTGAGGTTGTCGCCTGCCCAGAAACGCTTATTGTCACGTTTCATCTTTGCGCGAAGATAGTTACCTAAGTATTTTTCTTCTTTATATCCGCCGTCACCTGCCATTGCGTCCAGGCCGGTTTCTTTTTTATCTGTCATTTTATATTCCTATGTTAAGGCAGAGGGTGTTGCCGTATGTATTAAGTATACAGACTTATTTAGGTGAAGTCAAGCGAATTTGGCTATTTTTTGCTACAGCAGAAGCCAAAGTGAATAACTGTTCATTCAATTCTTCTGCATATTTTAACAATGCGCTGGTATCTTTGGGAAAGCACATACCACCAAAACCATATTGGCCATCGGGTCCTGGTACTTGCAAGTGGGAGTGACCAATTCTAGAATCCTGTCTAATAGCACTGGATACCTTAGACCAGTCCATGCCACCCGCTTCTGCAATCTTCGCCATTTCGTTCATAAAAACTACTTTGGTTGCTAGAAACGAATTGATAGTATATTTGGCAAGACTAGCTTCTCCAATACTACAATGTACTACACTGTTAAGTCCAGTCTGACTTATGCGTATAATACGTTCTGCCTCGTTCCTAAATGCCAGAGTTGATCCGCCGATGATAGCGAACCTGCCATGTAAGTAATCGTCATTGGCATTTGCCGCAGTTAAAAACTCAGGGGCATGTACTAAATTGATATACTGTTCCTGTAAGCGTTGATATACACTAGGAGGTGCAGTTACCTTGCTGATAATAACTCCATTGAAATCTACATAATCTAACTGTTCCAATACACTTTCCAATATACTAGTATCTGCTGTACCATCTGCACCCTGTGGACTAGGTACACAGACAAATACTGCATCAAAATCTTTGATGTCTGCGTATGTTGCATTCCAGCTTTTTGCAGGGTCAATGGCCAACAACTCTACGTCCTTATTGCCTCTCAAAGAGTTATGTATAGCTCCTCCAACAAAGCCCATACCAACTATTGCTATTTTTGTTCTCATTTTTTACTTTCTGATTCTGCTACACGTTTACGTAGACTTGAACTACTAAAACTATGATCTCGCCCATTGTAAACGATTTCTATTCCGCGATTTTTACAAATTTCTTTACCAGTAAATTCTTTATTGGCATACTCAACACCCAGTATCCTAACATCAATAGGTAGTATAAGCAACAGGTCTTCCAGATCTTTTTCTGTTTGATAGATAACAACTTCATCGACATTTCGATTCGTGCTTACTTGTATTTGTCGTTCAACAATACTTTGTATGGGAGGGTTTTTACTGTCAGGTCTATCAATAGTTGGATCTGTTTGTATAGCGGCAATAAGGTAATCGCAGTGATTTTTTGCTTCTGCTAGCATGGCTACATGGCCAGCATGAAATAAGTCAAAGGTACTAAAGGTTATGCCAACCTTTAATCCATCTTCTTTTAACTTTTTAATTTTGTTGAATATCATTTGTTTCTGGTCCAGCTGTAACTAATGCTTTAATTAAATTATAGTGATTATATGCTTCTTCTAGTGCTGGGTATTTAGTACGCAAATATTTCATTTCTTCTTCCTCTTGCATCTTTTTTGTCACCCAAGCGCCGATAACATTAATATCATAGGCTGAGCTATTACTAATTTGAACAGTATTGTCTATTCTCTGCCAAGTACTGCCAGTACTAACTTCAAAACATTTAGTAGCACCGTTCCATTGGACTGCACCGGTGATACTTGGTTGATTGTAACTAGTATCTATTTGATACCAACCTGGAGTAGATCCATAATTCTGTATTTTAATCATTTATAAATTTCCTTTGTCATTTCATCTAAACTACGATTTATTTCATTTCTATAAGGTAAACCATTGTATTTTTTAATAAAATGATTTTCTAATTCATTGATAAGGTGGTCAACATCTTCAAAGCCGGTTGCCTTTTTACGTTGTATCATATCCGGATATATTTCTCTAAAGCCTTGTAGCTTAGTAGAGTTAATACCCAGCTTGCCATTGTATTTGTCTTTGATAAGATTCTGAAACCAATTAAGCCTAGTATATGATAGAATTAGACCCGGAGTCCACTTCCACCATTGATATATTGCAGGCCTATTATGTAATAGATTATATTTGTCACAACCTATGTCATGTTCAAAGTCCTGTGCCAACCAAACACCGGGCTCACTATAATCTTCATTGGCTCTATACCAACGAACATCACTGTGACCAACAATTATTAATCCATCTGCACAGTCTGTAAACTTGATATGAGGAAGCATTCGAGGTCTATCAACCTGCGCTTGTTCTGAAATTAAGTCAGCATCATTGCGATAAAACTTTTCTAATTGAAAATCAATTAGATTGTACTTTACGCCCAGTATGTTACATACTGTAATGGCATAACTTACGTCATATATGTTATAATCTTTTTCATAGCGAACAATGTATACTTCAGGATCTGCACCTATATCCAAGTATGCTCTAAGTATAAGTTCACTGTCGGCACCACCACTGAAAAACACACAGGGTTTAAGACCGGGATAGTGATCCAGTGTACTTGCCGCTGCCTTGTGTAGTTCTTCTTTAAAGTTGCCAATGATTCCATTGAACCCACAGGCGTAACTGGTATTAAATGGCAAGTCACCGGTTTGTCTACCAAACACGGGTCCTGATCCATAACTCCACTTATACCAATTATTTTCGCTGGTCCACATGTTTATATGTTTTAAATATTATATCCCATACAGGGAAGAATAGTCCATAATTTTTATTAGGATGTCTATGATGTATTAGATGCCAGCGACCTGCTGTAAGCGGCGGCATATCTATGTTTTTGTTATGCTCTAAAGTTTCTTGAAAGAATGCCGCCCAGATATAATAGAATACTGCGATCCACCACTGTCCTGTTATCCAACTAAACAATATTGTGGGTATAACTTCAGTGACATATAAGTCCAGTGTGCTAGTCCAAGTGTCGTTAAACAAGAATAAATTATTCCAGTGCCAACCAGGCGATCCATGTCTAACTATGTAGCTATGGTGATCCCAGTGCCATTCCTTGATATATGGAGTTTTGTGTCCTATACGATGTACCCAGTATAATACAAATGTCCACAGAAAGAAATATACAATAATCATTTTAGATTATTTAACAAATCTTTCGCACTGAAGAAATTGTCAGTAAGACTAGCGGCTTGTTCTTTAAGTTGACGTAAACGAGTAGGATAATAATCCATGTGAGTTATAATAGCGCGACACAGGTCAGGACGATAAACATTATATGCGTCCCAGGACTCTGTCCATTCGCTCTTATATTTGAATACATCAAAATACATTTCGCTGTAGCTAAGTCTATCAGGTACCATGGGGATAGCATCTACCAGTGCTCCTTCATAGCAACCAATACCCAGCGTTTCTTGTAGGCTACAACTGAAAACCATCTTAGCTTGACCTAGCAATGTATGATATTGTTTCTTAGTCAACTGCTCGTCTTGACAAACAACAAATTCATATTGAGGCAAATGTGTTTTTAAGTCACGGAAGATTTCAACCTGTTTCTCTGGAGCAATACGATGCGGGAATAAAATAAGATTACGCTTATTTAAATTCTTAAATGGCTTTAAAGTATCTTCCATATAGTCCATGGGCCAACCAGTGCGTATAACTTTATCATCAGCTAGTTCTACATCCTCGTCATGAAACAAGTTATTAGAAAACATTTCAATGTGAAAGTCTGTGGCAAAGTAGTTGTGGTCAAATGCGTGGAAGAAACTCTTTTCAGCATTACGTACCCAGGGCTTATTGCCAACTAAGCGTCCTAGAAAGTCTTGTGGATCATAACTACCGGCATGCCATAAGCCATGCGTTGTTACTGGAATACCCAGTAACTCACTCATATATTTTAAGTTTACAATGCCTGGATGCCACGCATCAGTAAAAATAAAGTGGTCGCCAGCATTAATGGATCCCTCGCAAAATAATCTGCTAATCTGTTCAACTTGGCGAGACTTATAGATATTAGTGCCTCCAAAATTGAGAAAAGCACCAGGAGTGGTTGCACTAGGAATATCCGTAGGGCCTTCAATAACCACGACATTATGACCAGCTTTTTGTAAGAGTTTGGGTACATGAGTTTTCCATTGTCCTGTGTATCTAGTTTCAACTGACTCTAAATCTACTAAAAATATATTTGCCATTTATCACCACTTTATATAACCCCTGCTATAACCTGCAGGGCGGTCAAGGCCGTCAGCAAATGCTTGTTGCCACTCTGAGTCTCTATTATAACCTTTAGTCCAGAAACTGTCAACTACAATATCACCACTTTTAACCCACATGGCGGCATCTTGCATACAACGATAGAATCTATCTGTTCGCGGACTCGGAAATATCATAGTACAGGCTTTCCAAAGTAAATTACTGAAATCTGTACTAACTTGTTTTTGGCTTCCAAATACTACCAGTGCTTCATTATTTAGAATAGGTTTCTCAAAAACATCAGTCTTACTACTCAAGTCAATAACCGCATCAAACGTGCCTTCATAGTCTTGACATAAAACATCTCCCCAGAGTTCTTTATTACTGTTACCTACTACTGTAATATCGAACTCTAAATGATTGAGCAAGACGGTATTATATGCAACCCATGCGAGGAAACCACTGCCAAGTATTAGTAGCTTCTTACCTTCTCCGGCACGTTCAGCAAGTTCTCTAATAGGTTGCTGTACCACATTAATGCCGCAGGCTACTGGTTCTAAAATATATTTAGGATGCGCTTCGGGAACGACTACATATTCATTGGCTCTAACATTGTAAACATCTGCATAAGCAGGTTCACCTCGAGTAGCCACAATATCTCCTACCTGCGTCATACCAATATTTTTACCAACTTTGATTACGCGACCTAAACCTTCGTGTCCTTGCATATTAATAGGCAATGGACCAAAGTCACCGTTCATCATATCGATGTCACTACGGCATACACCGGTCATGATGCTTTCAACAGTAATCTCATAATCGCCACAATCTGGATTATCCCATGTAGTTTCTATAAAATTACCTTGTCCAGTTGTTTGTAGTATTCTTGTCATAGATTTTCTATTTGCCGGTGAATCCAAATGTCTTGAGCAAGTTGCTCAGCCCAGAACTCGTCATTATTTAGATTCTTAACTGCGTTTTCTATCATTGCTTGATATGCTTCTTCAGGGCACAGTCCTAGTACAAACTTGGCGGCACTGTTCTTCATGTCAAAGCTGATATAGACATCATCTGCCTTATCGTCTTTCCAATTAGCAGTCAGTACCCAAGTCGTATTACCATTCTTGAATTCAAACTCACAAAAGTCATCTACATCATAGACACCATTTTTATTGACAACTCCATAGTCCGTATCTGTAATAGACTCCAGAGAATGACGTTGAACTGCCGTAGCGTATAGTTTATTACCTTTTGTGTAATCTGTCAATGCCACATAATAACTTAACATGTGCGGCATTAAGTCACGGCTAACACCACCAAATGCCAGGTCTTTGGTAGTAAACCAACTACCTGGATTAGGGATACGATTTTTATTATTCCAAACTAGTCTAACAGTATTGCTTTGATCCGCAAGTAACTTGAACTGTTCAATGGTATCTCTATACTGATTATTCTTAACCATCATAAAACGAGTTTGGGGATAATCAATGCATAGTTGTTTCCATGCTTCACTGTTAGCAACACCGGGCTTTTCAACAAAAACTATCTTACTCTGCGCGGCAATTTTTCTTGCCAGTTTAATGTGTGTGAAGTTTGGTGTACAAATATTTACAGTGTCAAATTTACCATGTACACGGATTGCATCGTCTAGATTTGAAAAATCAGCTCCTTTAGATGCATCCATGTCCACAGTAACGACTTCATAACCAAGTTGGGTTAGTGCAGGCTTGTACACAGCCTGCCCAAAACCTAATCCAATTATCAGTGATTTCAAGATACAGCCTTTAACAATTCATCTACATCTTCTTCGGACCAGTCATCGATCTGTGCCGCGTCATTGTCACTGCCTAGGTCTGCTTCAAACAAATTGTTAAACGCATCAGCACTACTCTTAATAGTCTTTTTGCTGTTGAATTCTGCAATTAAGTTTTCTGCACGAGCTAGTTCTGTCATAGGTGTCTCTGATTCAAACACTCTATTAACCAGTTCAGTCATGTAAACAAGGTTCTTTGGAACCCAGTGACTAAACTCACCACCTTTGCTCTTTGTCCAAGTGCCTGGATCAGGCTTGTACATTTCACAGGCCGCATCAGTGAGCATGTTAGCACGTTGTACTGAATCCAAATGTTGATAAACATTATGACCCATTTGCAAGAAGTAACTAAAGCTATCCCAGCTAGTCTTACCTTCTTTGCCGATCTTGTTTAACATGCCAGGAGCATAGTAACAGACATCGCCCATAGTCATACGTTCGCCAACTGGACTGTTCCAGGGCCAGGGTGTTTTACTACCTGCAAGACGTTTGTCATCCAGTGCCTTATCCATGATGTAACTAAAGCGATTGTTACGATGAACGTGTTGCGTATATACCTGACCTTTGGCAGTTGCAATAAAAGGACTGGCACAGTCATAGGTCAATGTAATGTTAGGATTGACATGTTTACGCAGGTTACGTTGCATAGCAGTTGCCAGCACAGCCCACTCCAACTTACTTGTACCCAGGTAGTGAATAAGATCACGTCCTGGTTCAAGAAGTTTTTCATCACGCATAATGATCAGTCTACGAATTGCGAGATTTGCATCACGCATATTAAGACCTCCCATAGCCCAGCCTTCAAATTCATAGTGCTTGACTTTTTCGTACCAGATGTCTGCATCTGCTCCGTTCTGTCCTTGCAATACGTTCAAGAACTTTGTTTTACCTTTACGGTTACGTACAAAGTAGTCGTTATTGAACATAGTTGCATTGAGAGCATCACCGAAACTCTTCATTCCAGTCATCTCTCTGAACTTGCCTTCAGTTGCACGAGTTGGAATATCCAAGATCATCGAATAGTCAGCAGTTTCTTCTAGCCAGTTTAAGATACTGTCACGTACCTTATCTGCGTTACCTTTATAACCAGTGTCACCGCGCTGTTCATAAAAGTGTTCCCAGTCAAACTTGATCTGTCCATTACCAATCTGGAATCCGCCTGAGTCACCTAGAATCATAGTATCTTTACGATTCCTACGATGAATCATGCTTTCTTCTGTCTTGCTTTTATCCACATCAAGTTGCGCATGGCCTGCAGAATACAATGCCCAGGGGTAATAGTAGTATGCCTGTTCCTTGTTAAGGAAGTTCATACCTTCAATACCATTTTCAAACTCAGCAGGGATACGATCTTTGGTGACGTATTCTCCGTGATGTTGTTTGCTTACATAAGCATTGTAAAAACTACTGATACTGGGAAGAAACACAGCATAATCTTTGTTCCTTTCCCACAAGTCGACTCTTGTCTTTTTAGATAGCATGGTATCCAGTTTCTTTATTATAGTTGCAAGATGCAGCCACTTCTGGCCACTTACTATTGTAAAGACCCACGTGGATCTTTAATTTTTTAGGTGTACGATCACCTGTGATCTGCACATTCACGTCATAGGTAAAGCTAAATTCCTTTAGTACCATTTCTGTGATTTCAAATCCATGTATCCAATTATCTTTTCTAAGATCATTGAGATATGCACTGAACATATCTGCGGCTAAGTGCCCCAGGCCGTCTTGTAAAAGACCATCATACATTTCTGCAATTTTTAGCAGATCGTACTTGACATCGTTGATATTGATCAACGCACGACTTACGTTATGATAGGAATTGTTGTTCCTATTACGTGGTCGATTATTAGAATTGAATGTAGCATCCATTTTCACCATCCTCACTTACTTCTAAGGTAACTGCCCTGCCGGGATAGCGGGCATTAATTTTTTCATACAGATCTTCTGCAATCATTTCACAGCTTTTATAATCTAATTGTAACACAGCTTCACTGCCGTTGTAAAGACTTTCGAGCCATCTCTTAAATTGAATAAACTCAATGTCTCTGTCATTATGGGTAACACTGATGCTAACCTTAAAGTGAAAGATATGACGATGAGGGTAACCTAAGAAACTGACATCGTATTCATCACCTGTTGCCAGATTAGGATCAGTTAGCGCCGCAGGATACTTGTGTATACCTTCTTTGCGAAACGTAACCCATATCATTTTATTACTCATTATAAATCCTCTATGCTTGGATATTTAGGTATAGCTGGAATAGCTCGCTCTACTTCTTCTACCGTGCCCATGTCAAAAGACATTGGTTTCTTAACGGCAGGAGCCACTGCGGTTTCTTTTGTTAGCTGAACCTTGACCACAGGTTCTTCAGTGGCAGGAGTAAATGCTGGCAGTGTATAATCATCCTTTTTGGATCGTGCGGGATCTGCATATTTCTCATGCAGGTTCCACAGCTTCCAATCCATTTTTTCTAAGTATGAGTTAATTTTTTTTAATTCGATTAACATCATATTAATTTGATCATCTCTTGTCATCATTCCTCCGTAGAGTTATTGATAGAATTGTCGATCTCTTTGAAACTGTAACCATTTTCTTCACCGATTAAACGAACCATGTTCATAATCATCCAAAGTTTCCAATCAACCTGATGCATATATTGATTGAGAATGTTTACCTTTTCATTTAACTTGACTAAGTTATCAGAATCTAAACCAGGCTTACCGGTCTCTGCACTGGATGTTGGTGCCTCAGAAGCTTCTTCCTTCTTCTTAACAGGCATAAGTTTCTTAGTTGCCATTTTTACCTCGTATGTCCAGGGAGAATATAGTTATACACACCGATGCCACTGTCGATGGTAATCATACAAGCTACTTGACTGAAGTGAACAGTGCACTCACCGCTCATACCAAGTTTAAGAATACTCAAAAACTTGTCAATAGGCCAAGCATAGCCTTCTTTCATAGTACCAGTAACACCTTCAGCAAATGTCATTTTACCAAAGTGACTGCCACCTACGTCACTGCCAAATACGAAAACTAAATTGCCGTTCTCTGTTTTAACTGTGAATGTTGGTTCAATGCTAGCATAGATACCAGCCTTTTGTGCCATTTCACTGACTTTACTTTTCTTTGGCTCAAACTCAACTTCCCACTTACTACCTTTAAAGCGGCTAGTAGTTAGTTGTGTGTCAATGATTTCTTTGCTCATTAAACGATAACGGTCATTGTTACCGTCTGCGTCTTTGAATACCAAGTAGTCAGGAATAGTTTCACCATTTTTATCCACTGTGGATACTTCTACTTCGGAACCCTCTTTGTTGTAGAGTCCTACGATACCATTTAAGAAACCAAGATTGCCTAATCCCAGTTCGCCTTCCAGTTCAGGCAATGGCTTTGTTAGTTTTGCTTCCAAAACTACGTTACGTTTGTCATCACAGGTCCAGACTTCTGTGGCACTTGCATCACCGGATAGTTTTGCAAGTTCAAAGAAGCCAAGGCTGGCTGTATGTCGCACGATATCAAAAATTGCGTCTTTCAAATTAATTCTCCTTTAAGAGATTATAGTATATTTAGACAGGATTGTCTAGTGTCTGCGTAGCCAATGTTACCAAAACATAAGCCGGACATTTTTGTGTAAGATATTTAGTTTAGCCAAACAAACTTTCAAAGGTATTTTTCTGTTCGCTGGCTCTAATATCCCAGTCAAGAACACCAATTAAGTTATCCACCTTGTTATCAATAATAGTTGATTCCATGGCGGCATCATCAAATGGCATTTCTTTGGTAAACCATTCTGGCAATCTCATCTCATCGATGGGATATGCAATACTGGTTATTCCCATTGGATTTGGTTTAAGTTTACAAACGATAACTTTCATACCGTCTACAATATCCATACTGCGGAAGTCGCCGTATGCTTTCTTAAATCTATTCCAATTGATAGCTGCCATAGCATGTCCAACTCCACACTTACCAGTCTTTGCAAAGACTTCGGTGTGCTTGGTTAAGTTGTTAACACGCTTGGGAGTACCTTTTTCATAGCCAGGACGTTCTTTGAACTTAGTTCTAAATTCATTGATAGAAGTATTTACTTCATTGACGCCTTCGCCCTGTAGTACTTGCAATAGAATCTTTTCCAAGAAACGTTGCATGTATTCTGGAGTATCTGCTCGCTTAAGGTCAAGACCCATGGCCTTAACTTCACCGGGTTCACCATCCTTGTCCTTGCGTTTGCCTTCTTTATCATAGATAAGAACAGCATATCGCTTTTTAGTAATGAACAAGCCTTTACTGGCAACAACTTCTCGACCAGCTTTAATAATCTCACCCAGGTTTGCCGGAGCATTAAATGCTGTATTCATAAACAATGGGAAACTATCGTTTACCTGTTCAGCCACAGCATCATATAACTCAATAACCTTGTCCTTACCCCACTCAAACTCACCACTTTCAATTTGTTTCTTAAAAATAGGGTAAGCACTAAAGTAACAGGAGTCAGTATCACCATAGATAATACTTTGACCTAAGTGATCGTATTCCCCAGTGAATATTACATTAACCTGACTGGCCATGTGTTTGGCAACACAGCGACCTGTTAGCGTTGTACTCTGTCCTAAGCGTTGGTCAAAGAACCTACTACCTGCATTAAGCAAAGCGCCATACAAACTGTTCAAATTAATCTTTTTAACTAACTGTCGTTTGTCCCAGTACTCGAACATATCACTGCCATAGGCTTCTTTGGCTTTGGCCTGTAGTTCTTTACGTTCGGCATACCAGCGAGTCAGTAAGCCAGGAATAATACCCTGCTGTTCATAACTAAACACTGTGCCATTGGCACTTACAATCCAGGGATTGCCGCTTAGGAAGATTAAGTTATATGCTTCTGCCGCAGACATTTCTACACTGCGTCCATCTTCCCAGTCTATGATAACATCATAGCCTCGATCCTTGCGCATGATAGCTTCGTATTCATAGACAGCAAATTTGCCGTCCCAGAAATCTGCAAAGCCATTACCGGCAGCCAGCCAAGCAGTTAGTTCCTGCTTTGTCTGTACATGGCGCACCTGTCCAATAATAGACTCAGTACTCATGTTAAGAGCACGTAGCAAACTAGGATACAAACTGTTCAAGTCCATTGAACCAATCCAGTCATGCATACCTTTCTTTGGGTAAGCAACATACGCACCAGCCGCTTGTGTTTCACTGTCAGCGCCACGCTTCTTATCAGGAACAATAAGTCCCCTTGCGTGTGCCTCATTTACAATAGCTTGGTCAGTCATAGCCACCGCCCCCATTGTTGTGCGTAGTGTAACTGTGTTTGCATGTGCCAAGACGTTAACTAAGTCAATGTACTGTAGCTTGGCATCCATCTTGTACAGCAACATAGTATCTTGTCTGTTATAAGCAATGAACTTTTCAAAGTCATTGTTATACAGTTGATCCAATGTACCTTCGTATTGTACTTTGTTTTCACCCAGCTCGATCTCACCTACATAATCTAGTCGATATGTATGAAGTTCGTGATAGGTATACTTACGATATAAGTCAAGATAGTCTAAGTGAACACGACCAATAAAGTCATATGTTTCACTGATCTTGCCATACTTCTCAAACTCTCTGCGAACTGGTTTGGCATTCCACAAGCAGAATCTACGGCAGTGATCTGCACCCATTAACCTTGCTATACGATTAACTGTGTAGGGAACGTCATAGCCTTCACTGTTCCAACCACTGATAATGTCAGCATCATCCAGAATAGTTAGGAACATATCCAGCATGTCTACTTCACTGTCACAGAGAATAGTATTCTCAAAACGTGCGGCAATATCAGCTGCCTGTTCCCTGGGCATTTTTTCTGGCTTAATAACTAATGTGATTAGTTTATCCAACCAACCGCAGTGTACAGATATGGCAGTAATAGGATTGAAAGGATCACTAGGATCAGCAAAGCCTTTCTTTAGATCAAAGGCAACTTCAATATCGAAGAACGCTTTGTTTAGTTCAGGCGCATCTGAATTTAAGTAGTTTGTTTCCAGACAACGATTAAGTGGCTTGAGATCACTTTCATATAGACGCTTATGTCCATATACTCGCTTTTCTTTGTCAAATGCTTTATTAGTGGCAACGGCAACTTTGCTAAGTCGCTCACCGCCAATTGACTTGTATTGCCCTTTGGGATCTTGATAGTAGAAGACATAATGTGCTGGAAAGGTTTTAAACTTTCTAACTCCATCTACTCGTTCTACTACATTGATCAGGTCTTTTTCTTTTACGTAAATTGCGTCAATGTAGCTCATAGTATATTATATATTCCTGCAATATAGATTATTGTGATTATAAGTTCAACAACGAACAAGCTCCATTTGCGCCATATATAACCAAGTATCATCCAACCTAGATTTCCTAAAAAACTTAACCAAATGTTTAAAGGGTAAACATTATAGCTGGTTAGAGCGACCCCCACAATCAAGACGACTGTGCAGAGCCACTCAAACCAGAACTGCCAAGTTTGTTCTTTTAGGAATTTAATCAACGATGACCTGCAATTTCCAATACTTCTTCAACTTCTGTGAATGCTTCTTGCTCTTTGGCAAACTCATTCTTAAAAGCGATCTTCATAGCTTTTTTAAGTACGCTGGGTTTGATATCGATTTCTTCGGCGATACTTTTGATAGTATCATTCAAACCTTCATTGAGTGCATTGACTTCACTCATTACTTGAATGCCTTCGGCAAACAGTTTTTTAATTTTGGCTTTCTCATCGCCACTGAACATACGCGGGTCCATAGTAACTCCTTTGTTAAGTTAGACTATTATAGACTAACTGCTCTGTGAAGTCAAGGTGTTTGAGTGAATAATTCGATTTCTTTTTGGCGTTGTTTAGCCATTGTGTCTGATCTGCGACCAGATTGGATAACCCATCTAGCTAGTTCAGTGGGTACAGATTCAAATTCATTTTTGTTGATAACCTTGAGTAGTGTACTGTTTTTAAATACATCTACTCCTAGATTATCAATGAATTCTTCTAGCGCCAGGATTTGATTTTTATTGAGTGTTGTTTTAACTAACTCTTTTAATATTTGTTTTGAAGTCATTAACCACGTTGTTTAAGTATTGATGTCAACATCCATGCATGTTTTGCATGTGCATCTTGACGATCTGCCATTAAGTTAGCCAATGCGTAGTTACCTGCGGCTTCAGCTAGTCTATAACATTCAACTATGCTTGCCAGTACTACTGCATTATCTGCCAACAATTTTTCCATCATAGAACGTGCTGTGGGCATTTCTATTTGATCTTCTAGATCTGTTAACTGACTAAATCTAGAAAAGCTACCAGGAGCGTATGCACCCAATGTACGAACACGTTCTGCTATTGTATCTACGCTACCGTAAACTTCTTCATATACTGTGCCAAAGAAGCTGTGGTACTGTGGAAAGTCGGGACCTTCTACGTTCCAGTGAAAGTTTTGTGCCTTTAAACTAAAAGCATACTCGTTTGCTAGAACCTTTTTAAGTGCCTGTACTAATTCATCCATGTTAATCTCCTCGGTTATAATATTTACTTCTGACATAGATCAACATCCAATACTTTATACTGTCCCATACTTCTTACTTACGGCTTTCTGCCACGAATCGTAGAGTTTCAATCCACTCACGAACTTTCTTAGGACGACCACGACCACGCTTAGGTGCATTTGCATCTGGTAGTGGGTTCTTACGAGGACGACCACGGCCTTTCTTAGGAGCATTTTCATCAGGTAGCGGACGAGTACGTGGGCGACCACGACCACGCTTTTCTGCAGGCTCACTGGCAGGAGCTACACGCTTTTTCTTACCTGGCTTTTCATTACCATGTTCGTCGTAGTTGTCATCATCGTCATCTACTTTATCATTTCTATAACCGTACTTCTTGCCAACGTTACGTTCGCTTTCTGGATCTTTGGCATTTTTACTCATTGCACCTTGCATACCTTTGAGCAAGTTCATGTCAAGAGCTTCCTCTAAACTGCCCAATGTGCTTTCAGTGACATACTGATGTGCATCTTGTTCGAAACGTTGTGTAACCCAATCAAAAGGATCAGCGTCACGTGCTTTGGCAACACCATAAGGCATTTCACCATGATCACTATAATAATCAAACAATGCATGATATAGATCACTGTCTAAGTCATGTCCGTTCATAAAGTTTTTAACTTCATGTTTGAAACGATTAGTAATGTGCTGTAATGTTTCTGTGTTTTCCACCATGTGCATACCAGCGCTCTCACCCATGCCAGGTTGACCAATACGTTGAGCGGCAGCTTGTGACATTTCAGGACCACGATTTCTAGACAGCATATTAGCCATAGGCTGCATTAGTTTATGGAATCCAACTGGATCTGCTAGTGCATGTAAGAACTGTTCTTGTTGTCCGTTTTGTAGAGCACGTTTGTATAATCCATAGATGAACCTTGCTTCTGGGTGTTCCAGGGTAACAGGTTCATTGCCCAGCATAATTTCAGCATCACCACCAGCTGTAGCCGCTTGAGCAATATTTTTTAGGTTGTTTGCACCGCCTAAAATGGGACTTTCGAAAAGTTCAAATAATTTCATGTTCGTTACCTTTGTTTATTCTTGATTAGATCCGTGCTCTAATACATTTAACTTATCTTTTTTAGCTTTAAGTTCTTCTGATTCTTTTTTTGCTCGCTTACGAGTCATGGCCATGTTGCGTTTCATGGGTACTGCAAATATATTGCCTGCAGGTGCAGTAGCAAAACCACCACTGCTGATACCACCTACGCTGCCATCTTCGCTGATAAGTTCTTTAATTTTCATAGTTATATTTATGTGAATTTATTCGATTTAATTATTTAGAACTAGAGGCTACATCGTCAAGCAACGGTCCTTTTTCAATAATGTTTCTAACATAGCTAGACCCATCTTCTTTGAATTCATTTTTAGCTCTAACAGTAATTAATACCTTGCCTGAGTTAGCATCTTTGATCTGTAGCTCAGGCATAGCTTTATTGCCTACATATTCAGAAGTCAGGTCTATCTGTCGTAACTTGCTTTCAAGTGCATTGAAACGCAGTATTTTGTACTTGCCTTTGCTACCCAACTGTACTATACTAACGCCTGGGTCATTTAATGTAGCGAAGTATGTAATTGCATCCGCAACATTTTTAATTAAATCGTATTCTTTAACATCGTCATCGCCTTCGACTTGCATAGCAATATAGTCTGCAATTTTAGCGTACATAGCACCCAGTGCTTCTACAGGATTTTCATTGTACATTTCAGTATAATGTGACTCTAGTGCATCTACATTAATACCAAACATACTCCACAGTTTCTTCATACTGGCAAACTCTATACCACCTACTTGTCCGAACTGCTTTACAGGTCCAACTTTAAGGCTGATAGACAACTTACCACGTTTCATTTGTTTAGTTTTGTGATCTAATATTTCCAGCTCAATGTCTGTTTTACGTTCTGTTTCGCCGCTGACACCATCGCTGACAACACGAATAACGTCTGCTTTACCGTTAGTGTAGAAGTATCTACTATAACGTGTAGCGTGGCTACTGTTAATATAAGAAGTTGCACTGTCAACTAACTCCTGGAAATCAGGATGTTGCTTGGGATCTGTTAATGCGGCATAGGGTGCAGATTTTAATCTTAGCACAAACGTGATATGATCTGCAATTTTACTGCCTGAATCTTTGACGTCAATACTGTATTCGTCGGTGTTACTTTGCTTTAAGTTATAGATTACGTTCCAGACGTCGTTAGTTGCAACCGTTCCAATACCAGTGCCAGTTTCTCTGGCAGTAAACTTAGCAAACATTGCGGCACCTAAAATGCCCTCTGCAATCTCGCCTCTGTTGGCTGTAGGGTTTACAAAACTCTTTTCAATAGCACCTTTTGTACCTACAATGGTAAACATATTGTTCTTACTATCAATCATATTGATAATGTCAGAACCTGTACCCACAGTTAATGTTCTACCTTCAATTTTATTTTTGCCGGCGGCTACTTTAATCTCACCACTGAGATCAACGCCTATTTCTGCAGCCACTGTCTTTAACTTTTGGCCAGGCGCACCGTCACTGATTAATAGCGTATAACCAACGGGTTTATCAAACACACTGGCTTCATTGAGTTGTATAAGTTCTAAAATCTTCATAATAGTTTATTTACCTTCGGTCTTACTTTTACAACCTTCCCAGAAGCTGGGATGTGTACCACTTCCAGGACAATCGTATTCATCGTCTATGCCTTTTTCACTGGCCCAGCGATATCCAGCTATATGCCCACTACAATCTTTGGTGCAACGATAACCTTTATATGTAAACCCAGCTGGCGCTTCTGCGATGTCTTTGATTTTCATGAGTTACGTCCCATCAATGCCATAATACTGGCATACTTGTTATGTCTATCATCTAGGCCTTTTAATCCAGAATTGATAGGTTTAGTTACTTGTGCGGTATCATTAAAATTACTAACTTTAGGTGCCACTTGATTTTGCCAAAACCATACTGCTACTTTAGCGGCAACATCTGGACGTTCAACTAGTTCTGGTTGTGCCTCCAGTGGCAAACCCAGTGCCTGTCCAGCACGTTTATAATTGTCTCTGCCAGTAAGTTGTATATAACCTCTGCCGTGATACTTAGCACCATCGCCTACTTGTTTGTTGCCTAAAATCTTTGCTTTACGTGGATTGTGTTTAGGGTCGTATTTTTTAAAATCCAGTCTACCACCAAATTCTTTTAAGCTGGTAAAGTTAGCAGTTTCATGAGCGCATTGTGCCACAAACTGTGCTAGCTCTTTGCCCTTCATACCTGCCGCTTGTGCTGTTCTTATTAGTATCTTTGCTTCTGGTTTTAATATAAGTTTAGTGGCATATTCAGCATTGCCCTGAACTTGTTGTGTTATTGCTGGCTTTTGTTGTGGAGCAGATTTAGCGTCTGCTGCCTGTGGAGATAATGCGGCTGCACCTAATGCGGCACCCGCCACCCAGTCCTTCCAGCCTTCTTCCAAATCTTCAAGTATTTCAGATTCGTTTTTAGCACGGCCGCTTTTCATGTTAGCGCACCAGTGATACATTTTGGCTTTCTCACCTGATGCGTTTTTAGCTCGTTGTCGTAGATCTGTAACTGATCCTGAACAGCTTGCACCCGCACGTTTAACACGTCCAGGTCTGCTTTTACCTTTTACCTTACCATCTGCAAAGTTTTCTACTACAGCAACCGCTTCACGTAGTGCAGATTTAGATTGTGTTTTTTCCAGACTATTACCACCTTCCATGACGGCAAGCTCGTAGTCAGTAAATGTACTTTCTACTTTTACTTCAGTGCTCACATATCCTGGAATAAACTCGCTGGCTTTCATGCATTTTCCTGACCACTGATGGCGCTTCTTGTATTAACGTCTGTGCGTTCGTAACTTCCACTGTCGCTGATGTTTTTGCCTGTAACACCCATTAATTTGTCTGCACGGGCAATGGTTTCCACATCTGCATCTGTGTAACCTACTAGGCCGACATTTTCTGACCAAGCACTTTCCTGTGCAAAATCTTCGGCGCTTTGATCTGCTGCCGCCGCAGCCAGTGCAACACTGTATCTATACTGCATATATACGTCAGTGTTTCTTAGTTGATCGATAACTCTAGCATTAGGTATAGCCGCTGATACCTCACCGGATAATGGTCTAGCAGTACCATAATTCTTTTGGGACTT
>JACCED012108880.1_pt1 | contig 17975 bp, 14 predicted proteins | sample 7455021 | NCBI WGS metagenome assembly JACCED01 (sample SAMN15323456, study PRJNA562643) | freshwater metagenome | isolation source: river surface water | place: USA:Blue River Watershed | collected 2017-08-19 | reverse complement strand
TTGTTCGAGCATCTTGTGGGTGAGATCCCATTCCGTGCGGATTTGGGATACGAAACGCGTGCGCAATGCGGGGTCGTCCACCAAGTTGGCGTACGCTTCCATCAGCTCGGAGTCCGCGCTTGCGAGCGAACTGTCTACATTGGTCAAAACGTAGCGCCAAAACGGCCACGCGCGGAATTGACCGGCAAGCAGGGAGAGATCATCCGAATGCAGCGAATGAAGGGCCGTGCCCATTCCGTACCAACCGGGCACGTAGAAGCGGGCTAGGCTCCAAGAAAAAACCCACGGGATGGCCCGGAGCTCTGCGAGACTTGGTTTACCGCTACGCCGTGAAGGACGCGATCCGATGCGGCTGTTTTCGAGCGCGTCAATCGGGGTCGCCTGACGGTAGAACGAGAGAAAGCCCTCTGCGTCGAGGAGAGAGCGGTATCCCACGCGGCTTGCAGCGGCGAGCCGCTCCATGATGGGAGCGAACCTCGCGTCTTCATTGGACGCGCGTGCGTGGCGAGCAGTGGTTTCGGTCACTCCAGCGAGAAGCAGTTCGAGATTATGGGTCGCCGTCGAGGGGTTTGCGTATTTTTGTGCGATGGTTTCCCCCTGCTCGGTGAGCCGCATGTGGCCCGTAAGCGAACCGTGCGGGAGCGCTTCAAGGAAACGGTGTGTCGGTCCTGCACCGCGGCTCACGGTGCCGCCTCGGCCGTGGAAGAAGCGCAATTCCACGCCGGAATCGCGGCCAACTTGTGCCAGGCAGCCCTGGCTTTTCTGGAGCGCCCACTGGCTTGCGAGAATTCCGCCGTCCTTGTTGCTGTCGCTATAGCCCACCATGACTTGCTGCAGCAGTTCGCCCGGCCGGCCCGATTGTTTCGCGTGGAACGCGAGGCTGGCGCGCGTGACGGGTTGTTCCAGGAACGCGCGCAACATGGTCGGCGCACCCTCAAGGTCCTCGATCGTTTCAAACAGCGGCACCACGGGCAGCAAGCAGACGATTCCCTCCGGATAAGCGCGCAGCAGGCCCGCCTCGCGGGCGAGTAGATAAACCACCAGTAGATCCGACAGCCGTCGCGTCATGCTCACAATGAGCGCCCCGACGCCGCGTTCGCCAAATTTCACGATGTGATCCGCGAGCACGCGGTAGCACCCGAGCACCGCATCGGCTTCGGGCCCCGCAGAGGCCGACGGATGCAAGAACGGGCGCGGTGAGCGAAGTTCTTTTTCGAGAAAACGAAGCCGTTCCATTTCCGACCAGTCTTCCCAGTCATCGGCGGAAAGACTGCTCGCACCGAGGAGTTGAGTGAGCGCCTTGGCGTGAAAAACGGAGTTCTGGCGGATATCAAGCTGTGCGAGGTGAAACCCGAAAACCTCAATGCCGCGACGTGTGGCGGAAACATCGGAATCCACAAGACGCCGTCCACCGACCTGCTCCAGCGATTGCGAGAGCACGTCAAGATCGGCGAGCAGTTCGTGCGGGTGCGCGTATTTGCCGGCACCTTCGCTCAGTTGCGCAAGCCGCCCTGAGGTCTGTTCGAGAGGGAGGCGGGCGGCCATCAGCTCGACGCAGCGGCGCCAGGGTTCGTCCTTGTGAGAGACGGGAGGCACGTCTGCGCCTAGCGCCGTTTCATGGGCTTCAATGGCGTCCAGCAGAGCCTGCGGCGGCGCCTGCATCCACGAGGTTAACGAAAGCGATGTGGAGAGGTTTGTGAGAAGGTTGTACGCCACAAGCAGGGCGTTTACCCGCAGGCGTTCGAGCGTTTCTGCTGTGACATCCGCAGTCACTCCGGGGTGTCCGTCCCGATCCCCCCCGACCCACGTGCCGAAACGAATGCGCGGCAAAACGCCGGGCTCGCGCAGTAGCTCGACGTCGAAACCCGCTTCAATCCACGCCTGCCTGAGCCTCTCGTCGAGTGCGGGGAGAACCGAGGGAAACACTTCGCGCAAGTAGTGCAGCACGTTGCGGCGCTCATCGGTGAGCGTCGGTTTTTCCAAAATGATTTCACCCGTCCTCCAAAGACGCTCCAGAACCGCTTTTACTTCCTTCCGCAGCACGCGCGACTGCGAGTTGGAGAGTTCCTGCCTGGAGGCGCGTTCCAGCAAACCGAATAGCACGCGGTGCTGGTCCAGAACCGAAAGGCGCTTCGCCTCGGTTGGATGAGCCGTCAGCACGGGCTCTACACGGATGCGTTTCATTGCGGAAACAATCTCCTGCGCCGAGAAGCCTTGCTCAACGAGCTTGCCGATTTGATCGCCCCAGGTTCCGGGCTCCGCGCCATGGCCGTATTCGCGCAGGACCCTAGTCTGGCCGGAGGCGTTTTCCTCGACCATGTTCAAGAGCTGGAATGCAACGGAAAGCGCAAGCTCCAGTCGAGGAGGCGTTTGCGTCTGTGACTTTATGGCGCCCCGCCAGGGGAGGTGTCCCGCAAGCTCGCCAAGTCCCATTTCCTCAAGCACCTCGGCGAAACAATCCATGAGGTAATTCAGGTCGCGCTCCATTCGCGCGAAGCCCAGTTGCACAAAATCGGGCTGGTCGACTTTCATCGAGTTCGCACTCTGCCCATTGGGACAGTCCGCGCAAAGCACGAAATGTCTGCGAAGGCCGAATTTTGCTCGTTCTGCGAGTTTGGCGCTGTCGAGGTCCCGAGTGCGCCGCTAGTGCACTGCCATGCGCGCTGCAGCTTCGGGTGAAGTCGCGCACAGCACTTCCACGGCATCCCCACCGCTGAGGGCCAGCCTGTTGCGGACGGTCGAGATTGCGAGTTCGGGTGTGTTGCAATCCTCGCTCAGGTGCCCGAGCACGGCCCTCCGCAGGTTGCCGCCGACCATCTCTGCCAGCAGCTCCGCCGCTGCTGTGTTTGAGAGGTGTCCGTGCCGCGACATGATGCGCTGTTTCACAGCCCAAGGCCGGCGGGTGTCGTTTTGCAGCATTTTTTCATCGTGGTTCGTCTCGATCACTAGAGTGTGAACAGAGCGGACGCGTTCGGTCACCATGCGGGTGGCAAAGCCCAGATCAGTGAGAAAACCGATCTCACGCGCCGAGTGCCTCAGGACGTAGCCCACGGGCTCAGCGGCGTCGTGCGGGATGGAAAAACTGTGGATTTCGAGATCCCCGATGGGAAAAGCGGAACCCGTGGCGAAGATTTTCCAAGCGGCGTTTTTGACGGTCTTGGAGAGCGCTTCAGCGGTCAGGCGGTTTGCGTACACGGGGGTTTTGAAGCGCCTGGACCAGACATCGAGGCCGCAGGAATGGTCGGAATGTTCGTGCGTGAGGATGATGCCGTCGATCTGTTCCGGCGCGACGCCCACCTCGGCGAGTCGCTGAGTGATGCGGCGCGTGCTGAAGCCAGCATCGATGAGGATCCGCGTGTTTGGCGTTTCCACAAGAGAACAGTTGCCGGAGCTGCCGCTGCCGAGAACCGTGAGATGGAAAGTTGAGTCTGATGTTTGGGCTGCGATGGCTTCCATCAGGAGGCCTCCCCACGTTTTGTCCCCGCGTTTTTGGCTTTGACGAGGTGACTGTATTGGTTCCCCCATTCTTCGGGGAGGCGCACGGGCCTGCCGGCTGGCATTTGGACGAGCGCCAGCATCTGCCGCGCGCACACCATGAGAGCGGAATCGCTAGTCCTGCGGACTTCAAACGCGCACCAGAATCGTGTCCTGTCCAGCGATTCGAGCCAGCCGTCAATCACGAGCTTATCCCCAAGGCCTGCGGGTTTTCGGTAGTCGATTTCTGTGCGCGCGACCACGGGAAAAAGCTGTGACTTTGCCATTTCAACTAAACCCATCCCAAGCTGCTCGGCGAGGAGGGTGCGCGCAGTTTCAATAAAACGCAGGTAAGCGAGGTTGTGCACAACGGCCGCGCAGTCCGTGTCGAAGAACATCACCTGGACTTCGGTTTGTATCCGGGGTGTTCTGGCGTCGAGGGGCTCGGGGTGCGGGGTCATTGGCGGGCAGGTACGGACTATAGAGTGCTGATGCTGACCGGACTTTTGCGGGGTGGAATGAACGGGGTGTGGAAGCGTCCGACGGGCTGAATTACTGGCGCTCGTATTCACCCTTGCCCACCCGTTTGTAAACCTTGAAGCCGGCGCTTCGAGCGTCCGCCACGGACAGCGGCTTCAGGATTTTTGGTGTCGAAAAAGAACTGATGAGTTTGCGCACCGGCTTGCGGCACAGCGGGCAGTTTTCCAAAGGCGGCGCGCTCACAGGACGCGTGAGTGAAAAGCCCCCCTTGCAAATCCGGCAGTCCCCCGAACACGGTTCGTACTCGTAAGTAGGCATGTCCGGGAGGCTAGCACGATCCCGAGCCGATGTAATGCTGCCATTGCTCCGGCAGCGGCGCTTTTTCGATGGCATCCGCGATGCGCCCCTCCGCTTCCGGCGCGAAAGTGGTGGAGGTGCCATACACCATAATGGCGTCCGCGGAACCCTCCACGCGCAAAGCGTGCGCAACGCCTGCAGGAATCACGATCCCTGCATGCTGCGCGCCGCCGCTATCGTCGCCTTCGAGAAAAAAGTGCATGACGCGCCGCTCAAGCCCGGCGCGCTCGTCGACAAGAATCATTTCGACGTTGCTTTGGATGAAAAACATCACGTCCCACTGCTCTTGTGAATAGGGGCGTTCTGAAACGGGCGCTGGTGTCGGGCCGTACAGTTTTTGGAACCAGGCCTCTGGCGTGTGTCCGGCTGGAATGTGCGGCGGGTGGATGTGAAAGCCTTTCGCGGTCCCGGCGAACATGCGAGCGGTGGCCCATTGGCGAGGCCACAAGCCCAGCTGCCCGAGTGCACCCTGTCCTTCACGTGCGAATTCTCCGAAAAAACCGCGGTGCCGCTGGCGGAACACGCGGCGCGGAACAAACTCCACCCCGGGAATCCAACCCGGAGCGAGTACGGACCGTTCGGTGGACAGAATCTCGCCGACGCTGAGGCCGGCCCCGGAAAGACGCTCAAGTGGGCTTGCTGAGCTGTAGTCACGCTGCGAAAGCGCGGCATGTGCGCCCGGTTTGAGTCCGATCCAAGAGTCCATAAGTCGATTCCGTTAATTACTCCACATCGTGCAGGAGGCTTTTCCGGTAGGAAAGAATCCTTTTCGGGACGGAAAGCATCCCTCAACCGTTTCCTGCCCCTGCGGAGGGAACGGGCTCTTCGATGGCACTGAGCTTTTCTGCCGCACATACACGGATGGCTGCCGCAACGGCGCCCGCCATCTCCTCTAAATCGGTTTCTGACACACAAAAGGGGGGCATCAGGACGATGGTGTCGCGGATCGGACGGGTGAGCAGACCAAACGCGCGTGCCGCCACGCAGATCCGGCTCCCCATGCGAAGCGCCGTATCGAAGGGGCGGCCGTCGGGCATTCGTACCTCGACGCCCGCCATCAGGCCGCATTTGCGAATTCCGTAAACCTCCGGGAGGGGTGCGAGATGTCGTTCCAGAGCCGAGTGGAAAGCGGGAATGAGCTTCGACTGAAGTCGGGACAGGACTTTTTCCTCGCGGAAAATCGCGAGATTTTCGAGCGCGACTGCACAGCCCAGAGCATTGCCGCAGTAGGAATGGCCGTAGTATAGCGTGCGCTCGGGGCCGCCCGTGAATGCGTTGAAAATGGACTGCCTTGTGAGAGTCGCTGCAAGAGGCAGGTAACCGCCGGTGAGCCCCTTGGCGAGCGCCACAAAATCCGGCACCACGCCCTCCTGTTCACAGGCGAAAAGCGTGCCGGTCCGGCCGAACCCCGTGAGGACTTCGTCTGCAATCAGGAAAACGCCTTGCGCGTCGCACCAAGAGCGGACCTTCGCCAGAAGGCCTTTCGGCCAGACAAACATCTGGTTCGCCCCTTGCACGAGCGGCTCGATGACCACAGCGGCGATCTCCTGCGCGGACAGTTTTTGGAGCGCTTCAAAATCAGCGACGCGCTGCACGGGAAACTGCCAGGCGGCGAAACGATCGTGAAAAAGCGGGATCCCTCCAAGTGCCGAGGCGCCCATGGTGTCGCCGTGATAAGCGCCGTGAAAAGCGACGAAGCGCGAACGGCGTGCTTCGCCTGAGAGTTGCCAGAATTGGGCTGCCATTTTGAGCGCCACCTCGATGGCGGTGGAGCCGTTGTCGGAAAGAAACACGCGCTCGAGTGTTCCGGCGGGCCAGAGCGCGGCGAGTTCTGCACAGAGTTGAGAGGCGAGCGGGTTGGAGAAGCCTAGAAACGAGGTGTGCGCGACGCGATCGACTTGCCGCTTCAGGGCTGCGTCGAGGCGTGGATGCCGGTGGCCGTGCAGATTGGTCCAGATCGAGGAGTTCCCGTCCAAAAACCAGCGCCCGGTTTCGTCCTTCAGCCGGGCGCCATCGCCCTCCACCAGTACGAGCGGCTCCTGTCCGAGCCAGTCGCTGGTTTGAGTGAATGGGTGCCATACATGTGCAAAGTCCGCCTCCGCGGCAGCGCCCGTGAAGGCGGAAAGCCCCTCGATTCGCGGAAATACCGATGCTTTCGGAGGTGTCATGAAATGGGGTTCAAGCGCGCGTGGGACGCTAGTTTTGGTCGAGCTTGAACTGGATCTTCACGTCGTATGTCTCGCCCGGAAGGCCGTTGGGAAGCGGTGCAATCTGCGTCACCCTCTGCGCGGCATTCATCACGGACTCGTCCATGATCGGGTTGCCGGAGGGGGTTGAAATTTCGCGCAGAATGATGGTGCCGTCCTTGCGGATGCGGATTTTAAGGACTGCGATAAAATCCTGGTTGGATCGCACAATGGACGTGGGCTGCTCCCAGCGGCTGTAGAAGCGGTCGTGAATCATCTGGTGGTAGTTGCCGAGCTCCGAGGCGCTGGGGCCGCCGCCTGCGCGTCCGGAGCCCGTGCCATTGCCCACACCTGTTCCGGAACCTGTGCCTGAGCCGGGCGCTGAACCCGTTCCCTGGCCGGTTCCAGTTCCTGAACCCCCGCCGCCCATCGGCACGGCTTTCAAGGGCACGACGGCCGGCGGACCATTGCCTCCTCCTGCTCCGGTTTTCGCGGGCTCCACTTTCAAGGGGACGACGGCTGCTGGTTTGGCCTCCGGCTTGGTGTCTTTGGTGTCTGTTTTTGGCGCGGGGCTCGGCGCCGGTTTGACCACCGGTTTGGTTTCCGGTTTTGGCGTGGGTTTGGCTTCTGATTTGGGTTCTGGTTTGGCCGGGGGTTTCACCTCGGGCTTGGGCGCAGGTTTAACTTCCGGCTTTGGAGTCGGTTTTGGAGTGGGCTTTGGCTCTGGTTTCGGTACGGGCTTGGGCGTGGGTTTAATCTCTGGTTTTGGAAGGGGTTTTGGTACGGGTTTAACTTCGGGCTTGGGTGGCGGTTTGACCTCCGGTTTTGGCGCGGGCTTGGGCTCCGGTTTGGGGTCGGCTTTCTTCTCGGGCTTGGTGGCGGGCAACTTGATCTCGCTCGCGGGTTCGTCTTTGGGCTCGGGTGTTTCCGGCTTAGGCTCAGGCTCCGGTTCCGGTTCCGGTTTTGGAGCGGGTTTGGGGGGCGGTTCGGTTTTTGGCTCAGGCTTCAGCTTTGGCGCAGGCACGTCTGGGAGCGTGTCGGATTCGGGGTCCGGACGCGGCTTCGGTGCCGGCGCTTCCGCGCCTTCTCCAGCGGGCGCGCCTCCGCCGCCGAGGCTGCCCCCGTCCAGCCACTGGATGTCTGAAAGCGGAGACGGGCGGTGGCGGCTGAAGAACCACATCAAACCCAGCAGCACCAAGTGCAGGAGCGCGACTAGGAGGATGTTTCGCCGGAAAAAAGAATCGCCCATTTGTCTGACTCTCTGACTTTGAATCCCACTACGGGGACTCCGTCACTTTTGCCAAACCGACCTTGGTGATCTTCGCGGCCTTCACTGCATCCATGATTTCCATGATCCTTTGCACGGTGAGCTCCTTGTGGGAACGCACGATCACAGCGGCTTCGGGGCGCGCTTCGTGGAGTTGCGCAAGGCGCGCGGTGAGATCGCCCAATGCAACGGACTCGGTATTGAGAAGAATGCGGTCGTCGCGAAAGAGCGAAAGGTTGATCACGCTGTTCGGGTCGGTGGCCTGGCCGTCCTGCTTGCCGGTTGGCAGGATAAGGTCCGTGCTGTTCTCCATGAGCGGGGTGGTGATCATGAAAATCAGCAGCAGAACGAACGCGAGATCCAGAAGAGGTGTCACGTTCAATTCGTTCAACGTATGCATGCTGTGTTTGTCGGAGAAGCGGCGCATGGAAGGCGTTGGGTGGAGTGTTTGGTCGGCTGCGAGGAGAATGCCTACGAGTCCGAGCGGTGCGAGACGTAGCGGTGCTCGAACGCGCTGGTGAGTTCGGCGGCGAAGTTGTCGAGGCCGACGATCATTCCGCGCACCGTGGTGACGAGGTAGTTGTAGCCGAACATCGCGGGGATGGCGACCAGCAGGCCGGTGACCGTGGTGATCAACGCCGCGGATACGCCGGGAGCCATCGCGGCGAGGCTCGCGGAGCCCGCTTTGGCGACGTCGGCAAACGTTTCCATCACGCCCCACACCGTCCCGAGCAGTCCGATGAAAGGCGCGCCGCTCACGGCCGTCGCGAGGATGATCATTTGCGACTCGAGCAGCAGCGCCGATTCACCCACGGCGCGTTCCATCGCCACGGCCACAACGCGCATCTGCGCCGGCGTGATCTTGCCGGCGCCCTCCAGGCGGCTTGCAAATGTCTCGTCCACTTCTGCCGCGCCCAGGAGTTGGTACGCCAGCTCGTGACACCCGGCGAGGTACACCGAGAACACCGGTGCGCCTTCGAAGCTAAGACCGTCACCGTAGACCCGCAGCGGGAATCGGTCCTGGCGGAAAAGTTCAAGGAACGCTTCCTTTTGACGGGAAGCAACTCGGAGCGTGAGGAACTTGCTTAACATCACCGACCAGCTGAACACGGATCCTACGAAGAGGGCGCCGAGCACCAGTTTTCCCGGCAGGGTGGATTGTTCGAAAGCGAACACGAGTCCGCCATCAGTGTTAGCCAAAAGAATTTGAGAAAAAAGCGTTGCCGCCATGGGGTGTAAGTTCGTTAGTGCAGGTGCCTCGATTCCGCAAAAGAATCTTTTCGGCGAGAATCTTCAATGCGAGAGACACTCATCATGCTAAAGCAAATCAATCTCACGATCCATTTAATAGCAAACTTGCGTGGTATTCTAGTGTGGTCTTTGCGTAAGTGCGGATCTGCGAAAAGCACGGTTCGTGCAAACAGAGCGGCGGCCGTTGCGCGTGGAAATTTCGGCAATTCCGGCGACTACGGGAGACTCGGGGTGTTTCGAAGGAAGGCCATTTTATCGCAATCCGCAGCCGCCGCTGCATGTGCCATTGCCTTGGCATTAGGATTCAAGCCAGCAGCGATTGCCGCATCCCCGGAACAAGACGCGGAGGCTGCGCTGATGCCCTTTTTCGATGTCCTCGCTTCGCCCCCATCGGGCAGGGCGCGTGCTTTCCGCATTCAAGGGCGCGTCGAGTCGCTGGGCCCAATTTCATTTGTGAAGTCGCAGGGCGCGTCACCCGATGCGGGCTCCGCGTCTGATCTCGTGAAATCTTTGCCCGCATTCGAATTTGCGCTTCAAGCCCCGGACCGACTCCGGCTGAGCGTGCCTGTGGGGGAAACCACGATCGTCAGCTGCCGCAACCAGCAGCAAATCTGGGCCGCGCCCGGCGCCCAAGTCCGGCCTCTACTGGATGCGCTCAAATTGGCTGGGCCGCGCCCCAGCCCCAAGGAGCGGTCGGTGCTACAACCGATGCAGATCCCGTTTTCTGGAAAACATCTGGCGGTTCTGCCGATCCTTTTGGAGGTGCAAAGTCGCGGACAGATGCCGCTGGACGGCGAAAGTTCGCGGGTGCTGGACATCCGTATCCAGCCGGAGATTGCGCGCATGCTTCCTGCGAACATCAAGGCGTGGGCGATGCGGCTCTGGCTCAATGCCCAGGGGCGTCCCGCGCGCGTCGGTGTGCAGGGGCCGGAGGGAAATGCTGTTGTCCGCGTGGAGCACATCGAGTTTGCACCCCAGCTCGCGGACTCTTTGTGGGAGCCGCCTGCGGACGCGGTCACTTTGACGCCCGCCGAATTCGAGGACATCACGCACAACCTTTCTAAAGCCGTACGTAAGTAGAAGCTGCCGGAGCTTGGCGGCCGTGGTTTGGCCTGTTCACGGTGCGGGCGGCCCGGGGGTGCAGCCGGTTTGGCCGGCGATCCATTCCTCAACGGCGCAGCCGCCCAGCAGATGTTTTTGGAGAATCACCTCAAACTTCTCCGCCGTGACGACGCCGTACCAAACGCCCTCCGGGTAGACCACCAGCCACGGGCCTCCTGTGCAGACCCGCAAACACGCGGCCTTGGTGCGCATCGCCGGCACGAATGTCTCTTTCATGCGTCGTTTCATGAGCTCCCAGAGCGCCTCGCCCTCAGCCGTCGCACAGCACTCCGGCCCGATGCAGACAAAGGCATGCCGCCGCGCCGAGGCCACGCCCGCCCGCGACAAAAGGCCCGGTTGGCCCGGTTCCTTCTCCCGAGAGCTTGCTTCATCCATCAGTAAAACATCGGCGAGTCGGGACTTTGAGACAAGCCTCGGAAGCGTTATGGTGACATAACCGCCTCATGACCCCCCCTACTTTCTCCGCGTGCTTAGCGGTTGTTCTGTTGTTGACGTTGGTTTCCCCCAAAAAAAGCCTCGCAGCTGACTGGCCCGAGTTTCTTGGGCCGACCCGCGACAATGTGTCGCAAGAAAAAGGACTGCGGCAGACGATTTCCCCTGACGGTGTGCCTGTGATTTGGAAACGCGAGATCGGCACCGGCTACAGCGCGCCAAGCATCAAGGGACAGACACTGGTGCTGCATCACCGTCTGGGAAATGAGGAGATCGTTGAGGCGTGTGATGCCGCGACCGGAAAAACCATCTGGAAAAAGGCGTATCCCACGCGGTTCATCGATCCGTTTGGATACAACAACGGCCCGCGCTGCTCCCCGTTGTTAACGGACCGGTATTGCATCACATTTGGCGCGGAGGGCCTCCTGCTTTGCTTGAAGTTGAGCGATGGAGCGGAGCTTTGGCGGAGGAACACCAGCGCCGACTTTATGGTTCCCGAGGCGTTTTTCGGCGTGGGCAGCAGTCCCGTGCTGGAGGGTGACAAGCTGATCGTCATCGTGGGCGGGCAGCCGAATTCGGCGGTTGTAGCGTTCGACGTGCATACGGGCAAAACTCTTTGGGAAAACGGAGGTGAAAAAACCTGGTCGGGTGAGCCCATGATCGGCTGGCCCGGCGAGCGGCTCATTCAGTGGAATCCCGCGGATCCGGCGTTTCAAAAACAGGCGAGCTATTGCACGCCGGTGATTGCAACGATTCACGGCAGAAGGCACGCCCTGTGTGTGACGCGGCAGGGGTTGCTTTCGTTGGATCCTGAAACTGGCACGCGGAACTTTGCATACTGGTTTCGCGCGCGTCAGGATTCTTCTGTCAATGCTATGACGCCGGTGGTGGATGGCGATTGCGTGATGATCTCTTCGGCGTACTTCCGGAATGGATCGGTGTTGCTCAGGGTGCGCTCCGACGGCAAGTCAGTTGAGGAAGTTTGGCGCGGCCTCCAGTTGGAGATGCATTGGAGCCGGCCCGTTCTGAATGATGGAAAGCTGTACGCATTTAGCGGGAGAAACGAGCCGGACGCCCAGCTGCGCTGCGTGGGTTGGGCGGATGGCCGGATTTACTGGGACCGTTACGAGGGCTGGCCGAACGCGGGGCATTCCAAGCTGCGTCCCGGGGAGCAGGCTCCGGAGTTCTACGGCCGCGGGTCTTTCATTCTTGCAGATGGAAAGTTGGTGGCGCTCGGGGAGTGCGGCCGGCTGGGATTGTTCGAGCTTTCGTCCGAAAAGCTGGTCGAGGTCGGCCACTGGCAGGTGCCCGGGTTGCAGTACCCGTGCTGGGCAGGTCCGGTCCTGGCCCATAAGTTGCTCTATTTGAGGGATGAAAGCCTGCTGATCTGCCTCGATTGGGCTGGTAAATAATATTCGGAGCTCCGATTCCGGGAGTGCGCGATCCGATGGTGAAGAAAATCAAACAAAGACGCAGTTTTTCGTAACCTTTCAGTCTGAATAGCGTTATCAACAGGCGCGCTGTTTGTTGGTTCACTGAGAAGCAGCAGGCAGCGCCTCGGTGAAAACAGAAAACCAAACCAATCATGAAAACCCTAACTTCCCTCCTGAGCGTTCTCGCTCTCTCCGCCTCGGTCTCCATCGCTGCAGATGACGCGAAGCCGCAAAAGCCAAAGCCGACCCCCGAAGAAATGTTCAAGAGATTGGATAAGGACGGTGACGGAAAGCTCACCATCGACGAATATCGCGGCAAAAAAGAAGCCAGCGAAGTCGAAGCGAAATTTAAGGGACTCGACAAAGATAATGATGGCAAACTGAGCGCCGAAGAGTTTGCAGCTGGCGCTGCGAAAGCTCCAAAGAAGTAAGCTCGTTGAAACCAATCTGACGCTTATCTAAAAGCGCCGGCGCCCATGTTTAATTGGGCGCCGGCGTTTTTTACGCCTCTTATTTAAGGTTTTCAGATACCTCCCAAACTATGCACACACGAATTCGTTTCACAGTGCTTCTGGCTTGTCTGCCCCTGACATTAACGGCCGCCTTTCAACCACAGGAGGCGGAAAAGGTTTTTCAAACTTCAGGGATCAAAGGGGGCATTGTCCTGCAGATCGGGTTGGATGATCCGCAGTGGACTGCAGCGTTAAAGCACAATGATTCGTTTCAAGTGCAGGGTGTCGATACCGATGCAGCGAAGGTCGCGGCGGTGCGCGCCGCTCTTGATGCCGCCGGCAAGAACGGAGCGATTGCGGTGGATCAGTTCAATGGCACGCGGCTCCCCTACATCGACAATCTTGTCAATCTCGTCGTGTCCGAAGACCTCAAATCCACGCCGATGAGTGAGGTCTTGCGCGTGCTGGTGCCAAACGGCGTGGCGCTCGTCAAAAAGGACGGCGCATGGGTGAAGACAGTCAAAACAAAGGACGCGAAGTTCGACGATTGGACCCACTATTATTATGATGCGAAAGGCAACGCGGTTTCCAAAGACGAGCATGTCGGCCCGCCGGAGCGACTGCAGTGGGTCGGCGGGCCGCGCTGGTCTCGGCATCACGACCGCATGTCTAGCGTTTCCGCGCAGGTGTCCAGCAACGGGCGCCTATTCTACATCATGGATGAGGGCTCCCGTATCTCGATTCTTTTGCCTTCAAAATGGATGCTCATCGCACGTGACGCGTTCAATGGCACCGTGCTTTGGAAAAAACCCATCAGCAGTTGGTCGGACCACATGTGGCCCTTGAAAACCGGCCCCACCCAGTTGACCCGTCGCCTCGTGGCCGACGGCGACCGTATTTTTGTCGCCAGCGAACTGGAGGGGCCTGTGACGTGTTTGGACGGCGCCACCGGCAATGTGATCCGCGAATACCCTGAGACAAAGGGCGCCGAAGAAATCCTGCATGTGAACGGTGTGCTCTTTCTCTTGGTGAACCCGAACAAGTGGGCGCTTAAAGACTACGCACCCAAACAGCAGAACGACCAGGGGCGCGTGGCGAACGAGTTTGAGTGGGACAAGGCGCCGCGGCAGTTGATGGCAGTCGACGCAAACTCGGGAAAAACGCTTTGGAAGAAGGAAGCCGTTTGCGCGCCAATCACGCTCGGCGCGGATGGAAAGGTCGTCGTATATTTCAACGGTGAACAGGTGGTTTCGCTGCATGCGGCCTCAGGCGCCGAAAACTGGAAGAGTGCGCCGCAGGGCAAGCGTAAGCTGATCGAATACAACTTTGGCCCGCGCGTGTTGTTGTACAAGGATCTCGTTCTCTATGCGGGCGGGGATGGCATCGAGCGCGCGCTGGATCTGAAGACGGGCGAGCAGAAATGGCAGGGCTCCCACGAGAAGTCGGGATACCGCTCTCCGGAGGATCTCATCGTGGCAAACGGCTTGGTTTGGAATGCTGGCACGACTCAAGGGGGGCAGACCGGCGAGTTCACCGGCCGCAATCCGGACACCGGCGAAGTGGTGAAAAAATTCGCGCCCGACGTGCCGCCGGGAACCTACTGGTTCCATCATCGGTGCTACCTAGCGAAAGCCACAGAGAAGTACATCATTCCCTCGCGAACCGGCATCGAATACGTTGATCTCGACAAACAGCACTGGGATCTCAACCACTGGGTGCGCGGCGCGTGCCTCTACGGAGTGATGCCGGCCAACGGCCTGACCTACGCTGGTCCGCACAATTGCGCGTGTTATCCCGAGGCGAAGCTCGACGGTATGAATGCGCTTGCGGCGGGTTCGTATTCGCCGCATCCGGACCCGGCGCCGGATGATCAGCGCCTGCAGAAGGGCTCCGCGTGGGGACAAACCCTCAACGAGAAAGATGCCGACGCAAAGGACTGGCCGACTTACCGCCACGATGCCGCTCGAAGCGGATTCAGCGACCAGCCGTTGGTTGAGGATCTAGGGCTGGCGTGGGAGTTGGATCTGCCCGGGGCGTTGTCTGCGATTTCAGTCGCGGACGGGAAGGTGTTTGTCTCGCAGATTGACGCGCACACGCTGCACGCGCTCGACCATGCGACGGGAAAGAAGATCTGGCATTTTGTCGCCGGCGCCCGCATTGATTCGCCGCCGACCTATTGGAAGGGGCGCGTGTTTTTTGGCGGGAAAGACGGCTGGGTGTATTGTTTGCGGGCCTCGGACGGCGCGCTGGTGTGGCGTTTCCAGGCCGCTCCAAGCGACCGGCGCCACGCGGCGTGGGAGCAGGTGGAGAGTGTCTGGCCCGTACACGGAAGCGTGCTTGTGGAGAACGATACGGTGAACGCAGTGGCGGGCCGCTCTGTGTTCCTCGACGGCGGGCTACGCTTTGTGCGCTTGGATGCGCGCACTGGCAAAAAGCTTGCGGAGACAGTCTTTAACGACAAGGACCCTGAGACTGGAGAAGACTTTCAAAACCGTCATAAAACTCTTCAGATGCCCGTGGGCTTGAATGACATTTTGTCCAGCGACGGAAAGCACATGTATCTGCGGTCGCAAAAAATTGCCGCCGATGGAAACCGCGTGGACATCGGGCCGGTGAGCGGAAATTTCGCCGAGCAAGGCGGTGCACAGAAGGGCGAAGGACGGCACCTTTTCGCGCCGATGGGGTTCCTCGACGATTCGTGGTTTCACCGCAGCTACTGGGTGTACGGCAAGAATTTTGCCGGCGGCCACGGTGGCTATTTCCAAGCTGGAAAGTACACGCCCGAGGGCCGGATTCTCGTCCACGACAAAGACAATGTGTACGGGTTCGCGCGCGAGTCGAAGTACTACAAGTGGACGACCACGATGGAACACCAGTTGTTTTCGGCGTCGAAAGAGGCGCCTGTTCCTGCACCGGTTGCAGCAGGTGAAGCAGGCGGGAAGGGCGACCAGGGTGGCTTCCCGAATGTGAAGTTTGACTCAGATAAACTCGATATCGCAAACACGCCGTTGACGGTGGAGATGTGGATCCTTCCCGATGGACGCGATGGAACCATTGCGCAGCACGGCGGCGGGCGGATGGGTTACAGTATGGCGCTGCAGGACGGGCGGCCGGGGTTCTCCGTACGCACCTCAGCTGCTCCGGTGACTGCGGAAGCGCAGCGTCCGCTAGATCAAGGTTGGCATCACCTTGCAGGCGTGCTGACCGAAGCGAAGGTACTGCGTCTTTTTGTGGACGGGCAGCTTGCCGCGGAGACCAAGGTGAACGAACTCATTCCCGGAAAACCCGCCAACGGATTGGTGCTTGGATTTACGCCTCCTTCTGCGGTGACGAGTTTCGGGAAGGGTGCGCCGTACACGGGCATGCTGGACCAGTTCGCCGTGTTCAAGCGTGCACTGGGCGAGGACGAAATTTTCGCACATGCGCAGACGGGAAACATCAAGCCTGCCAAGGGAGCGATCTTGGTGGCGAGTTTCGACAACGGCAACGCCCGCGACGAATCCGGCAACGGGGCGAACGGCGTTTTGAGCGGCGTTGACACCGGCAAGGGCAAGGTGGCCGCGGCACTCTGGTTCCGTAAGCCGGGCGCACCTGCGAAAGGCGCTGCCGCTCTGGCTGCCTCGCAACCGCAGGCCAAGGACGGCAAAGGAAAAGGGAAGGCCGACAAGCCTGAAAAAGGACCGAAGGAGTCTTTCGTACAGCACAATTGGGCGCATCCCGTTCCGATTTTTCTCCGTGCGATGGCGATGGGCGGCAGTACGGTGTTCGTGTCCGGTCCGCCCGACATGATCGACGAGGAATACGCCTTTGAGCGGATGTCGCAAAAGGACCCCGCGATTTATGAGCAGCTTAAGGAGCAGGATGAAGCGCTCGACGGCAAGCGCGGCGCGAGTCTTTGGGCGGTTTCGACCAAGGACGGTAAAATGGGAAGCGAACTGAAACTCAAAAGCCCGCCCGTCTGGGATGGAATGGCTGTGGCACAGGGCCGCCTCTTTGTCGCAACGGTTGACGGAAAGGTGCTTTGCTTCGGCAAAAACGCCGCCCGCTAGCCCGGCAAAACGCAAGGCCGCAACGCTCTCCACCCGCACCACCTCAACATGCGCCATCAATGCATCGTCTTCGCTGCCTTGATGGCGCTGTTGCAGGGAATGGACGCTTGCACGGTTCCAGTCTTCCGCTATGCGCTCGACCACTGGGTGCCGGATTTTTTTACGCTTGAAGTGTCCCCTGCTTCGGCAAACGCCGAACATGTCGCGCATTTCGGGCGCAACCTGGGAAGTGCCTCCGGGCTCAACGTGGAGGTCTCCCGACTGCCCGACGACACGCTCGGGGCCGCGCGGCTTCTGCGGCCGCCGATGGGCGGGAATCCACCGACCGTGATCTGGAGCGGTGTCCCCGACGCACAGACGCTTGGGACTCTCATGGACTCGCCAGTGCGGCAGGAGCTCGTCAAACGCCTGCTTGCGGGCGACTCGACGGTGTTTGTTGTCGTGGAATCGGCCGACAAGGCGGCTAATGAGGCCGCACTCGCGGTGCTGGAAAAAAGAATCCGTTACCTCGAGCAGGTGATCCGGCTTCCGTTGATCGATCCGAACGATCCATCGAGCAAGCTCGGGCCGGGGCCTGCACTCGCATTGAAATATTCCGTGCTGCGAATCAATGCATCGCTCGCTTCCGAGGCGCCGCTGCTGGCAATGCTCGCGGGGCCGCGGTCGGAGTTGGAAAAAAGCACGGAGCCTTGGATCGCCGTCGTCTTCGGGCGAGGCAGGGTGCTGGGGGCGTGGCGCGCCGCGGATTTTCAGGACGATGAAATCGAGGAAGTCTGTCTTTTCCTCGCCGGCGCGTGTTCCTGCCAAGTTAAGCGGCAGAACCCAGGCTGGGATCTGCTGCTCCGATGCGACTGGGAGGAAAAGCTCCAAGCGATGGGCTTGCCGCCTGATCCGAACGTTTCTGCGGCCAACGCTGTCGCGCAGGAAAGCGCCGCCCAGCCCGAGACCGTCAGGTTCCGCGGGGCTTCAAGCGCAGCAGAGCATTCGGACGCGAACGCACCCGCCGAGGAGGCTCCCTTTCCAGCGCTCGGCATTCTGATCATATTTTTGTGTCTCGTAGGTGCCGGATGGAGGACATTCAAGACTTCATGAAGCGCGCTGGTTTCTTTGCTCGGTTTTTGTTCGCGGTTGTCTGTGTCGCGCTGGCTGCTGGCCACAGCGGATGTGACAGGTCGGGCGTGCCGAAGGCTGGATCGCCTAAAGCGGTGTTGGTCGTGTTTTGCGCCGCAGGATTAAAAAACCCTGTTGAAGCGGCTGCGAAAGCTTACGAGCGGGAAGCGAAGGTTTCGATTCAGCTGCAGTATGGCGGAACCGGAACGCTGCTCAGTCAGATCCGCGTGGCGGGAAAGGGAGACCTGTTCATTGCGGCAGATGACGGGGCTGTGGCGGACGCTCGCAAGATGGATCTGGTGCGTGAAGCACTGCCTGTGGCGATCCAGACGCCGGTGATCGCCGTTCGCGCGGGCAATCCT